>MDTE01109647.1_pt1 | contig 10341 bp, 6 predicted proteins | sample 811231 | NCBI WGS metagenome assembly MDTE01 (sample SAMN05326651, study PRJNA326480) | marine metagenome | isolation source: seawater | place: Indian Ocean: Red Sea | collected 2010 | reverse complement strand
ATGTTTTGTCCAAATGAAGCTGCAATCTCATCATTGGGTAATTCAAGCAGAAAAATGATGGATTACGCAATTCAAAATAAAATCACTTTAGTAGGGCCGTCGATGCTGTATTTTACGTTGAAAACTGTTGAATATTATTGGAAAGCAGAGAAACAATCTAAAAATACTCAAAAAATTATTGATCTCGCAAATAAGATTAGTGCTCAAAGTGTAGAGATTTATGAGAGCGCAAAAGTGGCTAAAGATAGCATCCAAAAATCTTCACTTGGAGTTGAAGAAGTGATGCGAAAAGTTAAGGATGGTCGTGGAAGTTTTTTAAGTAAAGTAAACAATCTTAATAAAATAGGTGGCCTTACTCCAAAAAAAAATATTCCAGAAAATATTAAAGAAGAGCTGGATATAGAAAATAGCAACGAAGAAGTTAAAAAATTAGACAGTGAGTAAAAAATTCTTTTCTGCGACAAAGCTAAAATTTTTCATAAATAATAGGGATTTAATTACAGAATTTAAGGAAAAATTATTAGACCTTAAACCATCCGAAAAAACAATTATTGATAATTTAAGAATAAAAAAAGGTTTAGATCATGAAGCAGAGTACTTCAAGCAACTTAGTAAAAAATACAAAAAAGTTAAAAATATTAAAATATTAAAAAACTTATCTTTAGAGAAGAAAATTAATGAAACAAATGATGCTTTAAAGAACGGATATGAATTAATTTATGGTGGATGGTTTAAATCAAAAAATTAGATAGGTGAATTAGATTTTTTGGAAATTAACAACGCTGTTAAATCGGACTTAGGTAATTGGAGTTATGAAATTATAGATACTAAATATTCGTCTAAAGTAAAAGGTGATCATATTTACCAAGGGTGTTTATATTCGCTATTACTTTATGAAATTCAAGGAATACATTCTAATAATTTTTATATTGTATTAAAAGATTTTAATAAAGAAGTTGTTAAACTTAGTGAAGTATATGAATCTTTTTTATTTCATAAAAATTCATTTGAAAAATTTATTAAAAATGAATTACATAAAAAAATAATTGAGAAAATTAGCCATTGTTCCTTTCAAGATTTACAAGAATTTTGTGAAAATGAACGAGTAAAAAGTAAGCATCTCAATCAGATATATGGAACTAATAAAATTAATATTAAAAAACTAAATAAAGCTGGTATTTATAATTATGTTGAATTAGCCAAACTAGACCCAAAAAAAAATATTGAAAAGCTTAAAGACGATACAAAAAAAAAATTAATTAATCAGGCTAAATTAAAAATTGAGTCTGAGGAAAAAGGATATCCAATATTTAAAATAAAAGAGGAAAATAAAACATTGAATAAAGGTTTTAATTTATTGCCTGAACCCTCAGAGTGTGATTTATTTTTTGATATTGAGGGGGTCCAGGATTATGTTTTCGATGGGAAATTAGAATATTTGTTTGGTATTTATTACGAAGAAGGTAGAGAAAAGATTTTCAAAAAATTTTGGGCCCATAATAAAGAAGAGGAACGACAAAGTGTAATCGATTTTTTTTCTTTCACCAATGCTCATTTTAAGAAATATCCTAAAGCAAAAATTTACCATTACGCCCATTATGAAATAACTGCTTTAGAAAGACTGACATCTTTATACAAAATCCATGATATTGATTATGATCACTATTTACACCTCTCAAGATTTGTAGATTTGTATAAAGTGGTTAGAAATGCAATTTTTATTTCGGGTAAAAGTTATTCTATTAAAGAAATAGAAAAATATTACCCTTTTAAAAGAACTGGAGAAATTCAAAAAGGTGATGTGTCAGAAGAATATTATATTAGATATATTGAAACTGGAAAAAAGAGTTTTTTAAAAGAGATCGAAGATTATAATAAACAAGATTGTGAGAGCACATTTAAACTGCGAAAATGGTTATTAAGAATTAAGCCAGAGGACACCAAATTTTTTGTACCAGAAAAAGAGAATATTGAATTAAGGCCATATGAGGAGATTTTAATAAAATATCGGAAAAAACTTAATGATTCAAAAATTAAAAATACAAATATAGGTAAAATTTTATCAGATATTTTGGGATACTATCAACGGGAGCTTAAACCTTCATGGAGGGAATTTTATTCACGTAAAGATCTTAGCCATGAAGAGCTAGTTGATGATCGCGAATGTATTGGAAATATGAAGATTGCATCTATATTTCAGGAGAAAAAATCTTATTTATACTTATATAAATTTTCTGAACAGGAACACAAGCTTAAAGAAAAAAAAAGAGCAATAATTGCAAATAATACAGACCCTGATCGATCAGATTTTGCTGGGACCATTCAAGAACTTGATCAAATTAAAAGGACGGTAATTTTAAAAAAAGGTATTTCAAAAGAACAAAAAAAATTGCCAAAAGTTTTGTCTATTGGCGAAGGTTTAATGCAACATGATCGTTTTGAAAACTTAAATAATAATATTTATAAGTTTTGTGACAACATTTTAGATAATAAAGATGGGTACAACGCAATTAAGAGTTTTTTAAACAAAGATATACCAAGGATAAAAGGATTAAAACATGGAGATAAAATAATAAAAAGTGAAAATTTTGATGAAGAAATTCCAAAAATTATTTTAAACTTACAAAACTCTTATATTTTTTTGCAAGGGCCACCTGGCAGTGGCAAATCGTTTCAATCAGGCAATGCAATTGTTGAAATATTAAAGAAAAACAAACGTGTTGCTGTTACTGGTAACTCTCACAAAGTTATTCATAATGTTTTAGAAAAAGTTGAAAAAATTGCAATTAAGCAAAATTTTTCATTTAAAGGCCTTTATATGGGAAATATAGATGATGATGAAAAATTTTTTGATGGGAAGTTAATAAAAACTGAAAGAGTAAAAGATCCATTTATAAATGCTCTTAGAGAAAATAAAATTCATTTATTTGCAGGGACTAAATTCCATCTTGCGCAATCATACTATCAAAAAGAAATTGATTACCTTTTAATCGATGAGGCATCTCAATTGTCGGTCGCTGACCTTGTATCCTTAGGAGGAGTCGCTAAAAATATTATTTTAGTGGGCGATCAACAACAATTAGGACAACCTACAAAAGGAAATCATCCAAATGAATCTGGTAAATCTGTATTAGAATATTTATTAGATGGCAAAGATACCATTTCAAAAGAAAGAGGAATATTTTTAAACACAACTTATAGATTGCATCCTAATATTAATAATTATATCTCAGAAAATTTTTATGATGGCAGGTTAATAACAAATACTAAAAATCAAAATAGAAAAATAGAGTATAAAAAAGATAGTTTAATTAAGTCTGAAGGCATCCATACCATTCTTATGAATCATTCAGATCGATCACAAACCAGTGAGGAGGAGTGTAAAGTAATAAAAAAATTAATGAACCAGCTTATTGGTTGTGATTATACAGATTATGATAACTCAAAAAGAAAACTGACTATAGAGGATATTTTGATTGTCAGCCCTTATAATGCTCAAGTAAACTTTTTAAAAGCAAGATTAGAAAAAGGTGTCCAAATCGGGACGATCGATAAATTCCAAGGTTCCGAAAAAATTATTTCAATAATAAGTATGACAACTTCGAGTATCGAGGATTTGTCACGAAATAAAAAATTTTTTTTTAATCGTAATAGACTAAACGTTGGTATTTCTAGAGCAAAATGTTGTTCAATTATTTTATTTAATAAAAAATTATTAGAACCACCTCCAAAAACTCATGACGAGTTTAAATTAATCAATAACTTTCAAAAGTTATTGAAATATAAAGTTAAAGCTGATTGAATATGAGAAATTTCACATGGATACAATAATTTTAATATCTATACTAGTTTTTTTGGTTGTAATGCTAATCGTGTTACTTTGGTTTGCAAAAAAAAATCAAAATGAAAATTATGATTTAACAGAAGATATCAATAGAGAAATTGAGGCGCTAGACAAGGAATTAAAAGAGTTAAATGAAAAAATCACCTCAAATAATAATTTGTTAGAAACATACAATAAAGTTATTACTAATAAATCTGAGGAATTGGAAACTTACAAAGAAGCAAGTAATAATAATAAACAAAAAGGATTATTTTCTAGCTTAATAGAAATTATAGATTTTGTAGAAAAATTTAATTTAGAAAATAAAAATTTAGACGAAAAAACTAAAAACTATCTTATTGCTATTCAAGATAAGCTTGAGATTACATTATCCTCTACAGGAATCGAAAAATTTGAGCCAAATTTGAATGATAATATCATGGAGGTTTCGGGCTGCACACCCTCAAGGAACACAAAAAAAACTAACAGCACAAACAAGGTAAATTTAATATCCAAAATTTTAAAGCCTGGCTATCGTCTTTTAATAAAAGATGATAAGTTTTTATATATAAAAAATGCTGAGGTAGAAATATTCGAATTAGAGCAATGAGCAAAATAATCGGTATAGATCTCGGAACAACATATTCAGCAATTGCTCAATTAGATGACCTTGGCAATCCTGAGGTACTCTCATCTCCTGATGAGAATAGAAAAATTACAGCTAGTACAATTTATGTAAGTGGAGAAAAAGTTATTGTGGGTGATAAAGCTTTAGACGCTTTAGCAGCAACTCCTAAAAATGTCATTTCAGAAACTAAAAGACAAATGGAAAATGATGTTAAGTATTCTACTGAAAAAGGAGAATGGGTTGAAAAAGATGAAGCAGAAGAAAATTGTTATACACCTGCACAGGTAAGTTCATTTATATTAAGTAAACTTAAAGGATATACATCTGAGGTCCAAAAAGCAGTCATTACAGTACCAGCCTTATTCGCAGAAAAAGCTCGGGTTGCAACTCTAGATGCAGCAAAAATGGCAGGGATTGAAGTGATTGAATTAATAAATGAACCTACTGCTGCAGCTTGTTACTATGCAAGTTTACCAAATGTAGAAAAAATCACAGGAAAAATTTTAGTTTTTGATCTTGGTGGTGGAACATTTGATGTAACACTATGCAATGTTATTGATCAAAAAGTTGATGTAATCACCTCTAGGGGAGATAAGTGGTTAGGTGGAAAAGATTTTGATAAAGAAATATTAAATTTAATTGATAAAAAATATAAAAAAGAAACTGGAAAAAATTTAGATTTAAGTCAAGGAAAGTTGCAGTATTTAGAGTTTGCAGAAAAAATAAAGAGAAGTTTATCTGTAAAAAATAAACATGCAGAAGTTGTGGAAGGACCTGCAGGACCCAAAAAAATTGAAATTACAAGATCAGAATTCGAGCAATCTATTCAAATGCATATTGAAAAACTAAAGATGTTATTAGAAGAGTGTATTGATGGATCCGGTCATGAGGCAAAAGAAATCAACCATACGTTATTAGTCGGTGGTTCTACAAGAATACCAATCATTTCAAAAACTATCGAAAAAGTTATGGGGAAGCCTCCTCTCAAAGGAGTTAATGTGGATGAGGCTGTAGCAGCAGGGGCTGCGGTTTATGCGGGATTAAAATCTAAAACTTCCCTCAACACTGCTCAAAAAAAAGCAATCGGCAAAGTTCAATTAAAAGATGTTTGTAATTTTTATATGGGAACATTAGTTCAAAGAGATGACCCGGTACTTAACAGAAAAATAATAGAAAACATGGTGGTTATTGAAAGAGATACAAAATTGCCGGCCGAAGAGACCACATCTGTCTATACGCTTTATGACGACCAACATGCAATAGACTGTTCAATTACTCAAAGCGAAGGAAGAGAATCTAATAGGGAGTTTGTCAATCTTATTCATCAAGGAGATTTAGAATTTCCTGACAAAAAACCTAAAGGGAGAGAAATACAGGTTACTTATAAATATGATACAAGCGGGGTAATCCATTGTACTTTTAAAGATGTTAGTTCAGATAAAAAGTATGAAATCTCCTTAAGACCCGAGTCAGCTGAGGATCTAAAAAAACAATATGAAACTATAGAACATATAGTAATTGAGTAAGTGAATATAATTAAAGATTTAGTCAAAAAATTTAAAAAAGATAAAAAAGATATAGCAATTCTTGGAATTATGCTTCCAGATGAAAAATTAGCTAAAAACAAAAAATTAAAACCAATAATCTCTCAAGTTCAGGAAGATGGTCCTGCTTATGAGGTTTTAAAAGAAAATGATCAAATTCTAAAAATTAATAAAAAAAAGATTAATACTCTTCTGGATTGGAGTAATGAGCAAAAAAAACTCAAACCAAATGAAATCGTTATAATTAGGGTTAAGAGGAGAAATCAAGAACTTAATAGAGCAATAAGAACTATATCTTTAGAAGAATTCGAAAAACCAAAACAAAAACAACTAGTTAGATTAGGTATAAGAATGAAAGCTTATCCTGATAAAGATGAGGAATTAATAATTCTAGGTGTACAAAAAAAGTCTGATAGTTATAAAAAATTAAAGGCTGGAGATTTAATTGATTCAATCAATTCTGTGACAGTAAACACAAGAAAAGATTTTGACAAAGAAATTAAAAATGTTTTGTGGGGCGATGAGGTTAAGCTAGGTGTAATAAGAAAAAATAAAAAATTAAAGATTAAAATTAAAACTTCTTCTCTATATAATTATAAATTAAAAACTATTGAATTAGGAATATGTTTTAAAAAAACTAAAGATAAATTTCCTAAAGTTTGTTGTGTTGCTAAATGCTCTTCAGCAGATAATATTATTAAAAAAGGCGATCTAATTTTAAATTTGATTTCAAATGTAAATGGGATCAAAAATAAAATAAAGCTCTTATCCGGAGATCATTTAGATAAAGAAATACATGAAAAGTTTGAACCAACACAAAGAATAGAATTAGAAGTTCTCAGGAAGTCAAAAAAGCAAGTTTTAAAAATAGAATTAATAAATATCTATGAATATAATTCAGCTAGAAAAAAAACAATTCGAAGCATATTAAATAAACCTAAGGCAGATTTTTATATCAGGGAACTTGAAAATTCTGAAGATTATTCAATAGACCCAGAGTTAAGTAATCAAATTGCAGCAATGGATCTTGAGGAAGAAATAATGGTAAGTGATGAAGGGTCTTTGTTTATTTCGTCATATGTAAAAAAAGAGAAAGTATTAGGTAAAGATTCTTTCGTTGTTTATTATGATAGTTTTCCAAGTATATATAATTATGATAAGAACACATTATTTTTAAAAATATATGCATTTGATGTAACTGATTTAGATCAAAAGGAATATGAGGATATATATTACGACTCAGATGAATATGAAGATAATCCAAGATTAGAAAATTATATTAGAGATAATTGCAATGTAATTAAGACAGATAACTTTGATTGGAGCGAAGGTTCTTCGATTTTAGTTCAATCAAAATTATTGGACCCTTACGATGATCCGCCTGAAAAAATTGCATTCCCTTATTCAGTAATGAATTTTCCTAAAGCAGGAAAAAGAAAACTAGCTTTTAGATCTTTTATTTGTAAAAAAGATCTTAAATTTCATGAAACTGAGGGAAGGCCTCTTAGCGGAAGTTCAATAAATTACCGACCGGAACATTACAAACTAAGCCCATATAGCAACTCTTTTGACGAATATGGTTCTTATCCAGAAATAATAGGATATGATTCAGCTGAAATTGATGCTGAATACAAACAAGCTGGATACTTAGGTGTTAACAGACAAAAATTAGACTCATTAATTATTCCTTTAGGATACTCAATTGCAAAAATTAATAATAATCCATTGAAATCTATTCAATTAGTGAAAGATAAATTGGCTTACAAAGGTGATCGAACTTTAGAAGGTGGTATTAATCAAGCATTAAATTTAAAAATAATCTATGAAAAATCTAAAAATGATAAAATTGACCCTCAAGTTTATTTAAAAGAGATTAAAAACTTCTCAAAAATTGATGAAAGGTATGAGATAATTAATTTGTTATTAAATATAGCAACAGACGACGACACTCTAACATACAAGGAAAATAAGTTTTTAGACGAAGTTGCTCAGAAATTAGAATTAAATCAAGAAAAGTATCTAGAAATTAAAAAAATTGAAACTGCATCTTTAAAGTTTGTAGATTTTGGAGACAAAGCTGATGAAAGTATATTTGGTTTATCTAAAGACATGGATGCAAAAACAAAGTGTAGAATGTTAAGACAAGAATATTCAAGATGGAATTCACAAACAAATAATACCAACAAAGATAAAAGAGTTAGGGCTAAAGAGATGGTAAATTTGATTGCTAATTTAAGAAAGCAGTATAATTGTTAATGAATTTTTTAGATAGATTTAGATATAGATATGATAATCTAAAAGAACTTGGTTCTGACATTTCATCAAATAAAAAAAGTTCAAATTATAATAATCCAATTTTAAAATCATTGTTATCTACCTCTGTAAAAGTAACACCAGAAATTTTTCCAAAAATTGATAAATGTATACAATCCGTTTTTAAAAAATTAGAGGTTAAAAACAATTTTAATTTTTTTATATCAGCTAATCATAATCAAACTCAGGCAGCTTGTGCAATGATGCCCGAGAGTGATTCTGCTGAGATAATAATAACATCTAGAATGATAGAGTTATTGAATATGCCTGAGCTTGCTTACGTAGTAGGTCACGAAATTTCTCATCATTATTATCAACACAATATTTATCCATCTCCAAATCAGGCTAAAAGTAAAATGGAATTGTTGAAGTTATTACATTTATCTAGAGCCTCAGAAATTTCAGCAGACCGAGCTGGATTTTTAGGTTCTGGTGACATTGAAAATTCACTAAAAGCTATGCTGAAAATTGCAAGTGGTCTTGGAGATGAGCATTTAACTTTTAATTTTTCATCTTATTTAGACCAATTAAGAGAATTAAAACAAATTAAAGGTGATCAAAATCAGATGTATAGTACCCACCCATCCTTTTTAAACAGGATGCAAGCATTGGTGTGGTTTTCAATGAGTCATGAGTATCATGAATACTTTGAAACAAGTAAAAAGGGTATTTATGATTTAAAGACTGTAGATCAGAAAATCAACGAAAGCATAAAAAAAGTAATTGGCAATGAATTAGATATTTCAACTAAAGAAATTTTTAGTAATGCACTGATGTGGTGTAGCTTAAAAATTTTTATTGTTGATAATAAATTTACTAAAAAAGAGCAAAAATTATTTGAGAAAAATTTTGGCGAAAAAAAAACAGCAAGTATTCTTTCCCTAATAAAAATTTCACAACCAAAATCAATAGAGGGTAAAATAAATAATGCTATCGATGAGGCCTCCAACTTACTCATGGCCGATCGTGAAAAATTATTTAATGAATTGAATAAATTGATTACTATTTTAGAAAGTGACCAGAAACTTATTCAAAGTTCTTTAGATACAATTAAAAAGAAACTTAAAATTTAGTTATATGACTGATTTTTTAAGTATTTATGGCTCTTTAAATCAAAGTGATTTTTCAAAATTAAAAAAAAATAAGAAAATAAAACATCTTGAGATAAGTTATGGAAACATTCAAGATGAATGGAGTTTAATAGAAAAACTTGAGGAATTAAAATCTATTACGATTAAAGACAGTTTTGTTGATTTTCAAAGTTTTTATAGAGCACTAGGGAATTTAAAAAAGTTAGAAAAAATTACTTATAACTACTATTGTTACTTTAATAAAAAACCCAAGGAAAATCTAAAAGGAATTAATATTTCTAATAAAATTTTTCAAATAGATTTTCCTGAATATGAAAAAATAGATTTTGATTATAATAATTATTTAAAAGAAACTTATAAAAACAAATTTCACTCTATATTTGAAATAGAAAATTCGTATAAAATTTTTAAAAATTTAGAAGAAATATCATTTACAAATTTTAAATCTTTTCAAAAATACGCTGAAAATTTTGATGAAACTGAAAAAAATTATTTCAAAAAAAATATTTATTGGGGGTTAAATAGCTCAATTTTTAAAAAGTTTAGTTCTTTAAAAAATATTAAAATAAATAATGGAAGTTACATAGATTTATTAGAACTTGGATTAGAAAACTATTTAGAAGAAATTTCAAAAAAAAAACTTTCAGTAACATTGAATCAATTTGCTAAACCTCTTGATAATTTTCCACAAGATCTAAATTTTCTTAATATAATTTATAAAGATGACTTAGACAAAAATAATTTCATTTTAAATGATAAGTACGAATTAGAAAAAAAAATTGAGGATTTAAAAATTTCTAAGTATGCATTAACACTTAATGAAAAGAATCTCTTTAAAAATAATGGATATGATAAAGGATTTAAATTACTCAATAATAAAAAAATCAATAAAATCTTAAAACATAAATTTGATCATATAATTTTTTCAGATTGTCATGAATT
>MDTE01006899.1_pt1 | contig 10341 bp, 13 predicted proteins | sample 811231 | NCBI WGS metagenome assembly MDTE01 (sample SAMN05326651, study PRJNA326480) | marine metagenome | isolation source: seawater | place: Indian Ocean: Red Sea | collected 2010 | reverse complement strand
TAGTATGACCATGGCTTTAATTCGTTTTCGCCAGGGTGGGCTTGTGTCTCTCGAAGAAGATGAAGAGGATGATTACGAACCACGGCGGCGTAGGGAATACTATTAATGGCTGAAAGACCAACCAGGCCCAACTTTATGGCGACTAAAAAGCCGTCCCAGGTCTCGCAACCGTTTGGTACGCTAGAGCCGTATGAGCCTGGATTGCTCGAGGGTATTGGTGCTCGGTTGCAGGATTTCATGGTTGATAGAGCGGGGATCTCGCGACCCGTAGCTCGTGACTTGGCTGGTGCAGTTGGTTTCTCACGTCCGGAAGAGGCTCCTTTGATGAGAGCCACGGATGTCTTGGGTGGCCCTGCTGGTGTCGCTGTTGCTGGTGCCGACTTTATGGAAGACCCTAGCCTGCTTACAGGTATTGGTGTTCCTATTGCTGCGATTCCTTTTATCGGCGGTCCAATACGCCGTGGTATCCGTGGCATGGGCGGTAACGGCGGTCCCCCGATTGATGACGATGGTTTTCGAGAAGCTGTAGAAGCTGCCCGTGAAGGACGCAAAGCTGCTGCAAAGGAACGTGCTCGTATCAAACCCGAAGCAGAGCGGACAATACTAGACCAAGAATATATAGCTAATGTAACCTCTTCTTATGCCCAAGACGATAGGTTAGTTGACGAGACAGGAATAACTTCTGTTTCCAAGGTCCGCCAGGAACTCGAATCAATTGGCATGGGCAAGAACCCATGGAGCAAGCAGAAAGTTGTAAAAGAACTAAACAAGCGCGGTGTTACGAAAGACCAGATGGAAGCGTCTGGGATCACGGCTCTTCTTGACCGTAAACCGAACGTGACGAAAGAAGAACTTGTTGCACAGCATGAGCGTTTCGCTCCGCAGATAACTGTTGAAAGCCGATCCGGTAATGGGACTCAGTGGGCAGAACAACAGCGCGTCGAGGAACTAGGTATCGAATCGTTTACAGGAACCGGTGTAGAACCTCTCAAGACAATGAACTATTAGGAAGTTGTCTTTAGAAATGAAAACCCGGAACTTGGAGCAGGGTTCCGGTCATCTCAAAGCCACGGTATGGGCGGGAGTAAAGGATCAAAAGGTGAGATTGCCCATGCTCGTACGTCCGAGTATATGCTGCCGGGAACTGGTCGTGTTGAGTTGATCGAAGAGGTTCAGTCTGATTTGCACAAGGTTCTTCAGACAAACAAAGCCGCTGGCGACCCCGCTAAAAAACTAAAAGCCGTTCGCACTTCCATACGTAACAACGAAGTATATGCAAACGCCATGATTCCCAAGGCTGAAGAAGCCGCCGACATGATCGACGATTGGCTAATGAAAAACGACTCGTATCCGAGTTTTAGCAAAGACTTGAAGGAAACTTCCAAACAGTTACGCGCACAAGCTAAAGGTTTCCAAGACAGTCTTGATAACCTGAACTCTGTTGTGAAAAACTCTCCGGACGATTTGGACGCTATCCGAGAAGCCCATGGAAATCTTTCAGTAGCTAGAAGCGGTATGGCTGGTGCTTGGACTCTGAACGACAACAGCATGTATGAGATTTCAAATCTTGCTGACCGGATGGGTGATAAAAAGACTTCCGACATGTTCGGGAACTGGAGAACAAATGAAGGTATTGCAGGTCAGGGAAGACTGACCCTCCCTGTTCGTGATGCCACTTCCGCGGCCAATGCTGCTGATACAATCTTAGCCACGAAGACGTTGCCGATGATGTCGCCTCGTGTTGTTGAGTTGGCGGACAGTCCTCGCTTTCAGGAGATTTCAACTAAACTTGATGACCTCAAGCGTTCGCAACGAGCGGCTCAACGCGATGCTGATAACTTTAACAGAGTGATTAGTGATAACCGCGACAACATTAAACAGGTTAGAGAAGAGATCGACAGAATTAACGAACGTGCTACCGCCGGTATCAACGACGACTCAGTCTTTCCCCCGGATACCAGCATGGAAATGCGCCAAAGAATCCTGAATGGTGATGTTACTAATAGAAAAAGGCTAGAAAACCGCTTGCGTGTTGCTGAGGATCGTATTCGTGAAGCCAACCGTAAGTATGACAAGGCGGATCAGCTTTCCAGGTCCTATCTCTCATCTATTGATACTCTTAAGGAAAGAATAGGCACTAGCGATGATGAGATTGCAGCTTTCTCTCTTATACAGCAGCGTAAGGGTAGCTTGGATCCGACGCGTAAACCGGTTAATCCCGCCATGCCTTTCGATAGTCTGAATGATGTGACGCAGTTTGTTTACGAGACTATGTTCGAACGTGCCATTAAAAACCCGAATCTGAACGGTGTTGTGCTCCCAGACTACAGAGACATTGCCAATGTCCCCAGCCGCGGAACATCGGGCATGGATGAAGCGTTTAAGATTGGTTATGAAGACGCTCCGAAAGCCGTGATTAAACGGTTCAAGGAACGGTATCCGGATCTCGATGTTACTACTACCGAGATTCCGGGCGCAAATTATCCGGCTGTGTTAATCAAGTTTCCAAAAAAACGCGGCACGGGTAAGCCGTTAATTCAAGGGTATGCCCAAGGTGGCCTTGTCATGAAAGGCATTGGCTCGATAGGCAAAGAGGTGTTATAAGTAGTTATGTCACAAAGTGGAAATCCTTTTGGTGGTCAGATTGAAGAAGCGATGGGTGCCGGTGGCCCCGCGTTAGATCCCGCTGCCGAAACTGCAATTGAGATCGAAGGCCAAGTTCCAGGTCTCACGGACGAAGTACTGGAGGACATGGTTCTCCAAATGAACGAAGATGGTTCGGCTGAGTTTTTGGAAAGCGATCCGACTGAGGTTCTGGCAGAAGAATATAGCCACACGGCAAACCTTGCTGAGATTCTTGACGACAGTATCCTCGGATCACTGGCCTCGGATCTCGGAGCATCATTTGATGACGATATGGAATCTCGCAGCGAGTGGGAGGAAGCCTTAACAAAAGGTCTCGGCCTGCTGGGTATCAACTACGAAGAGCGTGACGAGCCGTTCGCCGGGGCTACAGGAGTTACGCACCCCCTCATCTCGGAGTCGGTGACCCAGTTCCAAGCACAGGCATACAAGGAAATGTTGCCAGCGGGTGGGCCCGTCCGTACGGTTTGCGTGGGCGATGAAACACCCGAAGTTGTTCAACAGGCACAGCGCGTTGAACAGTTTATGAACTATCAAGTCATGGAAGTGATGGAAGAGTATGATCCGGACATGGATCAGATGTTGTTCCATCTGCCGTTGAGTGGTTCGACATTCAAGAAAGTTTATTTCGACTTGGCGCGTCAACGTGCGGTGTCCAAGTTTGTACCGGCCGAGGATGTGGTTGTTCCGTACTACGCCACAGACATTCGCACGGCTGAACGTATTACACACGTCATGAAAATGTCGGACAACGACATCGTTAAGATGCAGTTGGCTACCGTATATCGTGACGTGGATCTCGGATCTTCGGGCATGGACGACGAAGGAGACTTGCAGGACAAGAAAGATCAACTGCAAGGCGTACGTCCATCCGCGATGGGAGATGATGTTTACACGATCCTGGAGATACAAACCTATTTGGATTTGGAGGGCTTTGAGGACACGGATGCTGATGGTGAGCCAACTGGCCTGAAGCTGCCGTACGTTGTAACGATGGAGAAGGATAGTGGCACTATTCTCTCCATCGTCCGTAACTGGGATGAAGAAGATCCGCAGCGCAAACCGTTGCAGTCTTTTGTCCACTACAAGTTCCTGCCGGGTTTGGGTTTCTATGGATTCGGTCTCATCCATATGATTGGAGGACTCTCCCGAGCCGCTACGTCGATTTTGCGTCAGCTAATCGATGCGGGAACGCTGTCCAACCTCCCGGCAGGATTCAAGGCACGTGGCGTTCGCATTCGTAATGACGACGAACCGCTGAACCCTGGCGAGTTCCGTGATATCGATGCCCCTGGTGGGGATTTGCGTAACGCTATTGTCCCGCTGCCGTACAAAGAACCGTCGAGTACTTTGTCTGGTTTGCTTGGCGTAATCGTAGATAGTGGTCGCCGTTATGCAGCGATTGCTGATAACGCCATGGGCGATGTGAACACCCAAGCTCCAGTAGGCACGACTGTTGCTCTACTGGAGCGCGGTTCTCGCGTGATGAGCGCGATCCACAAACGGATGCACTACGCACAGCGTCAGGAGTTCCGTTTGCTGGCTTCAATCTTTGCCGACACTGTTGAAGCATATCCGTATGCTACCGCGGTTGGTCCTCAGATTGTGCAGGCTGACTTTGACGGCCGCATCGATGTGTTGCCGGTTTCTGACCCCAACATCTTCTCCATGGCACAGCGTTTGAGCTTGGCACAAACTCAGCTTCAAATGGCGTCAAGCAATCCTGATATTCACAATCTTCAGGAAGCTTACCGCCGTATGTACGAAGCTTTGGAAGTCAAAAACATCGAGGCACTGTTGCCAACACCGCCGCAACCACAGCCAATCGACCCGGCCATGGAGCAGGCATTGGTTATGCAAGGTAAGCCTATTCAGGCATTCCCTGGTCAGAATCACATGGCTCATATTCAATCGCACATTATATTTATGCAGTCACCTATGACACAAGGCGCACCTAACCTGCTTGGTCCGTTAACGGCGAACATTCAGCAGCGTATTGGTTTCATGGCACGTGAGCAGGTAGCCGAGCAGGTTGCACAGCTTGGACAGATGCTGCCGCCGGAAGCTATGGAAGCTATGGTCGCTGCACGTGTTGCAGAATTGTCACAAGAGATTATTCCTTCAATGGCACCGCAACAGCAGCAGGATCCGTTGGTCAATATCCGTCAGGCGGAACTACAGTTGGCAGCAGCCGACCAGCAACGCAAGCAGGCGAAAGACCAAGTGGACGCAATGCTAGAGCAGGCAAGGCTTCAGCAGCAGGATCAGCAGGCTTATGCTCGTATGGCATTGACCAAAGACATCGCAGAAGATCGCTCGGAGGTGAACCGAGAGCGCATCGAAACGCAAGAAGACATCGCAGTTTTGAGAGAAATGAACAAGAGACGACAATGAGTCTCTTCACATCCTAGCACGGAGAAGCTACAATGACCTTTCTAACTATTAAACTACTATCTGAACACGAAGGAGTTGGAAAGGGAATGTCCGACAAAGGTATACCTCTCTCTAAATGGGCTGGTCGATGGGACGAGTTCTACAAATCACAACACAATCAACGCCCAGTATTGGCAAAGCCTCCTGTAAAGAAGGCTGACGATAAAGCTGCGATTACTATTTAGAGATACAAGATTATGAGCCCTCAACAATTAAACGAATGGCGTATTATCCCCCGCTTGCTAATGTTAGCAATGCTTGTAATGACGTATCGAGTTGTTGAGTGGTTCATGGCTCTTGACACACCTACCCTAGAACAGGCAGGATTGGTATCTGTAATGACCGGCGCGTTGACCGGCGCGTTTGGATTGTTCTTAGGTAGCGGAAAGAAAGAGTGATGGTTAGAAAAGTTGCACTTGTTTTGTGCGTTGGACTGTTGGCCTCGGCCTGTGTCGAACGGAGTATTCCAAAAAAGTGGCGACCAATTACGGTAGAAGAAAAAGCATTAAGATGGGCAGTGCGACTTTGCCACCAGTTTGGCTATGTTGAAGAGACTGACGAGCGTCGTACCTGCATTGCCCGGCGGTACGACCAGTACATAATGGAAAACAACTAATGTTGAGTGTTATTGGATCCCTTCTGGGATTTGCTGGTTCGGCGGTTCCAGCAGTCACAGATCACTTCAAAGCTAAACAAGAACAGAAGTTCGAATTAGCTAAAATGACTAAAATGGCTGAATTACGTGCGGCTGGTTTCGACCAGGAATACCGCATGTATGAGACCAAAGCAGATGATAGCGAACATGCCCGTCTAGTCGAGCATGATATTTCAATAAATAAGGGCACCGGGTTCATATCCGGATTGCAGCGCAGTGTAAGACCTGTTATAACCTACGTATTCTTCGGGCTGTTCTGCTTGATAGAATTAACTCTCTTACAACAAGCCCTGGAAACAGGTGCTAATTTTGCGGATGCGATCAATGTTCTTTGGGATGAAGACACCAAAGCGATATTCGCTGCTATTATTAGTTTCTGGTTTGGCTCTCGTGCTATTGATAAACGGCGGAGCTCTAAGAATTAATGGCATCGAAATCAAAAACTACCGTCACCAAGCGGGAACCCATAAAGAAACGTACGTCCATTGGTAACTCGACACGTTCTAGGAATAAGAACAAACGAGCTACTAGGAAGAAGTATCGAGGTCAGGGTCGCCCGTGATTTTTTCGCGTAAGAAAAAACCGAAGTTGATTTTTAGGAACAACTTCGAGGTCACCCCTGAGATTGCTCCAAGGTATCTTTCACAAGACAAGCCTTCTTGGTTTTCGAACATGCCCAAGTGGGTAGAAGGTATGCTTCCACCAACGCCTCGGCATTTTGCTGAAAACGGCAAGCATGTAGTTTCGGGAACAATCAGACGTTGTCCCTCGTTTAGTCTTTTCTTTCGACGGGCAATCTTAATACCTTCGTGGACAGATGTCGCTGTTACGTATTACGCCGACGGAAATTTCTTGGCGCAAGTTCCTCACTATTGGGGTCCGGATGGCGGCGGTATTGAAAATCATGGTCATCAGCAGCACCCTGGATCCTTTGAAGAATACGACAACCTGAAGCTTACAGACTATTGGAGGCTAGAGGGGACAAAAGGCTTAGACGTTATGATAGTTCCGGTCATGCCGCCAAACCCCGATTGGGAAGCAGCACTGGGGGCGTGGGAACCGTACGCAGAAAGACAGCAAATATGTAATATCAATCTCTGGTTAAAAAAGCCCCCGCTCGGCCATGAGCGAGAGTTTATGATCAAGCGTGGTGAGCCCCTTTGCTATGTCGTGCCGTTGAGCGACACACTGCCCGAGATAGAGGTAAAGGTAGAAGAAGACATGGCTTACTGGCGGCGCATAGCTTTTGGCCGTGAATTTGACAAGACTGCCGAGTACCTAAAACACAAGACAAAGCTAAAACGGTAGGGTATACTGAAGCAAATCACAGGAGACGATGATGGGTAAAGAGCTTACTGAGAAACAGAAAAAGATCGACATGAACAATGACGGTGTCATTGACGGAAAAGATTTTGCGATACTCAACAAAGACAAAACCGGTAGCGATACTATGACACCGATTAAAAAAGCTGGTGGTGGCATGGTTCGAAAATACCGCTATGGTGGCGAAGTCAAAGGCTACCGTGACGGTGGCATGGCTGTTAAAGGTAAGAAGTGTCCGCATCGAGGCACTGTTAAAGGTACAGGCGCAGCTATTGGCGGCGCGAAGTTTACAGGAGTGAAGTAATGGAAACGCTTATTGCTTGGATTACAGGTATCATCGCAGCAGCTTCGGCTATTGCAAATGTAACACCGTCAATGCGCGATAATGAGATTCTCGCCAAGGTTGACGACTTCGTGCAAAAGCTTGCACTGAATCTTAAGAAGTAATGATGGAAATCAAAATCATCATCGGTGGCACTCCCGTGCAATCGACGGGTGATGAAGGCTGTCCTGTCGAAACTAAGGACAAAGCCAAGAACGAAGAAAACAAACTCCGTGCGACTGAGGAGTATAACTACGGTCTACCTACAGATCCAGAGGTCATTTGTGGCACCTGTTCTGCCTATAACATGTCCAGTCGCATTCTCGACTGCTTGGGTACCGACTCCGATAACGTCGGTTTTTGTGAAACGCACCGCTTTGTGTGCGAAGCCGAAAAGACATGTGACTCATGGGTAGCAGGTGGTCCGTTGACCGACGAAAACTTTGCTAGTCATGGGGACGTTCTTTGAGAATCCTAGAGTTTCTATCCAAATATAAACGCAACTTAGAGACCCGCATCGATGATATATCGGTAGCGGTTACTAGCGGCTCTGTTTCAGACATGGAACAGTACAGATCAATGGTGGGCGAGATCCAGGGTCTTTCGTTTGCTGTTGAAGAGATATCGACCCTGCTCAGAAAATATGATGAGGAAGATAATGAGTAGTGGACTAATCTTACCCGATTATGTGCAGGTGCAAGAAGAAGCAGCAAATCGTGCTGCCGAAGAAGATGCGATAGCACGTGTGCCGCAGCCGACAGGCTGGCGCATCCTAGTCATGCCTTATAAAGGGCGTGAAAAAACTCACGGGGGTGTTTACATCCCGGATGAAACCAAAGACCGAGAAGCGTTAGCCACTGTTGTAGCTTACGTGGTCAAGGTAGGACCATTGGCTTACCAGGATCCGGACAAGTTCGGTGAAGAGAAAGAGCCGTGGTGTAAAGAAGGCGACTGGGTTTGTATTGGCCGATACGCTGGTTCGCGCTTCAAGTTGGACGGCGGGGAGGTTCGCATCATTAATGATGACGAAGTTATCGCCACTATCATGAACCCTGAAGACGTAGTGCTATAGGAGACTAAGATGCAAGAAGATCAGGAAGAGCACATCATCGAGCTAGAGGACGAGAACGCGTCTGAAGAGGTCGATGCTGTAGAAGAGCAGGAAGAAGCACCAGCAGAGCAGGCAGAAGAGCCTGCCGAGCAGGAAGCTTCCGCTGAACCAGAACAGGCAGAAAGTGCGACGGAAGAAAAAAGCGAAGATGAACTAGCCGAGTATTCGGAAAGTGTTCAACGTCGCATTCGTAAACTGACTGCAAAGTTCCGTGAAGAAGAACGACAGCGAGAAGCTGCTCTGCAATACGCAGAAGCGGTCAAGAAGCAGAACGAAGAGCTTCAAAGCCAGCTTCGAAATCGCGAGGCTTCGTATGTTGACGAACTAGGTGGTCGCCTAGACCGTGAGCTAGAAGCAGCTAAAACGAAACTAAAAGCAGCTATCGAAGCCGACGATGCTGACGGTATCTTTGAAGCGCAGCAAATGGTGAGCCGTATCACCATTGAGCAGGACAAACATGCCGACGCTAAGTTGCGTGTGGAGCGTGAGCCGCAAGAGTACCGGGCTCCCGAGATTCCGCAGCAGGCTACGCAGCAAGCTGCACCAGAACCCGACCCCAAGGCGCAAGCCTGGGCGGATCGTAACGAATGGTTCGGCAACGACGACACCATGACTTACGCAGCATTTGGTATTCATCGGAGACTTGTGGAAGAAGAAGGATTTGACCCAACTTCTGATGAGTATTATACTGAGCTCGACAAACGTATCCGAGGTGATTTCCCGCAAAAGTTCGAACAACCTGTTCAAACTCAGCAGGAAGAGCCGAAGAAAGCCGCTAAACCCAGAGTCGCCTCTGCTGAGTCCACGGCCTCACGTTCGTCAAACAAGGGGCGCAGAACAGTCAAGCTTTCACCTTCACAGGTAGCTATCGCTAAAAAACTTGGTGTTCCGCTCGAAGAATACGCAAAGTTTGTAAAGGAGTAAGACAATGGCTGATTCTAAAAAACGTACCCCCCGTGAAACGCAGACACGAGAAAAAACTGCGCGTAGGAAGCCTTGGGCTCCGCCCAGCACGTTGGATGCACCGCCTGCACCACACGGTTATGTTCATCGTTGGGTTCGCACTGCGATCCGTGGCGATGACGACCAGAACAACGTTTACTCTCGTATGAGAGAAGGTTGGGAACCGGTCAGAGCGGATGAGTACCCGGGAACAGAGTTTCCAGTTATTCAAGACGGAAAACATGCTGGTGTTATTGGGAGTGGTGGACTTATGCTCTGCCGTATCCCACAAGAAACGGTTGATGAACGAACTGAATACTATCGGGACCAGACCCGCAATCAAATGAAAGCCGTTGATGAAAACCTGATGAGGGAACAACATCCCTCGATGCCGATCTCAACTGATCGGCAAAGTCGTGTAACTTTTGGTGGCGAAAAAGATTAACCACCAAACAACAATGGAGAAAGACAATGGCTAATTCCAATGTCGCTTTCGGCCTTAAGCCGATTGGTATTCAGGGCCAAGCCCCGAATAGCACTGGTACCACTGAGTACCGCATTGCCTCCGGTAACACGAACGCAATCTATCAGGGCTCTCCGGTCATTCCGCTGTCTACAGGTTTTATTGACATTGTAAGCGCGGCTGCTGGCGGCACTGTTGGTTTGCTCGGCGTGTTTGCTGGGTGCGAGTATGTATCTTCAACAACCGGTGAAACAGTATTCTCAAACTACTGGCCTGGTTCGGGTGCAGACTCAAACTATCCGGTCAAAGCATTTGTTTATGACAATCCGTCACAACTGTACGTGATTGCTTCTGACGCATCTTTGACCAACGAATCCACGGCCCGTGGTCACGTATTTGCAAACGCTAACTTTGCAACTGCCACCTCTGGCTCAACAACAACTGGCCTG
>MDTE01157702.1_pt1 | contig 10342 bp, 4 predicted proteins | sample 811231 | NCBI WGS metagenome assembly MDTE01 (sample SAMN05326651, study PRJNA326480) | marine metagenome | isolation source: seawater | place: Indian Ocean: Red Sea | collected 2010 | reverse complement strand
TTTCCGGTGGTGTGCTCGACCCGGCGGCGCTGCGCAATTTTTTGCACTACGCGGCCAACAACTGGACTCCGGCACCCCTTTTCGTTGTGCTCTTCGGGGATGGCTCTTACGACTACAAAAACAACGCGGGCACGAGCCCAGGCAACTGGATTCCCCCCTATCAGGACGGCGAGAGCACCTACGACGAGTGGTATGTACGCGTTATCGGCAAAGACGAATTGCCCGATATGGCGATTGGCCGCCTGACCGTGCAAACGGCAGCCGAGGCCGAGGTCGTAGTGGACAAGCTCATCGACTATGACCGCTTTCCCGAGAGCGGTCCCTGGCAGAGCCGGGTATTGCTGGTGGCAGATGATCTGGTAAACCCTTCGGATGTGACACAGGTGGAGTTTTTTTTCCTCAGCGATAGCGAATACCTGGCTTATAAGTTCTTCCCGGCGGGGCTGGATCTGATAAAACACTACATTGCCCATTATCCCCTAGAGGGGCGGACCAAACCACAGGCGCGGGACGAGTTTATCCGACTTTTTAACGAAGGCGCATTGATTCTTACCTATGTCGGTCACGGCAATCCCGAAACCCTCGCCCACGAGCAGATGTTTGTGCTGTCGCGCGACGCGGACTCCATTGCCAACGGGCGGCGTTTGCCCTTCATGTATACGGCGGCCAGCCAGGTCGGGGTTTTCGATGATCCAGTGCGCACGTCCATGCCCGAGGCGCTGCTGAAAAAAGCCGATGGCGGTGTCATCGGCATGATTTCGGCCACTCGAGTCGGGTACCACACCAGCAATATGGTGCTGGCGCGCGCTTTTCACGGGCAGATGTATCGCAGCGAGCAAGAACACGTCCCTCTAGGCCTTGCCTTGATGCAGGCCAAACAGCTGGTGCATGGCAATTTGACCGAAAGGGGCAAGATAAATGTGCGACGCTATTCGCTCATCGGCGATCCAGCTACGCGACTGGCTGCGCCACGCTACAAGGTAGACCTGGAGGTGCCCGATACTCTGCGGGCTCTGGATGAAATCAAAGTTCGGGGCCAGGTGCGCACTGCCGGGGGCGAGCTGGCCACTAATTACAAGGGACAGGCCTGGGTGCAGGCCTTCGATTCCTCGGTGGGTTCCAAGCTGCAAAATATGCCCTACATCCAGATGGGAGGGGCGCTATTTCGCGGTTTATTTCCAGTGCAGGATGGCCGTTTTGAAGCTGCTTTCCGGGTTCCCAAAGACATTACTTATCGGGGGTACAACGGCCGTGTTAGTGCTTATTTATGGAGTGCCGATCGGCCAGCGGCGTTCGGTTCGGTGGAGGGACTGGATCTGGCCGGCACGGCCGCGGGCGTGAAGCCCGATAAACAGGGCCCCCAGATCGATATTGCCTTTGCCGGAGTCGAGGATTTCAAAAGTGGTGGCTTTGTGCCCTCGCAGCCCCTACTGCGCGCTTCTATGCGGGACGAAAGTGGTATCAATATTACTGGTGAGACCGGGCACGAAATTACTCTTCACATTGGCGAGACTGTTTATAAGGTGACCGATTTTTATCACAGCACGGGGGGGCATTATAGCGAGGGGGTGCTTGAATACTCCCTGCCGGCTTTGGAACCGGGGAGACACATGCTTGCGCTGAAAGCCTGGGATAACTTTAATAATTCGGCCCGGGTAGAATTCGAAGTGCAGGTGGGAACCAAGGAGTTGCTGCTGCTGGGGGACGTGTTGTTTTATCCCAATCCGATGCCGGCGGAGGGGGGACATTTCACCTACAATTTGCTGACTTCTGCCCGTGCGGTTCAGATCCAGGTATTTTCATTAGGCGGGCGGCTGATCGACGAGTTGGAAGGTCCCGCTGAATTGGGCTACAACCAGGTGCCGTGGCAACCTGCAACGGCCCTGGCCAATGGCGTCTATTTGTATCGGGTGAAAATGCACGGCGAAGAGGGCCAGAGCGTCGAAGAGACGGCGGTATTGCAGGTGTTGAAATGAGTGCATTTAGCTCGAGAGGGGGTAGTGCTTGAAAAATTGATAAAGGGATTATGCGGCATTAGCCGTTTTGGGTGAGGATGTGCAGGGATATCAAAATTCATTTGTCGAGTCCGAGGAGGACCTGTCATGAAAAAGTTCCAAGCTCTTCTTCTGGCACTAGTTTGCGTCTGTCTCAGTTTCCAGCAGGCAAGAGCTACGCCGGAGAGTCAAGCAGCAGTACTTCTTCTCCTTATCGAACCCGGAGCGCGGGCCATTGCCATGGGCGAGTCCTATGTGGCCATTTCCGACGATGCAACCGCCAGCTACTTTAACCCGGCGGCGCTGGCGGGACAGACCAAGAAGTCGCTCAATTTCACCCACAGCAAGTGGCTCCCGGAACTGGCCGACGATATGTCCTATGAATTCCTGGCTTATGCGCAGCCGGTAGAGGGATGGGGTAATATTGGTCTCAATATCGCCTTGCTGAATTTTGGCGATCAGGTACAAACGGGCGAGAGCGGGCAGATCCTGGGGGATTTCAGCAGTTATGACGTGGCCATTTCGGCGGCATATGGCTCGGAAATCGCGGACAATATGTCGGCCGGCATCGGTCTGAAGTTTATTCGCAGCAGTTTGTCTCCCGAATTTGGCGCCGGGCAGGAGCGCGGCAAGGGCGTAGGTAACAGCTTTGCCACCGATCTGGGGCTGCTGTGGAAAATCTCACCGACCATGACCTTTGGGACGGCGTTGCGCAACCTGGGTCCCAAGATCGCTTATATCGACGCCAGCCAGGCGGATCCCCTGCCCCAGCACATTGTGGCGGGACTGGCCTATAAAGCGCTGGATACCGAGTTCAACGATCTGCTTTTTTCGGTCGATTTGTATAAACCCTTGATCGCCGATGGTACGTTTGCCAGTAACCTGGTCACGGCCTGGGCCGACGAATCGCTCGGGAACGAATTCAAGGAAATGGATCTACACGTTGGCGGCGAGTACAAATACGGTCTGTCGAGCCGGCAGGACGAGTCCTTTTTTGCCATGCGGGGCGGGTATTCGCTGGACCGCGACGGCGAGTTAAAAGTGTGGACCGTAGGTGTTGGCCTGAAATACAATATGTTCCAGGTGGATGTCGCCTACATAATTGGCGATGAAACGCCTGTAAACAACAATACGCGTTTTTCTCTGAATCTGATGTTCTGAGGTCTGGGAGGGGTGCCGGAGGAGATTATCCCGCCCCCCCGACGGCGTTCAACAGAAAAAGAGGAGGGCACGCTGTTTTTTATCCATCTGCCGCCCCGTGTACAACTTTAAATTGTTTATTTACTGCTTTATTTTTCTGCTCCTCCTGGGGGGAACCGACAGGGCTGTGGCCCTTCAGGAGTGGAATATTCTGGCTCTGAGGGTTGATTTTCCCCTGGAAGAACCAGACCAGTTAACGACTACTGGGACAGGGGCCTTTGATCTGCGCAGTTTTGCAAATGCCTCCCCCGACTATTTTTTCCCCTACGACACACCGCCCCACGATCGGCGCTATTTTGAAAACCACCTGGAGGCTCTGGCACGCTATTACCAGGTTGTATCCGACGGAAAAGTCGAGATTCGCTTCGAGGTTTTTCCGCGGGAATTAAACCAGGCCTATACTCTGCCGGAACCTGCCCTGGCCTATGGCAACGGCCGCACCCCCGAGGAAATCGGCAACAAGTGGGTGCAGTTGTTGCGCGCCGCAGTGGAACGGGCAGATGTCGACCCCGCGGGTCCCCGCTTCGCAGACTTCAATAGCTTCCTCGTATTTCACGCCGGAGTGGGTCACGAAACCGGCGAGTTGAACGATATTCGTTCGGTGTTCCTGGCTCCCGAGGATTTGGCAGCTTTTGCCGAGGAACCGCTTCTGGTCGACGAAGGGCAGTTCGAAATAAAGGACGGCTGGATTTTGCCGGCCGCGACCAGCCTGCGCGGGCAAGGGGGACTGAACGGGTTGATGGCCAAGTTCTTCGGTCACCAACTGGGCTTGCCGGGCCTGTCTAATTTTGACGATGGACTGCCGGCGGTGGGTGGTTGGAGCCTGATGGACGTTGGGGCAAATTCGCTGGGATTTGTCCTCGCCGATAGTCTGCAGCCAGTGGTCGGTTTCGCGCCTGCACATCCCATGGCTTGGAGCAAGGCGCGCCTGGGATGGATAGAACCGCTCGAAGTCTGGCGGGATACCACCGTGGCGCTGGTGGCTACGGACCGCAGCGCTGATTTGCCCAAAGCCGTGCGCATACCCATCCGCAAGGGTGAATATTTTCTGCTGGAGAACCGGCAGCAACGCGGTAGTGCTGGCGCCCCCACTGGGGTGGAGAGCAGGTATCTAAATTCCGATATCGTCTGGATCGATAGGGCGCAGATCGAGTTTTCCCGCAGCGATGGGGCGGGTGTGTGGTTGGGCGTCGAGGAATACGATGCCTTTATTCCGGGTTCGGGGATTTTGGTCTGGCACGTGGACGAAAACCGGATGCGGAATAGGACTGCGGCAAGTGCTATCAATGACGATCCGGTGCGGCCGGGTATCGTTCTGGAGGAGGCGGATGGCTATCGCGATATCGGCAATCCGGTCTTCGAGCGCCTGGCGCAGATCGAGGGGGGGGCGGAGGATCTGTACTACGTTGGCGGCCAGACGAGCTTTGGGGCGGTGACCCGTCCTGACAGCAAGAGCAATGCGGGCAATGCTACCGGCATCCACCTGGAAGTTCTTTCGGAGCCGGGGGATACGATGCGGGTGGAGATCCGCTTTGCAGGGCAAGCGCCTGGCTGGCCGCAACGCGTGGATGGGGCCAGCTTGCTGCAAGGAGCAGATGTGGACGGCGATGGCAGCGTGGATCTGCTGCTACAGGGCAGCGATGGAGTCCGCATAGCTGAAGCTACCCAGGGCTTGCTGGCCTGGCAGGTAGGCGGGGCGCGTTTTCTGGCCAGTGGCGACGCCAATGGAGATGGCCGATCCGAGCTTTTTGTAGCGCTGGAGCAAGAAGTAGAAGCCTGGGAGATGGGCGAAGCGGAGCCGTTGTGGCGCCGCGAATTGGCTGCAGCGCCCACCCAGGCTCTATACAGCGATGAGCTCGGGCTCTATCCGGGGCGTCCGGTCCTGGCTCTGGGTGGAACTGATCTGGTACTGCTGGATGCGCGTAGCGGGGAGATCATTCAGCAGGAGAACGAAGCGGTCGCCAACCTGGTTGTTGGAGATCGAGACGGCGATGGAGCAATGGAACTGGTAGCTGCTACAGCATCCGGGGTGTGGCAGTTGCAGCGCGCTGGCCTGGAAGAATGGCCAACGACTCTTTCCGGCCCTTTTCTGTCGCTGGCCAGCGGTGATCTGGAAGGCGACGGACGGGCGGAGTTTGTGGTGACTGAAAAGGCGGGAGAGATCGAGGTGTTGAAGGCGCAGGATGACGGATTTAAGAAGGCGCTGGCCGACTCGATCCAGGCACCGGTCCTGGGGGATGTGGACGGCGATGGTTTTGTGGAAATTGTCCTGGCCGGTACCAGCCAGGTCCACGTGCTGCGGCAAAATGGCATTCGCCAGACAGATTTCCCCGCTCGCCTGGCTCGCAGTGAGGCCCTCGGTCGCCTGCAGGTGCCTCCGGTGCTGCTCGATCTGGATGGGAATGGCGACCAGGAAATTTTTCTCGGAACTCGCAAGGGGATTTACGGCTTGGGAAAAGAGGGCACGGTGCTTCCCGGGTTCCCGCTCTTGACCGCTGACGCAGTGGATTTTTCTCCCCTGGGGGCGGACCTGGATGGCGATGGTTTGCTGGAACTTGCGGCGGTGGCTGCTGAAGCGCTCTACCTGTGGGAGCCGCAGGATTTTTCATCGCCCTATGAGGGCCGCCTAGCAGGTTGGGGGCAGAACGGCTACAGCGCTGCCCGCAGCTATGCTCACCCCGGATCGAGGAGCGCGCCGGGGCCGCAGCCCGGTAGCGAGCTCTTGCCTCCCGATAGGGCCTATTGCTACCCAAATCCGGTGGCGGATGGGGAACGGGTTTACCTGCGTTTTTTTCTGAATGAGCCAGCCCGGATCCAGCTGGAAGTTTTCGATGCCATTGGCGAGCGGATCCAGCGGATCCATTGGGAACAGGAGTTGGCGACGCCAGCGGAAAACGAAATGGGCTGGTCTACCCGCGGCTATGCTAGCGGTCTCTATGTTTGTCGGCTGCAGGCCCGGACCGCGGATGGCCGCGAGGCCCTTGCGTTTGTGCGCATGGCGGTGAGCCGATGAAGGTCATTTCAGCGGCCGTTTATGCCCTCCTGCTCCTGGCCGTGGCAGCGTCTTCCCAGAACCATCCGGAACTGGACTGGCAGGTGCTGGAAACGGAGCACTTTCGCATCCTCTACCATCAAGGTTTGGAAGAGGTCGGACGGCAGGCGGCGGCAATTGCCGAGGCTGCCTACGGACCGGTGACGCAGCTATATGGCTACGAACCGGGAGAGCGGGTGCGGATCGTTCTCAAAGACTATGATGACTATGCCAACGGCGCGGCCTATTTTTATCACGATACTATCGAAATCTGGACCACCTCTCTGGACCACGACTTCGATATGCGCGGCACGTCGGACTGGCTGCGCAACGTAATCACCCACGAATTCGTGCACATTATTTCTCTGGGGGCCGCGCGCAAAGCACCGCAGCGAATCCCCGCTCTCTATCTGCAGCACTTCGGCTACCAGCGCGAAGAGAACCGTCCGGATGTATTGACTGGCTATCCGGATGTGCTGGCCTCTTATCCGGTGATGGCTACGGTTGTGCCGATGTGGTTTGCCGAAGGGGTGGCCCAGTACCAGGTCCAGGGTGCGCGCCATGATCGCTGGGATTCCCATCGCGATATGATACTGCGCACAGCGGTATTAAACGATGCCTTGCTCTCCTTTGATGAGATGGGTGTATTCGGCAAAAAAGGGTATGGCAACGAGTACGTTTACGACCACGGCTACGGCCTGGTGCGCTATATTGCCCGCACCTATGGCGACGAGAAATTGGCTCAGATCTGCCGGGCTGCTTCAAGGTGGCCGGGTTTGTCGATCGACGGGGCAATAAAAGAGGTGCTGGGAGTAGCGGCTGCAGACCTGCACCGCAACTGGGCGGCTCTCATGCGGCAAAATTACCAGCAGCAGCTCGAAGATCTGGGGCCGCTAGAGCAGGGCGAAGTTGTAGCTGATCTGGGCTTTTCGAGTATCAGACCGGCCCTTTCTCCCGATGGGCGTTACCTGGCCTACCTGGGCACCAGGACGAGGCACTACGGTCCTCATTTGCTGGTGCTGCGGGAGTTGGAGAGCGGTGAAGAGGAAGTCCTGGACGGCGGTCTGTCCTCTTCTCTGAGCTGGTCTCCCGACAGTCGCCGCTTGCTCTATATAAAAAAGGGCAAAGCGGATAAGTACGGTTCGCGGCAGGCGGATATCTACGAGTACAATCTGGATGGACCAGAATCCGGATTGACTACTAAGCTACTCTGGACCCTTCCGGCCGTGGTCGGGGGGTTTGCGCCAGAAGGAGCAAAAGTTCGCCGCCTGAGCCATGGTCTGCGCGCCTTCTATCCGGCCTATGCACCAGATGGTCGGCATATCGCCTTTGTCCATAATCAGGGTACCAGGAACAATCTCGGGATCGTCAACGCAGACGGAAAGGGAGTGCGCTATCTGACAGATTTTGCCGCCGGGACACAGCTTTACACACCGCAGTGGTCGCCGGATGGGAGCCATTTAGCATTTTCCATAAGCCGCCAGGGGCAGCGCGATATCGCCCTCTTGCAGATGAGTCAGGATGCAGAGCACCAGGGGCCATCCGCTTCCCAGGCAGAGCTGGAAATTCTCGTGGCCACCGAGGGGACGGACCGGGACCCGTGCTGGAGTGACGACGGCAAAACAGTCATTTTTTCCTCCGATATCAGCGGTATTTTCAACCTCTATGCCCTTGAAATCGAGACCGGGCAATTCAGTCGACTAACCAATCTGATCGGCGGTGGCATGAGTCCTGCCTCCGGTTCGGCGGGACAGATCGCCTTTGCCGCGTATGGTCGCAAGGGTTATGAAATCCGCCAGGTGAATCGGCAAGGTGTGCCGATCGAAATGCCACTGCGCTCTGCCGGGGAGCGGCTCGCTCTCCATGCCGCTAGCCCGCTCTTTTCCGGCCCCCAGCCGCAAGTGCAGCCCTATGGAATTGATTTTCTCAAAACTTCCTTGCTGCCCCGTCTAGTCCGGGATGAAGGTCGTTTCAAAGGGGGCCTCTACCTCAGCTCGGGAGATGTGCTGAACCGGCAGAATATATTTGCCGGGGCGGCCCTGGCGCCGCAAAATAAAGATCGCGATCTATTCTTAATCTACGAGAACCGCAATTGGCGACCGACTCTTTTCCTGGAGTTTTTTCACCAGCGCCGCAATGCCGCCCGGGGGGATAGTTCGGAGGCCCGGGACTTGATTGTCACCGGAATGAATTTTGTCCTGAACCAGGTAAATTTCGGCGTGCGGAGCAAGGTGGGAAAAAAAAGCGAACTAACTCTATCGGCGACCTATGACCGCTACGATGCTGGTATTTCCAGTCGCTATTTTGATGCGCTGAATATCCGCTGGGTCCAGCAAAAACCTTTTGGCTATACTTATTTGAATGGTTTCGACCTGGGCCTGACCTACCGCTTTGAGGCGGTGGCAAGGCGGCGCGACCGGGATATCAATCCGCGCGGCCGCAAGATTTATTTCCGCTATGATCGCATGTTCAATAAGTTCATAGAAGGATTCGACGAACAAAATTCCTCCTTTCTGCAGGAGGAATATCTCGATTTGAATTACAACCAATTCACTCTGGACTGGCGCGAATATATCGGACTCTTCGGCAATACTACCTTGGGATTGCGTTTCTACGGCGGCTTGATCGACAGCGAGAACGTGGACGACAAGGAGGTGGTCAACGACTTTTTCGACTACCACATCGGCGGTCTTCAGTACATGAAAGGTTATACGTTCTACAGCCTGGAAGGTCGCCATGCCGCCATGGGGCAGGCGAGCTTGCGCTTTCCGCTGTGGGCGGATATGCGCCAGCGGATCGCACATCTGTATTTTGACAAGGTCTACGGGGCTGTATACGGGGATTTGGGCAAGGCCTGGGACGGCAAATGGGATGAAAAGGATCCAATTTATGGCCGCAAGGGTCCCCTGCGCGATCTGGGGGGACAACTGCGCTTCGATTTGATTTCCTATTATACTATGCCGACCCGCGTACAGCTGGATCTCGCCTACGGCCTAGACGAGATAGGGGACAAAAGTCCCTGGAAGTTTTATCTTACGGTGTTGTTTGGTTATTTGTAGCTGAAAAAAAGGAAGGTGTGGAATGTACAGAATGGGTGTAATCGCAGCAGCCGTCTTTTTGCTGGTGGGCCAGGCTGGGGCTGGAGAGTTGCCCAGCATGTTCGGTGATCGGGGCAAGGCGCTGGACACCTGGCCGGTCCTGGGAACCCGTCTGGAGCAGGTTGAGGATGCACCTGCTGCGGGGCCGGCGACTCAGGAAAGTTCCGGCAAATCGACAGGGAAAGCCGTGCTTTTGTCGGCTCTGGTGCCCGGGGCGGGCGAGTTTTATTTGGGTGCCTGGAAACGCGGCGCTCTGTTTTTTGGAGTCGAGGCCCTGGCCTGGGGTTTGTATTTTAGCTGGAATGGCAAGGGGCATGATATCGAGGACGAATTTCGCGCCACCGCGGACCAGGAGTGGGATCCGCATGCCTACCTGGCCTGGCTCGATTCGGGAAACTCGCGCTTTTCTTCCACGCACCACGATTTGCCCTGCAAAGATTTCATTGAGATATACAAAGAAACGGGGGGGTTCGGAGATTGTGCGGACAGCGAAGTGCAGCAATATTACGAAGTCATAGGGAAATATAATCAATTCGTGTCTGGTTGGTCGGATCTGCGCGACCTGATTGGCAATACAGTACAGCCCAGTCAGGTGGATTCGGTGGAATTCGAGGAAACGGGCAAGCCGCGTTTTTTAAGTGAGTTCAGGGATGCGTACGAAGAGCGTCGTCACGACAGCAACAAATTCCTCAAGCGGGCTGGCAATTTGACCGGGCTGATTATGATCAATCACGTGTTCAGCCTCATTGATGCATCGCGCCTGGCTCGGGCTCGCGCCCAGGGGGTGGAGGAAGCCCGACTGGAGCGCAGAACCCGTTTTATGTTCGCCATGCGGTCGGGAAGCCGCGGGCAGGTGCCCATGCTGCTGGCTTATAAACCCTTCTAGATTTGCCATGCTTAGAATTAGTTATACCAGCCGAACAGGAAGTATTAATTCCAACTAGGGTAATAATATTTCTAGAAGAAGGGGCAAAGCTAGATTTATTAGAAATAATCATTGGTTCTGGAGATTGTTCTCA
>MDTE01085318.1_pt1 | contig 10342 bp, 8 predicted proteins | sample 811231 | NCBI WGS metagenome assembly MDTE01 (sample SAMN05326651, study PRJNA326480) | marine metagenome | isolation source: seawater | place: Indian Ocean: Red Sea | collected 2010 | reverse complement strand
TTCATAATAATTTATATTATGAATAGATGAAGTTACAATTCTTATCCCAGGAGAGAAATATTGTCTTTCATCGCTTCCTTCGGAAACGAAAAGGTATATTTTAAATTTATCATTAATTTCTTATCTTAAAGCAAATATTGCAGCTTTAATAATTATCTTTTAATAAAAAAAGGGATGTTCTTTCTATAAGTGATTTAAAGTATGTAATAATTTTCTTATCTTTATAAAATATCTTTCAATTATCTTTACTAATTATTTTTCATGAAGATACCTTTTTACAAGTCATTTAAACTTAATCTTAGGGTTTCTTATAGAGCATTTTTAGTATTTGTTAATCCACTCACTTTCGCTTTTTTTTTAATTAGACCAAAAGAAAAAAAATTACTTAAATTAAGAACACCGATCGGTAAAATAAATGTATGGCTTAGAAATAGACAATCGGCTAGAACAATTTTTTCAATATTTATAAGAGAAGATTACCCTACTGATATGAGTAATAAAAACATATTAGATATAGGTTCAAATATTGGAATTAGTGCAATTTATTTTTTATCTAGAAATAAATATAATAAAATTCTATGTTTCGAGCCTGATCCAAACAACGCTTACTATTTAAAGAAAAATCTAGAATTATTCAAAGAAAGATCGGAAATTTATTTTTATGGAGTAGGAGCTAATGATTCAGAAGATATAGAATTTAATTTGTCTACTGATGGCAAATATAGTTCATTTAATGAAATTCCATCATATAAGCTGGATAAGAAAGTCAAAGTTAAAGTAATAAGTTTAGAAAATGCTCTAAAAAAGGCAAATTTTAATGACAAATATCCTACACTTATCAAAATAGACATTGAAGGTTTAGAAAAAAAAGTACTTAATAATTTTGATTTCACAGAGAAGAGTAACATTAAAGAATTAATAGTAGAAGGATTAGGGAATAAAGAATACATAAACAAAAAGGCTATACCAAGAGTAATAAATTTCTATGTAGAGAAATTTACATTTAGCTAAATATAGAGAATATTCTTTTTAGAGAAATTACTAACTAAAAAAGTTTAATTTCTAATTTAATAAGTATTAATTATTAAATTCATTTTTATAAAATAAGAAAAGTTTAGAAAAATTTAAAATCCGATAAGCCTTACAAAAATATTCTCAATTAGTTAATTAAGTCCAATAATAAATAAATATAAAATCAATATTCAAATTTTTGAAATTAGTATAGCCTAATTTACTATCGCCGATGAATAATGCAGGTTTTTATATTTCTTCTTGAATTTTTTTTTTATATCCAAAAATAAGAGATGATTATTAAAATAAAAATAAATTAATAAAATATTATTTAGAAAAATAAAATAATAATCTCAAAAATAAAAAATCTTTTGTTTTAAAGTTAAAATTTAAAAAGATTTTGAAAATAAATTTTTTACTTAGAAAATATTATGTTTAGAAAATACTTTTTGCAATACGAAATAAAAGATTTTTTAAATAAACTTATTAATAAACTAAGAAGTAAACAACATTGGAATTATTCTATTAAAGGAATTTTGTTTGAGAATAAAAATATCAATCCTCTTACCATAATGGACAGATTTGAGAGGTATAAAAGAATCATAAAAAACTCAGGTCAAAATGATTTAAATGGATTATGCGTCAAAAATAAATCAGTCTATGAGCTAGGATGTGGTCCATTACTAGGGTTTGGCCCTTTTTTTAATTTTATAGGTTCTAAATTATATATTTACGATGAACCTTTTCTAAATCAAAATACGCTAAGAAGTCATGAAATAAAAGAATTATATTTTTTGCCACTATTTGAAGAATTAAAGATGAATTATCAAAACAATTTTTCATCGGATGAATTTTATGAATCTACTCTAAGTAATTCTTTAAATGGAATAAAAAACTTTAATGATCAATTTGATACATTCATCTCTAACAGTGTTATAGAACATATCCCTAAAGAAAATTTAATGCAACTATTTGAAGAAATCTACAAAAAACAAAAAAAAGGAGGGTATTTTTTACATGCTGTTGATTTTGGATCACACGGTAAATATGGGAATGGTTTTGGAAATATGTATTCTCATAATAAAAAAAGAGTATTTGATAAAATTCCCGCTTTAAACTTACTAAGAAAATCGGAAGTAAAAGAAATTATCGAAAAAATTGGATGGAAAATATTATCAACAATTGTTTATAGGAAATTACCTGTCGATAGAAAAAAAGTCGATCGCTCATGGAGCCACTTTTCTGATGAGGATTTAGAATCTAGAGTAGTACTTTTTTATGGAAGAAAGTTATAAACCAAAAAATTTGTTATTTATAAATTAGCCTATAATTTTTATGCATTATCATTTAAAAGAAATTTATTGAAAATAAATATTTGCTAAATACATTAAACTTTATAAATATACTTATATTATTTTGATTAATTCTTTAAGACTAATTCTGATTTGAATTTTATCCAAAAAATTTACTATGATTATCTTTAATAAAGATCCTTTTAAAACAAAATGATTAATGTGCAGCTACTTTATTAATAAAATCTAATATCCGTCTTTGGAACTTACATTGATTGGGAAAATATAAACATTATTCGGCCTACTGTAAGGATTATCTCTTTTATTATATTCTTTGCTATCTTTATCAAAATTAAGAGAATCATAAAAAATATTATTTTCTACAAAATAGGGATCTTGCATAAGTTTTATATTAACCTTCTTAAATCTCGTAATTAATTCATCTCCCTTTTTTAAATTTATACTAAAATTTTCAATTTCCTTAATAGTTTGTGTAACTAATAACCTAGATCCTGGAAAATCCAAAGGTACATTAGTTAAGGGATCATTTAAATCATAACTAGCTTTTATTTCAGTGAAATCATTATTTGTAAAATGAAAATCGCAATCTAAAAGAGTAATAGAATTATTATTATTTAAAGAAGCAAACTCTCTAATTCTTTGGGGTATAACTTGAGTTTTTAATGGATCAAAACGAAAATATGATGCGTATAAAGATGTGATTGATAAAAAAACAAATAACGATATTAAAATTATTTTGAAAAAGTTTTCAAAATAAAGAAACTTTTTTAAATCAAATATCATAAGTTGAATACCAATAGCAACTAAGAAAGTTATATAAGGCATTAAGAATAATGAATGTCTAGTTGTACCAAAAGATAGCTTTTCTAAATTTACCAATAACAACACTATTATTAAATTTAAGGTTGTTATGTCAATTCCAAACTTTAGCGAATTAGAATTTTTAAAAGCAAGCTCAAAATTTTTATTGTTTGAGTATCTTTTGAAAATAGTATAAAAACTAAAAATAAAAGAACTTATTGAGATTAGATATGTAAATGAATTAATTTCGTAACTTAGAGGTAATGGGGAGAAAGGTGTAAAAAATCCCCTCAAATCTATTGGTGTACGATATCCACTATTGAATGGGAAAAAGAAAATTATAATAATAGCTAATGTTATTAAGGCTTCTTGATACGCCCTAATTATTGTAAAAAAATTTTTTATAAAAATTTTTCTTTCAAAATACTTTTGGGATGACTTAATTAAATATATTTTACGAAAATATGTATAGGCAATATGTGAAAAAAAATGAATTAGAGAAGGATAACTCGATAAAAGTGCTAAGCAAAATCCATATTTTGAAAATCTACTTTGAAAAAAAATAGTTGAAGAAATTGAAATTAAAGAGCCAAATATGAACCAAACTGTACTCCCTAAATGATAAGTATATGCATTAATTGAATACAAACTTAAGATTCCAAAAGAACAACAAAAAGCTACAGTCCTTGATATCCCAATATATTTAAGTGAATAATAAAAAAGAGATATTCCTGAAACAATAAATATGATATTTATAAGCGAAGCATATTCATAAAATCTACCATATTCATCAGGAATATAAATACCATAAATAAAACCTGATAAAGGCGTATATGTAGTTTTTAAGGGTAATAAGATAGAGGATTTAATAAAATCAAAAGGTATGACTGAAGAAATTAGACCTAAAAGAATCCTAAAAGGTGAAAATATAAACCCAGTTTTTAATATATGTCTAAAGAAGTGACTTCTTGAAAATATTGAAGAATCACTCAAATATCTGAATACATCACTTGAATCACATTCATGAAAATGCATAGTAGAAATAATTGAATGAGATATGAAAATTATAATTACGCCAATAAAAATTATATTTTTTTCATTTAATAGAAGTGATTTTTTAAATTTATTCAAAGCAAATTCGAATTAATTAAAGTATTATTTTTAAAATAACTTAAAAAGTTAAGTTTTCAAAAATAAAAATAATTAAATTTATATTGTAATTTTAAATTTTAAAAAATACTTCATAAAAAATTTTTTTTAATTGAAATCTAGAATTTATAAAAATAAATTTTTAATTTTTTATGCATATTTTAATTCTCTAAAATGTATACTAAAAAATATCTATAAAGCTGAATTTAGATTATTAGTGATAAAAATATGGATGTTACTAAAGAAAAAAAAATAATAATAAAAAAGCCATCGAACTATTTTTTTATATCACTTTTTATTTCTTTTGTATTATTATCGATTATTGGAATTCCAATATGGAGGCATATAGATGATTTTGGTCCTTTAGAAGTTTTATACGAAGCAGACTCATTTAGTGAATATTTCAAACTTTTTAGCTACTGGGGATGGGGATCATATCCACCTATATGGGAATATTTTTCATTTTCATCATATTTATTTAATCCGTTTGGTTTAGATTTCGTAAGAAGTATTTGTTTTATATTAGGATTTATTTCTATAGGCCTTTCTTCAATATTAACCTATACAATTTGCTCATTAGTAAGTAACCAAACTTTAAAAAAAAATAATTCAAAATCATTTGAATATCCTTTAGAAATATGTAGTGTTTTATTTAATTGTTTGAATCCAGAAATAATTTTACATTCAAACTCAAATATGCCATACAATTTATCGACTATTACATTTCAAATAGTATTTATTCTAATTTTAAATTTTGTTCAAAATGAAGGGAGATTTATTACTAAAAAATCATATATTTTAATTGAATCAAATACTTTATATTTATTAGTTATTTTTTGTTTTTTATTGACTTTTCAATCAACAATCATAATCTGTGCATTATTTTTAACTTTATTATTTTATTGTTTAGATTTTAAAGTCAAAATCAAATTTAGAAATATCATAAACCCTATATTTTTAGTAAATTCATATTTTAAATTATTCCATCACATCAAAAATAAATATTTAAAGTATTTATTAATTCTATCCTTATCATACTTTTTGATAATGTATGGTCTCAAACTAATGGTAATAATTTTTTATAAAAATATGGTCCCTGGTTCTTGGGCTAATGGATTAGGTGAAGTCTACAATATTAGCTTAAAGTTAAACAATATATCAGAAATAATAAACAAGGTATTTTTCAACTTTGGCTCCATAATTACTCAATCTTTATATCCATTTAGAAATGGTCAAATTCGAGTCATAATATTTTTATCAATATTTTTTGCTTTTTGTTTTATAAAAATAAATAAAAATAATTTATTATCAAAGTATTTTTCAATTTACTCAATTTCAACAATTATAATTACGTTATTTTTATCGATAGTTGGTAATTTTATTTTCTCCCCAACAAGACATACAATTTATCTCTATCCTATAGTTTGGATCCCAGTGATAATAACATTAAGAAATTTAATATCTAATTTAAAAATAATAAATATATTTTTGTTGATAGTTTTATATTTTACTATGTACTTTGGATGTTATCTTTCAATTAGACAGATATCTTATACCAAAAATGAAAAAATTGAATTGATAAATTTATTAAAGAAAGCTGATTTTAATTTTAATAAATCATACGAATCATTCTCTAATATTTCGCTACATGGTTCAGAGGAGTTTGAACTAACTGAAAGTAAAAAATGCTCTGCAGATAAAATTAAAAATTTAAATAGCTTTAAATTATTTTTATATAGTCATAGACAGCCTTTTTATAATAATCAAAATCAATTAGAAAATTTATCTAAATCGAATAAAGAATGTTTCAAAAAAAATTTTAAAGTTTCAATATTAGAGAAAATTGAAAAGTCTAATAAAAAAGATATTGAACAAAATAATTTAATCCATAATGGCGGCTCGAATTTATATGCTTATTTAGTTAAAGTATCAATAAATTAAGCATTACAATTAGAGTGATTTTTAATTTTAATCAAATCTATTATTTTTAAAAAAAGTTTTTATTTGTTTGAGAAATACAAAATAGTCATGAAAAGTATAGTCTGTAATTAAGTTCGAATTAACAAAATTTACTTTAGGATTAACTTTTTGAAAAGTTACTGCATTTAATTGCTTTGCTCCAAAAATATCGGCATTAGCATTATCTCCAATCATCCAAAAAAGAGATTTATTTGATAAGTTTAATTTGCGAAGTGCAAGTTTAAAATTTCTTAAATCAGGTTTATCTTGTCCTACTTCTTCAGAAGTTACCACCGCATCAAATGTATCTTCTAAACCAAAATAAGTAAGTTTTCTTAATTGTATTTGTGCGGTTAGATCGGTTACAACTGCAATTGGTATTTTTTTTTCTTTTAGAAATAAAAGGGTTTCTCTAATACCATTAAATAATGGTGCGTTAATTAGAAAATTCCTCCAAAAAGTTTGTTCAAAATCAAGTGCTAATAATAAATGAGCTTTATAACCTAAAATTTCAATCATTCGCTGAAAATATAAAAGTCTACTATGACTGCTTGCTGTATTAGGAATATTTGATTTGATTTCTATTTTTGCAAGTTTATAATAATGAAAAAAATCTTTTCTTGAAACACCAAGCAAATTTTCTGCTTTTTTACATACAGCTTCTTCAGCTAATTTATTAGCAGGATCATAATCATAAAGTGTGTTATCTGTATCAAATAAAACAGCCTCAGGTTTTTTAAATAATAAATTAGGATTTATTTTTTTCATATTTTAAGGAATATTAAAATGCTTTATTTTTGAGAATACTTAATAAATTTGCTATTAAGATTATTTGCATGATTCCAATATAACCTTCTTCCCAACCATTTTCATTAAAAGATAAATCATCTATGTCTGGCATAAGTTCTAATGCAATTTGGGAAATATCTTCTTTACTTGGTGAGCCCTCTATTTCCATTTTGACAATTTTTTGTCCTTTTAATAACTCTATATCAACATTTAATGATGAAATTGAAATAAATAAATTAAATAATTTATTATGCAAAAATCCTAATGGGAAAAAAGTTACTAAGGAATATTTTTCAATATCTTTGGATTTTTCTGTATTTAAATTTTTAAAAGCAAAGATTAAATAATTATTCCTAATATCTTGATAAAGTATTTGATTCAAGATTTCAAAATTGAAGTCGATGATATTTATATTAATATTGACTTTCTTAATTAAAAGACTTAAATCTATTTGAGAATCGTTAACTAGAAGATTATAAGGTTTTTGGTTTTTAAATAAATTCTTATCTATTTTAGAAATATTTTCAGAAATATAATTCGGATAATAAATTATTTTTTCATTATTATTAATATCTTTTTCATTATCGATATTAAGCTGCTTAAAACTATTGTTATTAATAGAAGTTTTATTAATTAATGAGCGAGTAAAGATAAAATCAATATCTTTTTTATAAATAATCTTTTCTAAAGACTTAAGGAAAATTTCAATTTTTTCTAATTTGTTTCCACTTAATGTAATCAGTAATGATCTATTGATAGTACTAAAAAAGTTATTACGTTTTAATCCATAAAGATACATTCTTAAAGCTATTAATAAACCAAAACTTTGCTGCAAAGTGAATAAAATATTTGAAAATATAGTTTTAAAGCTTTTATCAAAACTGAAAAATAAATTGTAAAAATCTAAATTTAATAAATTTGAATAAAAATAAATATTAAAGATATAAAGAAAATTGTATAAAAAACTTATTAAAAATAAATCTTTTTTTGAAATTATTTGATAATAAGTTATGAAAGGAATTATCCATAGAATCCAGCCAGTGGATGGCGGTAAAAAGACGAGAATAGATAGAAATCCTATTCCAATAGAAACAAAGAATAAGTCTTGAGTGATTCGGTTTAATCTCCAGAATAGATATAGAGAGAATATATAGACAACAGGAACAATATAAAGTTTTAGGTTTGATCCATACAAAATAAATACTGTATAAAGCCTATTAACTTCCTTTGTTTCTAAAACCATCTTAGAAAATCCACTAGAATATAAAAATGGATAAAAAAATAAAAATGTTGTTATAAAAAAAGTTAATGAATATATAAAAAATTCTTTTTCAAAACCTTTCCTTTTATAGATATAAATCAAAATAAACGGTAGTGCTATTAACATACTAAATTTAGAAGAAAATGCTAAAGCAAAAAATAATCCTGCAAGCATAAATTTATTTAATTTAATTAGGAATAATGAAAATATCAAAATCGAAATAGGTACTATATCTAGCTGACCATGGATATAAGTTATATATATAACTATTGGCGAAATCCAATATGATATAAATAGTAAATTCTTATTTTTATTTTCTGTTATTAGATTCAAAGAAATTAGAAGTACATAATCAAAAATTAGTGAGGTTAACTTAAAAAATAATTCAAAAAAATTATAATCAATAATATATTTGTCTAATAAATTCCCAATAAAAGATAGTGGGAAGTAACAAATTAGCATTACTAAACCATATGGGAATGAATTAATTTGTCCGCCTGAATTTAGAAAATTATTCCAAGGATCAAAACTTATATTCTCGATAGAGTTTTTTAAAAAAGGCAAGAATAAATTTGCAGAAATATCAGGATTAATAAAAAAAATTAAAAATAATTTAATAGATAATCCAACTAAAAAAATTTTTTCTCTATTTAAATTGTTTATTTTAATCGAATATTGATAATACTCTGAACGATTGAATAGCATTTTTATTTTAAAAAATTTTTGTCGATCCAATTTTCAGGAAATTTAGTACAAACTGCGTCAAATACAATTTTTTCATTTTCTAAATAATTCTTTAAATCATTAATTTGCAATTTATTTGAATTCTGCAGTTCTGGAGATACTAAACATATCTTAAAATTAGCATTTTTTAATTTTAAGTATGATAATTGATTTAAAGGGAATTTAGTAAATATATCAACCCATACCCAATTTACTTTACCTTTAAGATTTAATGCTGTTTCAATTGACTCATATTCAGAAACTCTTACTGCACAATTTAAATTTCCTTTTGAAGAAGTCTTTATTATTGATGGCATTGACTGATCTAAAAAGAAATATGATTTTATATTATATTTTTTAAGATATACTAAAACTTTTTCTTCAAGACCATCTTCTTTTAAATTCAGAATTAGAGTACCATGTTTGTAATGTTTTATCCATTTTGAAAAGAGTATGCCTTTTTCATAAGGGTCATGATTAATTCTTAATTCTTTACCGTGAGATCTTATATCAACTTCTATTCCAAAGATTTTTGGTGAATTATTTAATAATTCAAGATTATTTCTTCTATGAAAAATTATTTCCATTATCTATATTTTTTCTTTAATTCATTTATGTATTTAATGTTCCGTTTAATAAATTTTACTTTTGATTTAAAATTAAAATTCCATTTTGAAATACCAAATAATCTTTTATTAAAAAACACATCAAATCTTTTTATTTTATAGCCATTTTTTTTTGCAAGAAAATATGCATATAGATCCAATGAAAAATCTTTAGGAGCTTCATTCCATTCTTTAAAAAAAGAAGAAGGGAAGATTGTTGGTTGAGCATTTATATCCCAAAAAAAATAACCTAAATTAATAGATGCGTAAAAGCTCATGCATAAAGTAAAAAATCTGTCCGAAAGTTTTCTACCATATCTTAATCCTTTAACTAAGAATTTATCTTGAGAACTTTTAAATAATCTTATTCCCTCTAATATATCTAAAGGATTAGTTTGCATATCTGCATGTGTCCATGCTAATAAATCACCTTCTGCTAATTCTAACCCCTTAACGATCCCATGACCATAACCTTGATTTTGCTTTAGGGCAATAAATTTTATCTTTGGAAATTTTAATTTATAGTTTTCCAAAATTGACAAGCTATTATCATTTGAACCATTTTCAACAAATATAATTTCAAATGAATTATCAGTTAAAAGTGAGTCTAATTTTTCGAATATAAACGGCAAATTTTTAGATTCATTATAGCAGGGTATTATTAATGAAGTTTTCATCAAATTTTTTCTTTGAAGTAAATCATATTATATCCTTTTTTTAAAAACAAAATT
>MDTE01009265.1_pt1 | contig 10342 bp, 10 predicted proteins | sample 811231 | NCBI WGS metagenome assembly MDTE01 (sample SAMN05326651, study PRJNA326480) | marine metagenome | isolation source: seawater | place: Indian Ocean: Red Sea | collected 2010 | reverse complement strand
TGTCTCCTAAGGGTGCTGAACTCTATATCTGATTTAACATCAGATACAATGGCTTTGCATGCTAACCTGTAGCCTTCCCGCAGGAATGATTCTTCTGGTGTTGGGTCATTTAGAGATCTGGAACCTTTTTTTATTTCTACTATGCATTCGTGGCATTCACCGGTCCTGCCACATGAAGTGGGAACTCGTACCTTTAGCATGTCAGCATAGTCAAATAATGTGCCGTTTGGTGTAATAGGCACTTGGCGTCCATCAGAAAATACAGGTGACATTTTTAAATCCTGTCTAAATGAGTAGTTTATTCATATTGGTCACCTTGAGGATTCTACAAGGTTCTTTAAATTTACGAGATCATTTTCGATTTGTACTGTAGCCATGTCGGCTGCAAGTTTTCTTACAAAAGAACCCAAGGATGAAAAATCTAGCTGGTATTCTATTTGTAATAAAGTGCAACTTTCGATTTCTTCCAAAATGAAATTCAACTGAAAAGGTATAGGACCTGAATAGGACTGAACAGTACACATAGTTTCTGGTATATATTTGGTTATTTCGACCTCGTGAATTAAGGTCCGGCCCAAAAGGACTGACTTAATTTTATACCTAGTCCCGAGGCTGACTTCATCGCCAGATAGTTTTTCACATGTCTCAATGTTGGAACACCATTGTGACAGAAACGTGAAATCTGACAACTTAGACATGACTTTAGGTCTGGAGGCGAATAGTTTAATTTGTGATTTAATGGCTGATGAAAATGCCAACTTTTAGATATCCCAGGCGGATCTGTAGTCTAGTTTATCGCTGCCCATGCATTTGTATAATTCATTCTGAGGAACATCAAAGTCTTGATTCCTACATCCGAATTTAGCGGTACAATGGTTTTCAACATTTTTATATGGGCAACGCCATTTAGATACATCTGTCACGGATGAAGACATTTCCCTAAATATAGATTCCAGCCTGCTAAGGCTTTTTTCGTATTTTTCCTTATCTATCATACAAATCTCAGATTTGGTCAATAAGAAGGTTTTCCTAGTTTATTCCCCATCTCCAGTTTTAATTTGTGTAACAATCCCCAAAAAGTCTTTTGCTATGTCGACGCACTCAATCGCGTCTTTACCATAGCCGTCTGCTCCCATGTCATCTGCAAATTCTTGGGTTAATGGAGCGCCACCAACCATCACCTTAACAGCGTCTCTTAATTCGACTTCTTCGAAAGCATCAATTGTTCTTCCCATGTTGGGCATAGTCGTGGTTAGTAGAGCAGACATTCCCAATACATCCGCTTCGTTTTCCTCTACTGCATCAATGAAATCCTCTGGTGCTGTGTCTACTCCGAGATCTACCACCGTAAAGCCGGCACCTCTCAACATCATGATGCAAAGGTTTTTCCCAATATCATGCAGATCACCTTTGACGGTCCCCATCACGATGGTTCCTAGTGGTTCTACTCCGGATGCTGAAAGTATGGGTTCAATATGTTCCATACCTGCCTTCATGGCCCTTGCCGCGACTAACACTTCGGGTACAAAAATCACATTGTCTCTAAACTTAATTCCTACAATAGCCATTCCAGCTATAAGGCCGTCGTCTAAAATGGTATTTGCAGAAAACCCATCTGCCAAAGCTTTTTGCGTCAAATCATAAACTTCTTGGTTTTTCCCTTGGATTAGATTGACTGATATATCCTGCATGAGCGGATGAGCATCATCCCACAATGCTCTTATATGGTCCTGTTCTGCTTGATTGGTTACGTATTCCAGTTCTCGTTCGAGTAGTTCGTTAACAACCGGCATCAAAAATCCTTATTTTCATATGTGATGCACCGTATCCAATAATACAAGTGAATCTGAATTAAATATAAGTTAAGTTCTTAATTATACGGCCTATAGTCTAATTTGACTTTAATTTCTTCTTTCTGCAGTCCAGTCTTTAACAGCCATTGGTATTTCGATAAGATTTTCAACCTTGGTGGCTAATGGAACAGCACATTCGGGAGCAATCATTTGAACGCCAGCTTCTAGGCATTTATAAACCTCTTGGCGTACTTCATCAGGCCCTCTTGCATAGAGCGTCTCAGGATTATTGATGTTTCCAACTAGTCCTATTTTTCCATTGACAGCGTCCATAGATTCTTGGGGGTCGTTTTTGGAGTCAAAATGAAATGAGGCCATACCTGTTTCTGCTATGTAGGGCATCCTGTCTATGGTTTTGCCACAAATATGGAGTATTAAAGGTATTGGTAACTCTGTAACCATTTCTGTATGAATATCTTGAAGGAATCTTTTATAGTATTCACCGATCACCAGGTCGCCCGTTGCGTGATCGGGAAACGTAAGAGCGTCGGCACCGGCATCAATCTGTACCTGGCCGAACAGAATGGATATTTCTTTAAGTTTTTCTAGACATTTCATAGTCTCCTCAGGATTGTCTACTGTCCCAAGCAAAAAACTTTCAACCCCGAAAACATGATATGCGAGAGTCCATGGTCCCATAGTTTTTCCTATGATGGCTACCTCGTCTCCATATTCAGATCTTAAAATTCGTATTGATTCTGTTATTGCCTTAACGTCTCGATGGTCCAAAAAATTGCTTGGGATATATATGTCATTGGAATCTTTCCAAATCGGGTTATACATTCTCACAGTTGGCCAATTATCTTTGTCCTCCCATTGCATTTCGCAACCCAGAGCTGAGGACTCTTGTATTATGCTGAAATAGGGAGATATGCTGTCGAATCCTAGTTCTGTGTATCCAGTTGCTGCGAGTTTTGCGGCAAGTTCCGGGTCTTGGCAGGCCTTGGGAAAAGGTGCGTCGACAAGGTCCATAAGTTCTACAGTGGCCACATTTGTAGGGTTAGCAACCGGAGTTCTATCTACAGGCTTTCCCTGTAATGCATTCAGTACCCTTTGCCTAGGAGTCATACTTTCAATATCTGATATATTGTTCATTCGCTCCTCCTTTACTAAGTTTGGCTGAAACCTAGAGTGCTTGTAGTCATTTGGCCTCTCATGTCTTCGGCCGCCATCATCGTCTCCACAGTGGATATATTCCTAGAGAACGGTGTGAGTAGTCGAATCAGTCCGTCATGCCTTTTCCTACATGAAAAAGCAATTTCGTTGTCCGATATTTTATCCATTTCTCCATACCTCAGAAATCCAGCTATGATCATCCTCATCCGCATAGCTTTGTTTTTGTGTTCACCAATTAAATTGATATTGTAAATGTGGGATCCACTTCTTTCCAAATGTTGAGGAGATATTTTCAGATCTGATTTTGTATCTTTTACTTCGGGCATAACAGTTTCAATTTCAGAATCAGGAGGTTTATTTACTGCTTGCGACATGAGGAATCTTAGTGCCCTATCATGCGGTTTCCCACAAGCAAAAAACGCTTGGTTGTTTGTGTTGTGAACCTTCTCCATACCTCCCATGTCAACCAGTAAATTTCTTATTTGAGCTATTCGTTCTTCAGTCCCTGTTTTGTTGCTAAAACTCCACACTGTGAATGTTTTATTTTTGACATATAGACCCACAGATATGTTTTCAAAATGTTTGTCTAAGGGGACTAACTCAAGGCATTTGCCATACTTACGTATCACTTGAGATGGTCCTAAACATTCATAATTTACAAGTGCCATATTGTGTATATTAACCTTCACGCATTTTATTTAATGCTTTATGGAGTGCTTTTATGTGATCTGGACCAGTCCCGCAACATCCACCTATTATATTTGCACCAACATCTTTCAATTTCATAAATCGATCAGCCATAAATTCAGGCGATTCAGGGTATATGATTTCTCCTTTTTCCATACCCGGTATTCCTGCATTTGAGTGAACTAACAAGGGCTTATCAGTGGATTGTCTCATTCTTTGGGTTATTTCCAACATGTTATCAATTCCATTTCCACAATTTGTACCCACAATATCTGCTCCAGATTCAGATAACCCTTGTGCTGCTTTTTCGGGAGTTATGCCCATCATGGTGAAATAGCCTCTTGGTCCTTTGTCAAAAGTCATTGTGGCTGCGATGACCAATGAAGTATTTTCCTTAGTCGCCCTTATCGCTAGTTCTGCTTCTTCCATGGCCGTCATGGTTTCTATGACTACCCCATTGGCTCCGCCTTCTTCTAACGCAGTGACTTGAGTTTTAAAAGCTTGGTACATTTCACTTTCTTTAACAGTACCTAAAGGTTCTAAGAATTCTCCAGTGGGCCCGACGGAACCAAAAACGAACCTGTCATTTGGCGCTTGGCTTCGTGCGTGTTGTGCAGCCAATGTGTTGAATTCTCGTACTTTGTTTCCATAACCATAGTGCGATTGTCTAAACACAGTGCCACCAAATGAATTTGTAAGTACTATATCTGATCCTGCATCAAAGTATTCTTTTGCCATTCGACGTACTACTTCAGGATGGGACATGTTGAATTCTTCTGGATCTCCTCCTGGTTCTAGGCCATTTTGTTGAAGGAAAGTACCAGTAGCTCCATCTGATACTAGTACTTCTCCGGATCTCAACCTGTCTAATACTGCGGTATTATCTAGTGTCATTTTTGATTACCTTTTTAGGTATTTGAACTTATATTTTATTCTTTCAACCAATGATCTATAGAACCTGGTTTAGATATACGTTCACCTTGCTTGTATAGATTACTTATACGTTTCACAAAATCCTTTGGCATTTTGGAGTTAATCATATCAGCGTGACCTTTTGACGCTTCAGAAGCATTTCCGATAACTTCGAAATACTCACCCCACATCCAGCCGTCTAAATATTCATCTGAACCTGCGCTACCATCTAACATTGATATAGCATCTGCCGCTTGTTGAAATCTAGGTTCCAATTCTATTGATATAGTATCTTTGGGATCCTCGGCCTGTACCTGAATAGGTATTTCTTTCCAGTACATTACTCTTACTTTTGCCAATTTTGATCGACTCCATGGGCATTTAATGTAAACATTTTATAGTTCGAAATGGTCCTGTTAAGTCCGTATAAGTTGAGAATCATGGTAAACGGCTATTGGGCGTACTTGGCGACAGAATAGTGATCGAGATCTAGACCAAGACCTGGCTTGTCGTGAAATGGCGCCCACATACCATTAGATTGTTTAGGGAAATCTGTAAACCATAAGTCATCATTTTCCAAAGATATATTCATGTACTCTACCGCTTTTAAATTTGGAATCGCACAACTAAGATGTAGATGAACCAACTGAAGGGCATGTGGAGCCACAGGTAAATTAAAGCTTTCAGCCAAATGGGCGACCTTTATCCATTCTGTAACCCCTCCAACTCTGCCCACGTCTGGCTGTACTATATCGGCACCCCCACGAAATATAAGTTCTTTGAAGCCGTATTTAGTGTATTCCAATTCCCCGGAAGCTATCGGTATGGTTGTGGATCTGGTTATTTCTGACATACCATCCACGTCATCTGGAATCAAAGGTTCCTCAAGCCAACCAACTTGAAACTGTTCAAATTCTTTAGCCATATATATAGCTTGTTTTTTGCGATAGCCATTATTGGCATCAATATATAACGCAATATCGTAGCCAACTGCATTTCTCACTGCTTCAACACGCTCTATATCTTCTCTTTCGCAATTTCCAAAGTTTTTTCCGACCTTCATTTTCACTCTGGGAATTCCAGACTCCACATAGTCGGTCATTTCCTGTATTAATTCCGACTTTGTTAAATTAGTCCATCCTCCGCTTCCGTAAATGGGGACAGAATCAGTATATGCGCCTAGCAGTTTGTAAAGTGGTAGATTTAGAAATTTTGCCTTTAGGTCCCATAATGCAATGTCCAAAGCTGAGATAGCACAGAGTGCAACTCCTTTTCTTCCATAGCTTCTTACTTTCCATAGCATGTCATTCCAGATCTTTTCTGTGTCCATGGGATCTCTGCCGATGAGTATCTGCATCAGAGCATTTTCCACAACATCCTTCACCCCAGGCGAAGAATATGTCATACCAAGTCCTTCAACACCTTCGTCAGTGTATATGCGAACAAATAATTGCCCTCTTCCAGAAAAATTATTGGGAGTTTCTGTTGTTGCATCCTGTATAGGCGTCGCCCGCGGATTACTGAGAGAGATAGTTTCTATGCTGGTGATTTTCATTAGTTTTTCCGCTTTTTTTGATTCAGGCCATATGTTGATAATGAAACATGAATTATGATGAACAGATGATTTTCAAGTCCGTTTCACATTTTTTCTGGAGATTGCATTCCCATTAGATCCAAACATTTTTTTAGTACAACTCTCACAGCAGAAACTAAAGCAAGACGGTCAATGGTTACATCGGCGTGTTCATCATTTTCAGAAATAACTCTGCAATTTTGGTAGAAATTATGAAAGTAATTCGCTAGGTCTATCGAATAATAGGGTAGGTGATGAGGTTCTAAATTAGTGACGGCAGTTTCTACAACTTCCGGTAATTCCAACATCTTATTGAGTAGATCTAATTCACTTTTATGCTCAATTGTATTCAAACTAGCATTAGAAAAGTCTATGTTTTTTTGGGCAGCCAAATCTATTAAGCTGCAAATCCTAGCATGTGCGTATTGAACATAATAGACTGGATTTTCGGCCGAGGCTTTTTTTGCCAGTTCAAGATCAAAATCAAGTTGACTGTCATGTGAACGGGATAGAAACATGAATCTACAAGCATCTGCTCCAATTTCTTCGACGAGATCTATCAGAGGAATTATGTTGCCCTTTCTTTTAGATAGTTTCTCTGAAGTTTCCCCTTTTTTGAATCTCACCATTTGTACTAAAACCATATCCAAATTTTCAGGATTGCTGCCCAGAGCAGAAAGAGCTGACTTTAATCTAGGTACTTGTCCTTGATGATCGGCCCCCCACACATCAATCACTCGATCGAAATTCCTTTTTGTGAATTTATTGTGATGATAGGCAATATCTGTAGCGAAATAGGATGGAGATCCTGTACTTCTTACTAGAACGTTATCTTTTTCTTCACCAAGTTTTGTGGAGAGCAACCATGTCGCTCCGTCTTTATGCTCAACTAATCCCCTGTCTTTCAGTTCATCCATGCATTTTTTTAATTGGCCGGTTTCAATCAAGCTTTTTTCACTGAACCAATTATCAAATATTATTCGTAATGACTTCACGTCTTCGGTTATACCTTCGATAATTAATATGTTTCCGAGCTTGCCTATTTCAAGAAGTGCTTTATCAGTGGCTAAATTAAGTAATCTATCTCCGTGCATAGACTTTATCTGTTTTGCTATGGCTATTAGATCTTCACCTGGGTATTCATTGTCGATAATTGGATCATCAATGCCAAATTCCTGTTTGTATCGTTTTAGTAAAGACGAATTGAAATTATCTATCTGGCTGCCGGCGTCGTTGAGATAGTATTCCTCTTCAACTTCATATCCGGAGAAACGAAATAATTTTGCGATAGTACTGCCTACAACAGCTCCCCGTGCATGTGCGATGTGAAGCCGGCCTGTTGGATTGGCACTTACGTATTCAACTTGTATTTTTCCTTTCCCAGTCTTTTTATCTTTGAAAAAATGGTCTTTGTTTTTTTGAATCTCACGAATCTGCCCTAAAAGCCAAGATTTATTCAGAAATATATTGATAAATCCCGGTGGGGCTATTTGAGTATTTCGTATAAGGTCGGTAGGAGTCATGTGGTTTGAGATGATTTTGGCAATATCTGTTGGAGGCATTTTGATTTGACGCGCTAGTTTCATTGGTAGGCTACTGGCAAAATTTCCATGTTCTGGATTCTGGGGACGTTCAACAGATGCGTCATTAGTCACAATATCAGGTAATTCCCCTGATTTTATAGAGTTCTCTAATCCCTCAAGGATAGACGCTTTTATAAGATCAGCCGTATTCTTCAATTCATGCACTCCTGTCATGAATTTTTAAGATTGTTGAAAATAATTTTGACTTATCGTCACAATTGCTGTCGAACACAGTATTTATTTTTATGTTAATCATGGACTCACGTAAATTTTATTTGAGCCAGTTGATTTGATGGTCTCTCCGATTATTGAGGCTGCCTTGACTCCATTAACAATGAGAGCATCTAAAAGTCTTCTACTTTTTTCATGATCCACAGCTATAAGCAATCCTCCTGATGTTTGAGCGTCACTTAAAAGGATTTTTTGATTTTCAGTGATCCTGTGCTCCCATTGGGCCACCTGGCTTAGGGAGTCTAGATTTCTCATCGTCCCACCTGGCGCTATTCCGTTTTCAATGAGTTCATGGGTTCCCTTTATTACAGGGATATTGGAAACAGATATATTGGCAGAGACTCCAGATCCCTCGACCATTTCTTTAAGATGTCCCATGAGCCCAAACCCTGTCACATCTGAACAGGCGGCTACTCCAACTTCTGTCATTGCTTCTGATGCTGATTTGTTGAGTTGTGACATTACATCTATTGCTTCTGACAGTACTGATTCACTTACATTTCCTTGTTTCCCAGCGGTGGTGATGATTCCTGTTCCTATCGGTTTTGTCAAAATCAATACGTTTCCTGCTGTTGCTCCTGCATTAGTGACTTCCATTCCGGGTTTTACCAGTCCTGTCACGGAAAGACCGTATTTTGGTTCGTTATCTACAACGGTGTGCCCACCAGCTATCACTATGCCTGCTTCAGCTGCTTTGGAAGCTCCACCTTGAAGAATTTTCGCTAGGATGTTCATGTCTAGATTAGATGGAAACCCGACAACGTTTAGAGCGGCAATAGCTGTTGCCCCCATAGCATATATGTCAGAAAGAGAATTTGCTGCAGCGATTTCCCCAAATGTAAATGGATCATCAACTATGGGAGGAAAAAAATCTACGGTCATCACGGTGGCGATGTCATCATTTATTTTATAAACGGCTGCGTCATCACTTGTAGATGTCCCAACAAGTAGATTTGGATGGGACACATTGGGTAGCTGTCGCAAAACTTGCGACAGGTCTTCGGGACTAAGCTTAGATGCTCAACCTGCGCACGATGCCAGACTAGTTAATCGGACAGGTTCATGTTTGTGATCTGTGGACATTTTTACACGGTTTCCTGATAAATTTATTGCAATATTACTTTGAAATGAGCTGTACGAGATATGTTTAACAGCATCATTTTACGAAATTACGACGGCTGTGTCTTGAAATACCTTTAGGTGATTTTGTTATTTAATATATCAATACATCAGATGCAAACCTCAATGTGCTAGAGTATTTTAGTGATGCTTAGGTTTACATATTAATAATTATGTTAAAGGAGCTACAAATATGAGCGCTGTGGTAACACGAGTGCAAGTCGCTTTAAAAGAATGGGCAGTTACTGCTCAGGCGTTGTCACAGGGGAAGCAAATTCTCATATTAAGGAAGGGGGGTATACATCAGGAAGACAAGAATTTTAGATTAATTCATCCTGAATTCTTAATTTTAGAGACTTATGAGCATCAAAAACCTGAGTTAGTAAAACCTGAGTTTTCTGATATGTGCCAGAATTTAATCGATTCACCACCTCTAGAAAGAGGAGTTGTTTCATTTAATTTATGGGCCAAGGTGACAGACAAGTTTGAGCTTAGAGATGAACAGGATCTTTCAAAGATAAGTGATAAACATCTTTGGACTAGTGAATATGCTAGATCCAGATTTCACTGGAGACCATCACAGCCTCTTACTATTGCTTTATTGAGAATCTATAAATTACATGAGCCAGTTGGAGTTCCGGTATCTTCAGAATTTGCAGGATGTAAGTCGTGGATAGAATTCAATAAACCTGTTGAACTAGATAAAATGACTCCAGTTCTTAATGAGTCCGAGTATACAAAAATGAGTGAAAAACTCAAAGAAATTTTGTCTGCATCTTTAGTGTGAGATTTTGATATTTTTCCACGTCGTAAGGTTTGACTACTAGATTTGAAATATAACGAAATAGTAGGCCTAGAAACAAATGTTTCAGAGATGGGGTTTGGCTTGTGGACTCTTAGTACTCACGGATGGGGATCCATAACTCTTGAAGGTGCATCCAATATTTTGAATGAGGCATTTTCGCTAGGTGTGAACCTTTTTGATACCGCTGATTCATACGGAAATGGCTACAGTGAGGAACTGATTGCTGAGGCTCTTTCTACTGTTAGAAAAAATATTGTGATAAGTACTAAAGTAGGCGTTGACTTCTATCACTCCGATGTTTTTGGAGAAGATTCGAATAAGAAAAATTTCTCCCCTGACTATTTGATTTACTCATGTGAGCAATCGTTGAGGCGCCTCAAAACTGACTATATAGATTTATTTCAAATGCACTATCCAAATTTGACAGATGTGGAAAGTGATGGTGCTTTCGAGGCGCTTGAGA
>MDTE01185565.1_pt1 | contig 10344 bp, 7 predicted proteins | sample 811231 | NCBI WGS metagenome assembly MDTE01 (sample SAMN05326651, study PRJNA326480) | marine metagenome | isolation source: seawater | place: Indian Ocean: Red Sea | collected 2010 | reverse complement strand
TCTTCCTGTTGCACCTGTTGCTCCAAGAATTAAAACTTTCATTGTCTTTCACCTCTCTAATTTTATGGAGCAAACCGCATACGGTCATTCTACTCCTTTAGCAAATTAATTGAAGGACCTACTGATGCGCTACACACAAAGAGGTTATTGACTAAATTCCAGCCCCTTGATTCTCAATTAGGCTATTAAACCTCTCTGGACATCATAACTGCAATTCTCACAAGCAAAGTTGCTAGAGGGTATTTCTGTGCTGTTGAGCACGTCTATCATGCCTCTAATAGCCTCACTAATCCAACTATAGTCTAATTGACACGGCACTAGCGTTTGTTCAAAGTCCATACGTCCATGGAAGCCTTGCGGATCATTTATACCGTTTACAACAACCAGGTATCCCATGTTGCTTACCGGAAACCCCATCAAGTCTAACAAATAAGAATAAAATTCTAATTGAGTCTTGTAAGACTTGTGATATGGATCGGCAAAGTAAGTAGCGGGGTTAATTCCATCTTTTTTATGTGTGGACTTGTAGTCTACAACTACAAGTTGATCCGTTAAGGTATTAATCCAACAATCATCCAATCCGCCCCCAAGATTGATATTGGAATTCGGAAAGCGAGCTTGTAAGCCACGTTTATATGAGTCGCGCCATGCTTCAATTTCAGGATGGTCAAACGGAATGATATAGCTCAAGCCATTTTCTACTAGTATAGGATGGGACTGTTGCCTTTTCCGACAATCATCAAATTCGGTTTTTAACATGGTATCTGTAAGGCTATTTAGGGTCCAACCCGGGACTCCGGGCTGAATTAAACCTTTCACTCTATCTAAGTAGAAACACGCCTTGCATTTCAAGTAATCTTCAAATTTACTTCTAGATATCTTAAAGTCGGAAGACTGCCCCGGATTGTACATTGAATTAGCGATCTTCCGCTTGCCCGGAGCTTCCATTAGTTCTTTTTTGCTATTGTATTTTAAACTTATCATTTTATATTAATCTCCTTTTACAATGATTTTTGTTATGTTCTTTTTGCTTGACGATTTGATACTTTTGGGTACTCATATTTTCTAGTTTCACAAATAAGTTAGTTGTGAATGCGTGTCAATTTTCAATAGTTATTCTACTCATCTTGATGCTCTTCATCATGGGAATCAGATGAATCTATACGGTTATTGGGCTTGCGTTTCCTAAACCCAATCAACGGGTCTACGTCTGTTAGATCACCTAAGTTGCTCACATCCGTTATTTTCATAGCTTTGAGATATATCCACTGCGGTTTATGTCCGATAAAACTAGAAACGGCCTTGAACCCAAGACGGTCAATGGATTGTATTAAAGGCGTAACATTTGCTTGACCGTCGTCTCCTGTAATCAATCTTTTCTTGGACTCATATATATAAAGAATTCCATTACTATCTAATACTCTATTCGCCTCTAAAATCATCTTCGTCAAGTCGTTGTCCCACAACGACAAACAAAATACACAATATTCTACTGTCCCATCATCTAAAGGTACCCTTTCTGAGATATTACATTGGGTAATACGTTCATTATGTTTAACGTGATCGAAGGAGAATATTGTATGCTTGTTTCCAAGTCTTTCAGAGAGCAGTCCATTACCTGCCCCGAAGTCAGCTATATTAATCCCACTACGCTTTGGTAATTCATTCATGAAATGTTGGAGTGGGTCAATTTGCCAAGCTGTCCGTATTCTCGTATCCAGTTCTGACAAATACAACCTCAACTTTTCGGGATTCTGTTGAAGGTATCTCTGAGTTTCTGCACTGTTCTTAGACTCGAATGTTTTAGTAAAGTCATTAAATCGCGAGTCTCTTAGAACGTTCCCAGATGTTTTTCTATTATTTACATCATCAGATTCAATATGATTATACTGGGGTATTGGACGCATTATGACCTCTATTTTATCTCCAGGTGAATCCAATTTTTGGATCATATGAATAAAACTTTCATCTGTAGATAACAGCCTGTCTCGAAAGCTATCAGTGATTCCATACACTGCAAAATCCCCTAAAACTCTCTTCTGCTGAAGTCTATGTATAACCTTCTTATCTATTAAAACCTTATAAACCTTTTTCTTTTGTTCTAATTTGTAATACAAGAGTGGGATCTTCACTTTTACTTTATTTTTCTGGCCAGGCCGATTTAATCTATTAACGGTCTGATTGAAATCAGCATAAGTGTGCGGCAGGTCATTAAAAACCAACGTATCAAAGTGGTGTTGTAATCCGTCTATACCTATTTTGATGGAATCACTAGCTACCAAAACGTTAAGTAATCCTTTTTTTGCCAGCGCTAAATCTGTCTTATCATTCCCAGAGAAAGTCCCTACTTTTAAATCTGGTCTCTTGTCTTTTATAAGTTTAACGATCAATGATTCTATGCCTTCACCAGGACCGTTAACAAATGTTGACTTTATGATAGTGCCATGACCTGGTTCCGCGCTCAGAGTCCCAATAATCTCATCGAGTTTTTTAGGAGTAGATTCGTATGCCCTGTTTAGGCTATTCGGGTCATGTGAAATGATACGTTCATATTCCTCGTTTGTTAATTCTAGATCAACAGCATCATTAATCGGTCTAGGCTTCAAATCGGGGTTGATTACACCATGTCGGGTGAGTTGCACATGAGTAGCACTAGCATTAATTATTCCTCTAGACTTCTCTAAAGACGTAACTGTTTTCAATTCATGTTGTTCGTCAAAAATATCGCCATATTGGTAGTACTTAGAATATTTCTCTTTACGCACAACATCCAAAATTGCATGTGCGTCTCCAGTATCATTAACAACCACATCGCCGCTCATTGCTAGGACATAAAAAGGTTCTCCTTTGTGGCTTTGTTTATATCTACATTGATCAATTAATGTTGATAATGATTTGCTCCGCTCCGCCTTATCTTCTTTAATTAGTTGTTCTTCATCTAATATAATCAGCTTTGGGTCATACTTTGACAAGAAATTCTGAATATTTCTCATAGTTTTACTACTACTAAACTGTTCAAAATTAATCACAAGCAATTTACGCCGCGAATCTGGATTCCATCCTGGTTCCCAATACTTAGTATCTTCGTCTATAGGTTTGACACTTATGTCTGCACTAGGTATATATTTCTTGATTCTCTCTTCCCATTGCGTCAACACATTGTTCGTGGTAATTACTAGCGTACATTCAGAATCTATATAAGGAATGCTAAAAATACCCGCTTCAGTTTTCCCTGAACCTGCATATGATGCCAAAATCAACCCTTCGATTTTTTTTAACTTCAAAGGGGCAAAACGTTGATACCATTCTGGTATAAAACCTGGTGGCATTTTAAGCTCTTCTTCCCAACTCTTTTCCAAAGAGAGCATCTCAGAATAATAGTAGAGTACTTCTTGCCGAATCAAATTGAATAAAGTACGGTCACAGGGATGTTTTTTGATTGTGTCTATTTCTTTTTCAACATCACTCAGAGAAGAGCAGATTATAGACTTCCAAAACTTCTGTACACCATTGTTCACCAGATATTGTATACAGTCATTACTAGCATGCTCTTTCGAAATGTCTATCTTTTCCAAAGTTGGATCAGTAATAAAAGTATAAGGTTCAAGGAGATCTCCACCTGTTATAGGATCACCTGACTCCTCTACATCATCAGATTGGGGTACACCTCCAGAATCCTCCTCATAAGAGCCATTTTTAGGGTTTGGAGACTCCTCAGTTCCATCCTTTTCATGCTGTTTAGTCCGCTTATTCGCTTCTTCTGTATCTCTAAGTGATGTTTTAAGTTCTGCTACCGAATCATAATCTAAATCAAGTACTTGACCGGGAGTTATTTTGCCTTGATCCATAGAGGTTAAGATTTGGGAGTGCGTATTTGGATGAGCATTTAGCATAACTATTATTTCTGCATCATCAAAACCTAATAAACTATCTCTTCCTGCTTCCTTTATCTCCTTTATAAACTCCAGAAACTGAGGTTGTCCTGTGCCTTCAAACCGAGACAGAACAGAACAATTTGGACAACCCGTCGTATTAAGTACACCATTAACCTTACGAGTACATCTCTCGTATGGAGTAGCATTCCAGTGCTTACCGCAAGTCGGGCACTCCCATTCGAAGTCCATGCTAGAACTCGGTGAGATGTTCGACATATTCAATTTAACTCGACCGGTTACGGTATTATGCCTACCTTTTGTCTGTTCTTTTTCGATGGAACCTTCTGGGGCATAAAATTCTTCAGCAATTTCAGGATATAAATATGCAACACTTTTAGAATACGGGACTTCTCCTGGATGGGAGTTACAAGTATGACCATCTATAAGTTGGTCGTCAAAACTTCTTATATGTTTTACAGCGGATCTAGCGGACATCTCAAACTGATAAGGCTCTCCATTTTTCTCTAAACACTGGTTTTCATGACTGCACACCCACTTGTACTTAGTTGCAGTGCTTGCAATTTTGACATCCATCGCATTAATCTCGTTAGTCGGACAATACCATTCTAAAATGTCTGCATATAAGGCGTCAGTCAATCGCGCATAAGACTCTTTTTTGCATTCTTGGCACCGTTTAATTGGTTTTCCTTCTTTAATCTTTTTCCAGTTTGTCCTTTCATTCAACGGTTCGTCCCATTCATGTTTATTTGCACATAACCATTTTATTCGTCTGCCTGAACCCGGAGATAAATCAGACAACACTGTTCCTTCGTTCATGCCAGGATCATATTCCGAGTTCAAGGCCTTAAATTGTTCTGAATTAACCCATTCTTTCTGTTTGCAGTTGTTGCATTCCAATGGGGCTTTAGATTTTCTTTCGGCGGTTCTTTTTAATTTTTTAGAAGTCGCATTTTCAGGATCCCACGGACAACCGCAATCGACATGAACCATATCAATCCTCACCTTGGCTCCATACTTTACATCGAACTGACTCGTACCAAGTTCACTTTTCTTTTTCTCATCGCACCTTAATCCCAAGTGCTTCCATTCATCGTAATGGTCATAAATGCTATCTATTACATTATTAGATATAGTCATCTTAAAATAGTTCCTCCTTCTCTTTTTCGTCTAATATGCGCCAGCAGGCTGACTCACCATAATCAGAGTTTTCACAAACCAGCGCGTGCGCTATCAATGCGATATCCATCATCTTGTAATTCCAGTGTCTAGCTGATGAAGTTTTTTCCATCAACTGGGTGGTATTCCAGAGATCTATTAATCGTTTGGGTTTCTCAACATTGTTATGCAGGTTAGCGAATTTAGGACTTAAAATAATTGATATCCCTGTCAAGGATTCACATCCTTCACCACCTAATAAGTTTGCATATTGCAGTTCTCTATCTTGGTTTGATATTAATAAATCTTCTATGTGTCGACTACATGTACGGTCTTGCAAGATGGATGACAATTGTTCAAATATGGCGTCTAACATACTTGTATTCATTAGAACCCCTTCATCAAATACCTGTTGTAAGAACCCGCTTAATTCTCCGTAAGTCGGAAAATCTCCCAGTTTAATCCAATCCCGGCTTTCATCTTGGGTACTTAACGTTTCCCACTTGTGCATTGCATCTTCAAAGAGCCGATTTGATAGTTTGTCTTCCAGTTTATTAAGTTGTTCTGACAAAACTAACAGTTCTGTCTGTGCGTCTTTAATATCAACGCCTCGCTCAGCTAATCTCCCTACTATCAGACTTAGACTGAAAGTACTAGGATGTTGAATATTCATATCGCAACGTCTTTTATTCGTCATTGTTATCTCTCCTTTGTGCTGAAAAGCACTCGAAATATTTAGTTTTTGCCATTACACTTTCTTCTTTCCTTGCTCCATTAAATTACTCCTCAATCTAATTCTCGAAAATTACGTAACTATTACGTGAATTCAGGGAAGTATTACTTAGTATTACGGGAAGCCTAGTTTCAGAACGTGCTAAAAATACTTAATACATTCTTGTAAGAATCAGAAGTGTTGCGAGATCTAGGATTTAATCCTATCCCCTTCTGTTCTAATGCCCGAACCTTGAGCAGACTCAAGACTATCTTGAATCTATGGGAACTATTACTAAATCTTAAGAGAGGCTAGTTTTGCTTCATATGCCTGCAAATTTACATAAATACAGAAAAGTTATTAATAACCAATCATTTAGATTTTGCATCGTCCTTTTAAGTATGGTACTTTTATAGTGTTGCGAGATCGGGGGGAACTATTCTCCCCATCTCCTTATACATAAAAAAGTCATTCCTGCTAAGTCATAGTAACCTCCACTTATCGTTACTCAAGTTCGTCATTCAATAGCGATCGCGATTCGCTATCTTCTGCTCTCATAGACTGTATCCACCGATGTACATTTAAACCCAAAGCATCGGAATCATTCTGGTCACGGTAACCGTATATGTTGCGCAGAAACTCTAGGACATTATCGTCGTCTTCTGAATCAGAATCGTTTTCTTCCGACGAAATTAGTGGCGCTATATGCTCTTTAAACTCTTGTAATATTTTTGCGAAATCAAGTTTAGCTAGCTCATCATCTGTATTTACTCTATTGTTCACATAATTATCGAATAATTTACGCGGATCCTGTGAAACTGTTCGTTGTTCAAGTATGAGCCACCGATCACTACCTGCAACACGGCGTCCCGCATTCCTCGTAATTGACCGAGCCACCAAATTTCCTTCTGAAGAGGATACCCGTGAAATCGGAAAAGTTGCCACTGTATGCCCGAAGCTGTCCTCTCTACCCCTGCGTTGCAATACTTTAAATTCTTCTATTCTATTAACCGATTTATGACCCCATTCACGTAAAAGTTCTTGGAGTGCTTTTTCTGCAGTATCTAAAACCTTAACAGAGCCACTAAGTGCTAGAAGTGCGGTATCAGCATTGAGTTCTGCTAGTTCTGCTGGCGTTTTCCCTTCCATTTCGCACAAAAATTCACACCGAAGTAGACATCCATGCATTGCTGCCACTTTATATAGTAATCCAGCTTTATATTCGTCCTTAAGAAGTTCTTCCCCAAGACTTTTAGCATCATCTTCATAAGCTGTTAAGTATCTTGTATACCATGGTCCTCCAAGATTATTTTTGGGGCAATTTGCCATGTGCGGAAAAGTTCTTCCTAGTTCACTTTCCATACGGGTTGTCAAATTTGTGTCACATCTAAAACAATAACGGATATCAACGTTCATGGTACACGCTATACACGGAGTAGTATCTCTAACTTGCGATTGAACAAACGTCTGAATATCTAAAAAATTCCAATTCCAAGTGTGCCCATGATGACACTTAAACCAGAAGGGTCGTTCGTCTCCTTCCTTTCTACTATATCTACCAAGCATCTGAACAAATTGTGTTTTGTCCAACAACATCCCTAACGTATAATCATCAACGTCATCGATACTTTCAAAATGAATACCAAGCTCTTCTTCAATTTTTTGCAACAGGTTTACTAACACAGCATCCACGTCAGAAGATTCATTTAGTTTATCTCTATCCAAGTAAGACAAAAGATACCCGGGCTTCATTCTAGAAACAATTCCATCACTATTATGACGCACATCTAATTTCGCTGTAGTTTCAGGCAATGAACGAATCTTTTGTTTGAGTGTTGCGTACATTGAAGCTTCAAGTTGATCAACCAAGGCCTGCATATACTGAATCGTGTTTTGTACATCTTTCTCTGAATACCATTTATCCTCATTTTGCAATTCTTGGCTAAGATCATTGAAATATCCTGAGAACTCTACATTTGTTTTAGCAAGCCAGTCTCTCGTGTTTTGTTGGCCTCCAATGATTCCAACATCGGCTTTACGCACCAATTGGTTCCACGGGATCTCAAGTATTTCTTTTTCAATCATCGGAATTGACGCTTCAAAATGCGTGATTTGGCTTCTAACAACTGATTGCCTGCGTGTTATTTGGCCTTCTGCAATATCATTTGCACGCCCTAAGAACATCTCCACATTTCTGTTAAGGAACAAGCTCGTAAAGGTTATGAAGTCCCCGGTCTCTACTGATTTGAGCTTAATTCTCATATCGACTCCTTGCATATATTTGATCTACTAAGGATTGTTCCCATATGCTTCGATATTTATGATTCTTTAAATACCTTAGCTTTGTAGGAATCCTTCGAACCCATTGAACCATTCTCATTTCTTCAATTCTACTGAACAATGTCTCAATCACGGACAGATCATCCCATTGGCTCCAAGAAATATTCATGTTGTTTTTATATTTATTTTTTGCCCATAATGCTTTGCCATTATCCCCCATTTTAGCGCTATATCCATGATGCAAGAAATACGCATGCGCCTCCTCTTTGTTTAATCCACAATGCTCTTCTAGAAAATCTATCTGATAAATTGCTGTTTCAGACCTTCTTTCTTCCCAATCATTTTGAAGGCCATACGTTATCATGTGATGTAGCATACTTCGTTCCAGAAAATGAACATTATTATTCTCACATTCATATTCTTTATCCTGAAGACAAGCATCACAACCCATTTCAAGAGGATGCAAATATTCATACACTTTGGGCGGACATTTAGGCGAATGCACTAACTCCCATAAATGTTCGTCGTATGCAGAACATGACCAGCTTTCTTCAATGGCTTGATCTAATAAGCCTTGCACACAAGCCATCACTACTTTATCGGGTTCATTATTCCATGGCACTTTCCAGAGACGAGAGCGGCCCTGCCCTGGGAATATCACGCCATGCGTTTTTCTAACCGGTCCGCAAATATGGACTTCCATTCTTTCTCCTACGTTGTAACATCGATGAGTTTTTACTTGTTTCATTTAATCTTCTCCTTCATCTTCATTTGGGAATTGTTGATTAGAATTCAATATATCTTCCAACATTTTAGAAACGGATTTTTCATTTGATAGATATTTTTGCTGAGCCAAATTCGCTGAGGCTCGTTGTTCTCTAGTAAAATCATCTATGCTATTACTCGAATGTGCATCTTCTTCACAGTCACAATCCGTACACATACCATCGCAGTCAGGTATTATTGAATCATCTATACGTTTCAGCAAAAAATTTACTTTAGCATCCAACCCTCTGGTTAAAAACCCATTCGGCCAGGCATGACACATATACGAAACAGCTGTTAAATCCAATGGATTCACTTCAAATATGTAATCCCCCAAAAATTTAGACTTGTTATCAGCAAGTTTCACAGATGGGAATATCACGGATTGGGCCCCGTTGAATATCTTCTGACCCCAGCGAGTAAGCTTTTCTTTAACCGATACGCGATTGTATTTACTATTTTCTAAGAAAAGTCCACTAGCAGCTAATCCTAGTTCATGGCCAAACTGCCTAGATACTCGTACGCAAGTATCAGTACTATTTTCACCCAGGTAAAAATAGTGGGCATGGGAATTAACAAATACTAATTCTTCTGCATTAAGGGCGATTAGTCCGGAAAATATGGTTTCTACCACCGGTATCCTTTCAGTTAACGACTGAACTGACACCTCTGGATATTCTTCTTGGTTATACCGTTCGGGGATATATTCTGGAAAGTCCATAATCTCACCTCATAAATTTGTTTTCCAATTAATATATCAAACAATCAAATATTTTGCAACTTAATTTAATTATTTAACATCATCAATATATTTGTTATTACTATTTCTCAATAAACAAATATATTGTTTTAAAACAGATTTCCGGATCGGGGTCTCCATATAATTTGAGATACTTATCACATGAGAATATAATTAAGCCAGTAAACAAGAGGTAAAGATTATGAACTTATCAGAACAAAAATGCGTAGCATGCAGAAGAGATTCTCCATCTGTGCCATCAGAAGAAGTAAAAGAATTATTGCCTCAGATTTCAGAATGGGAACTTATTGAAGTAAACGAAATTCCAAGGCTCCATAGAGTGTTTAAGTTTTCCAATTTTGCAGACTCACTAGAATTCACAAACAAAGTTGGTGCATTAGCTGAAGAAGAAGGTCATCATCCATTGCTTACTACGGAATGGGGAAGAGTTACAGTACAGTGGTGGACCCACAAGATCCGAAACCTACACCAAAACGACTTTATTATGTCATCAAAGACTGACGATATTTTTAACGCGTCCTAAACGTGAAAATAAACTACAGACTAAACACAGCGAAGCTTGCTGGTATACGAGATGAAGCTGCTTGGGCAGAGTCGATGGGATTTGATGGCTTATGTTCAAATGAAACAGCCCATGATTCTTTCATCCCTCTCTCTCTAGCAGCGACATCCACTTCAAAAGTTAAACTTGAAACTCGGGTTGCGATCGCTTTCCCAAGATCTCCTATGATTACTTCATACCTCGCTAGAGACATCAACGAATTATCCGAAGGGAG
>MDTE01165856.1_pt1 | contig 10344 bp, 8 predicted proteins | sample 811231 | NCBI WGS metagenome assembly MDTE01 (sample SAMN05326651, study PRJNA326480) | marine metagenome | isolation source: seawater | place: Indian Ocean: Red Sea | collected 2010 | reverse complement strand
TTTTTATGTATTGATGATAAAAATATTAAAGAAGTAATCAAAAAAACAAACAATAAAAATTTTTATACATATGGATTATCAAAAGATGCAAACTTTCAGATTTCAAATACTTTACAAAAAGAAAAATACTCTGAATTTAATTTAAAAATTAAAATACCAGGCAATAACAAAGAAATCAAAAAAATTAAGATACCCTTAATAGGTTTACATAATATTAAAAATGCAGCATCATGTGCCGCTATTGCTTTTTTAATTGGTATAAATGATAAGACTATCAAAGAAGGTTTAAAAAATTTTAAAGGTGTTCAAAGAAGATTTAATTTTCTTTTTAAAAGAAATGATGCATTATTTTTTGATGATTATGCTCACCATCCAACAGAAATATCTTGTGTACTAGAAGGAGTAAAGGAAGTTTACAAAAAAAAAGAGATAATTTGTATATTTCAACCTCACAGAATATCTAGAGTAAAAAATCTTAAACATGAATTTTCTAAATCATTTAAAAAAGCAGATACTGTTATTTTATGTCCTATATATAAAGCAAGTGAAAATATCAGATTAGGATTTTCATATAATAGATTTGCAAAATTAATAATTGAAAACTCAAAAGTAAAATTAATTACAATTAAAGATGAAACAGATCTAAAAAAATTTATAAGACAAACTGGATATGGAGAAAAAATTTATATTGGAATGGGAGCTGGAACCATCTCAAATTGGATGAAAAATCTTAATTAATTTTGATGCAAACAGAAGATTTAAAAAATTTAAATTCAAATGAGAGTGAAATTCATTTTGAATATGACTTAAAAAAATTAAATTGGTTTAATATTGGGGGTAAAGCAAAAATTTTTTTTAAAGCCAATACTCTTAAGGGACTAATAGAATTTCTTAAAATTTATAAAAAAAGGGGAAAAATTTTTGTTCTCGGAGCTGGATCGAATGTATTAATCACAGATAAAACCTTTAACGGTGCTGTAATTAAGTTAGGTAAAAGCTTCCAAAATTTAACAGTTTTAAAAGAAAACCTTATTATTGCTGGATGTGGTATAACTCAAAAGAAGCTCTCCGAATTTTCAAAAGAAAATAATCTAAGTGGGATGGAATTTTTATCGTGTATACCAGGTTCTGTAGGTGGAGGAATTCGAATGAATTCAGGTTGTTTCGATAGAGAATTCAAAGACATTTTAGTTTCTATACAATTTGTTGATTACGATGGATCTGTCAAAATGATTGATAAAAATAATGTTAAATTTGTATATAGGGGATCTAACTTACCAAAAGATTTAATATTTTTAAGTGCAACTTTTAAAGGAGAAAAAGAAGATCAAAATAAAATTCAAAGTATAATGTTAGAGATGAAAGAAAGAAAAGAGAATGCCCAACCTACTAAAGTAAAAACAGGCGGAAGTACTTTTAAAAATCCGAAAGATCAAACAGATAAAAAGGTTTGGGAATTAATCAAAGAGTCAGTGCCAAACTCTTTAAATTTTGGTGATGCTGCTATATCTGAAAAACATGTAAATTTCTTTGTTAATAAAAAAAATGCATCTTTTGATGATATGAAAAAATTAATATCAACAGTAAAAGACAAAGTTTTAAAAAAAACAGGGATTAAAATCAATACAGAAATAGTAATTGTTGAATGAAACAAAAAATATTACTAGTTGCTGGTGGTTATTCAAATGAAAGAGAAATAAGTTTAAAAACTGCGAAGAGTGTTTCTGAAGAACTAAAAAAAAATAAAAAATATTCAATTAAATTTGTTGAACCAGATGGAAACTTTATAAAAAAAATTAAAACTTTTAAACCTAATATAGTATTTAATTTGTTACACGGTAGATATGGCGAGGATGGTTATATTCAAGCCATATTAGAATCGCAAAAAGTTAAATATACTCATTCAGGTGTACTTTCATCTTCTTTAGCGATTGACAAGGAAATTTCAAAAAAAATCTACTTAAAAAATAAAATACTAACTCCAAAATATATAAAATATAATTTCAAATCTCTTACTCTAATTCAACTCTTAAAAAGAGTAGAGAAAAAACTAAGTTTTCCAGTGGTCATTAAACCTTTGAACGAAGGATCAAGTGTAAATGTTTTCATATGTAAAAAGAAAAATTTTTTTAAGAATTTAAAAAACCTGAGAGATTATGATGAAGTTTTAATTGAAAAATTTATTCCAGGAAGAGAGATCCAGGTTGCAATTCTTGGAGATCAAAAACTTGGAGCTATAGAACTTAAACCAAAAAGGACTTTTTATGATTATGAGGCAAAATATAATCCTAAAGCTAAAACAGAACACATAATACCAGTAAATTTAAGCAAAAAAAATTACGATATTGTTACTTCTATTGCTTTAAAAGCGCATAATTTATTGAAATGTAGAGGAGTTACAAGATCGGATTTTAGACTCTATAAAAATAAATTTTATTTATTAGAAACGAATACACAACCAGGTATGACATCTCTTTCATTAGTTCCAGAAATAGCAAGATACAACAATATCTCTTTTGGTGAATTAATTCATAAAATTATTAAAGATGCATCTATTAATAAATAAAAAAAGAATTTATCTTTATTTATTAATTTTTTTAACCTTAAACACTTTAGTAAATATTAGATATAGCAAAAATCTATCAGAATATTTTTACCTTAAAAATATTGAAATAGTTGGTCTTAATTTTGAATATCAAAATAAATTAAAAGAAGATCTAAAAATATTTAAAGGTAAAAATATTTTTTTTATTAATGATCATGAAATATCTAATATTCTTGATAAATATAACGAATTCAAACAGTATAAAATTCAAAGAATTTTTCCATCAAAGTTAAAACTTGAAATAATAAAAACAAAATTTATTGCAAAAACTATTAGAGATGGAAAAGAATTATTAGTTGGAGAAAATAAAAAATTTATTGAGCTTAAAAACTTCAATTTAGATCAAGATTTGCCATCAATTTTTGGTAATTTTCCAATTGAAAGCTTCGTTATTCTGCAGAAAAATTTAAAAAAAAGCAATTTTGATATTCATACCATTAATAATTATTTTTATTTTAAAATTGGTAGATGGGATTTAGAATTAGATAGTAATATTACAATTAAACTACCAATAAATAATCAGTTCACATCATTAAAAAGATATGAACTATTTAAAAATCAAAACAAACTAACAGAAAATAGTATTATTGATTTCAGGATACCAAAAAAAATAATTATTTTAAATGATAAATAAAAAAATCAATACCGTTATTGATCTTGGAGGTTCTGCAATAAGATTATCTGTATTTGATGAAAAAAATAAAAATATTTTTTCTTTAATTGAGGAAATAAAATATTTGTCTGAAGAAAATACTTTACAAGACTCAATAAAAAAAATTGTTAGAAAATCTGAAAAAAAAATATCAAGTCATATAGATAAGATTACTCTATTAATTGATAAGTCTGATTTTTTAACTTTAGATCTTTCAGTTAAAAAAAAAATTGACCAAATTTTATCACCAAATGAAATCAAACAATCTGCTTATTTAGATTGTTCACGTATTATAAATAATTCATATAAAAATTTTAAAATAATTAATATTTTTGTTAATAAAATATTTATTGATTATACCGAGGTAAAAAAATTACCTGATAGTTTAGAGGATAAATTAAATATTATATTTCATTTCAAAATTTTATGCTTACCCAACGAAAACATATTAAAAATAAAGAAAGAATTTAAAGATAACACTATTGATATAAAAAATATTTTCTGCTCAAGTTTAGTTAGATCAAATTCATACATTGATTTTTTTAAGGAAGAAAAGTTTACCGCATTTTTAGATATTGGACTAAATAGAAGTACTTTAATTTTATATAAAGATAAAAAATTATCCTATGTAAATAATATTCCAATTGGTAGTCACAAAATTACAACTGATATATCAAATGTGATGAAGGTAAGTTTGGAGGAATCAGAACAAATAAAAAAAATATTCAACAAATCTGAATCAGATTTTTCATTTTTAAACAAAAATAATTCATATGAAATTATCACCAAAAAATTAATTAATAATAAAATTCCCATCGATATTTTAAAAAAAGTTATACTTGCAAGAGTAGAGGAAATATTTAAGCTATCATTTAAAGATATTCGGCTTTCAATTCAAAATTTATCAAAAGAAGAACTTTTATTAGTATTAATTGGTAGAGGTTCTAAATTGTTCCATAAAAATACTTTTAAATTTGAAAGTGTGGAAAATTTTAAAGACATAATTTTTTATGAAGAAAATGATAAAGAGATTTGTAAATTAGGATTAGAGTTTTGTTCTGAGCAAAACTATGAGATGGAAAATTTGAAAAAACCTTCAAAAAAACAAGGCTTTTTTGAAAAATTCTTCAATTTATTCCAAAAAATCTAAATTGTATTTTGTTGTAATAATACGTGTATGTTTAATTAAAACGTTATTAACTATAAGTTCGGTGTGTCTTTATTAACTCAAAAAACTATTAAAGAAAAATTTTCCATAAGTGGTATTGGGATTCATACTGGTTTAAAGGTAAAGATGAATGTACTTCCAGCACCTGTAAATACTGGAATAATTTTTAAAAGAATAGATCTAAAAAGTAATAACATCGTAATACCAAATTACAGAAATGTAGTAGATGCAACTCTGTGTACTACTATCTCTAATGAGTATAATGTCAAGGTATCAACAATAGAACATTTAATGGGTGCTCTTTATGGTTTAGGAATTGATAACCTTATAGTTGAACTAACTTCACAAGAAGTTCCAATAATAGATGGGTCAGCAAAGAAATTTGTGGATTTAATATTAAAATCGGGTTTTAAAAATTATGAGGAGCCAATTAAATTAATTAAAGTCAATTCAAAAATTGAAATTGCTGAAGGATCTAAATCAATATCAATTGATACAACAAACGTCTCTTCAGAAATTGATTTTGAAATTAAATATAATAATTCTGTAATTAATACCCAAAGAAATAAAATAAGTCTTTTTGAAGATGATTTAAAAGATATCTATAACTCGAGAACATTTTGTCTATATGAAGATATTAAAAAACTAGAAGCTCTTGGTCTTGGAAAAGGTGGAAGTTTAGATAACGCAATTGTAGTAAAAAACAATTCAATTTTAAATCAAAAGGGATTAAGAAACCAACTAGAATTTGTAAATCATAAAATCTTAGATTGTATGGGTGACCTGTATCTATCAGGTTATAGAATTATAGGATTGTTGAAATGTTCTCAGGGAGGCCATAGTTTAACAAACAAACTTTTAAAAAAACTTTTTGATCAAAAATCTAATTATTCATTAATAGAAATCAAAGGAAAAAGCCTACCACACTCTTTTGTTAATAGAAATCAATTGAGATCTATAGCCTAATAATTAGAAATTTTCAAAAATTCTGATAAAATTTTTATATGCCATTTTTGTATAAAATTTTAATTTTTTTAATATTTTTAAATTTTACCTCATGTACAAAAAAAAAAGATGAAAAAATTTCAATAGTAAAAGAAAAGAGTTTAGAGATGCAAATGATAGATGCATATAATGAAGGTCTTGAAGAACTAGAGAACAATGATGTTATTTATGCAGCAAAGAAATTCAACGAGGCTGAGCTTATCTATCCTCAATCAATCTGGGCTCCAAGGGCAGCATTGATGGCTGCTTACTCTTATTTTTCACAACTTTATTATAATGATACAATTGTAGAATTAGAAAAATTTTTACAAAAATATGAAAGGCATCCTAGAAGAGATTATGCATATTATTTATTAGCACTGAGTCATTACAATCTCATAGTTGATGAAACTAAAGATTTGGAGGAAATACTTAAGGCAAAGAAATATTTTCTAATAATTATAAAAAATTATCCAAATACTGAATTTGCAATAGACTCTGAATTTAAGCTTGAACTAATACAAGAAATACTTGCGTCAAAAGAAATGTATCTTGCAAGATACTATGTGGATAGAGAAAAATGGATTCCTGCAATTAATAGGTTTAAAACAGTAATTAATGATTATGATACTACTATATATGTGGAGGAAGCTCTTCATAGGTTAGTAGAGTTACATTACAAGTTGGGTTTGGTAGATGAATCAAAAAAATACGCTTCATTGTTAGGTTACAACTATCAATCTGGTGAATGGTACGAAGAAAGTTATAAGATTTTGAATAAAGATTATGTTAAAATCTCCAAAAAAGAAAATTCGGAAAAAGAGCGATCAATATTGCAAAAATTCAAAGATCTACTTAAATAAGTTGATCAGATGAATAAGAAAGTTGAAAAAATATATAAAAAAAAGATTAAAGAATTTGAAAGACACAACAAATTATATTATGACAAAAGCACTCCAGCGATTTCTGATAAAGAATTTGATATACTAAAAGCTGATATAATTAACTTAGAGAAAAAATATTCTTTCCTCAAAAGTGTTAAATCACCATCTATTGCGATAGGTTTTAAACCTTCTAAAAATTTTGAGAAATTTAAGCATAAAGTACAAATGTTATCTTTATCTAATGCATTTGATAGAAAAGATTTAATTAACTTTGAAAAAAAAATTCTTAATTATTTAAATGAAAAAATCGTAATAGAATATAGTGTTGAACCAAAAATTGACGGTATTTCAGCTTCTTTAACTTATTTAAATGGCAATTTAATTTATGGTGTTTCTCGTGGTGATGGGAGTGAGGGTGAGCTGATAACAAACAATTTAAAAACAATAAAAGATATTCCTCATAAAATTGAAAAAAAGAATATTCCTGAAGAAATAGAGATCAGAGGAGAAGTTTTTATTGAAAAAAAAGATTTTGAAAAAATAAAAGATAAATTTGCAAATCCAAGAAATGCTGCATCAGGATCACTAAGACAAAAAGATCCGAATGAAACATCAAAGATACCTCTCAAATTTATTGCTTACACATTTGGATTTATAAGTGAAAATAAATTCAAAAATCAGTCTGAATTTTTGAATGAGTTAAAGAACTGGGGATTTTTAATAAGTGATTATAATAAAGTAATAAAAAGCATTGATGAGCTATCAATATTTCATGAACAATTTGAAAAGAAAAGATTTGATTTGAATTATGATATTGATGGATTAGTTTATAAAGTAAATAGTTTGCAACTACAAAAAAGATTAGGTTTTACCTCAAATGCTCCAAGATGGGCAATAGCTCATAAATTCTCTGCAGATCATGCGTATTCTGAAATATTAAGTATTGATATCCAGGTTGGACGAACAGGAGCTTTAACTCCTGTTGCAAAAGTCAAACCAGTAAATATTGGAGGTGTGGTGGTATCAAATGCAACTCTGCACAACGAAGATGAAATTACAAGAAAAGATATAAGAATTGGTGATACAGTAAAAATTGAAAGAGCAGGTGATGTTATCCCACATGTTTTAGAAGTAGACCTTAAAAAAAGAAAAAAAACACAAAGTAAATTTATATTTCCAACAATATGTCCCTCTTGTGGGTCTAAGACAGAAAAGGAATTTAATAAAATCACTAAAAAATTTGATGCAGTGAGAAGATGTACTAATGATGGATACACTTGCAATAAAATTGCAATAGAAAAAATTAAACATTTTATATCAAAAGATGCAATTAATATTGATGGGTTAGGTAAAAAAGTAATTGAAAAATTCTGGGATTTAAAATTTATAAAATTACCACAGGATATCTATAATTTAGATTATCAGAAAATATCCTCCCTTGATGGATGGGGATCACAATCGGTTTCAAATCTTAAATTTTCAATTGAAAATTCTAAAGAGGTTACATTAGATAAATTTATTTTTTCTTTAGGAATAAGACATATTGGAATAGAAAATGCTAAGATAATTGCAGATTTTACAAAAAATATAAAAAGTTTTTTAAATCTTTTAAAAAAAGATAAGATTAAAGAACTCATGAACATTGATGGAATAGGAGAAACTCAAGTTAAATCTTTAGAAAAGTTCTTTCAAAATAAAACCAATATAAAAGTTGTAGAAAAATTAAGTGAAATACTGATTGTTAAAAATAGAGAAGTTAAGAGTATAGGAAAATTTAAAAATGTTTCTTTTATGTTTACTGGCAAACTTCAAAATATAAGTCGCGCAGAAGCCAAAAGTTTAATTGAGGAAAATGCTGGTAGTATTGTTAGCAGTGTAACAAAGAAATTAGACTATTTAGTAACTGGTGAAAAACCAACTAATAGAAAAGTAGAGCAGGCTAAAAACTTAGGAATTAAAATACTTACGCAAAAAGAGTGGTCTGATTTATTGAATTAGTTTTACTAACCACTTTCTCTCTTTATTATTTAAATATGGTGATATTTTTAAATAAGTTTCCAAGTGATATGAAAAAATATAATCTTTTTCTATTTTTGTTAGCAATTTTTCATCTATTAAATTTTTTTCTAGAGGAGCAAAAGTTAAGTTTTTAAAAAAAAGATTTTTATTATTTCCATCTATATAAACTAAATTTTCAATTCTTATTCCGAGCTCGTTTTCCAGATAAATACCTGGCTCATTGCTTACTACCATACCCTTCTTAAGTTTTATAAAGTTTTTTTTTGATATACTTTGTGGACCTTCGTGCACATTCATAAAAAATCCAACTCCGTGCCCAGTTCCATGTCTATAGTCTAAATTAATAGAATTGAGACTTTTTCTTGCTAGTTTATCTATATTATTTCCGTTTTTCAATTTATCTATTTTTGACATTGCAACTGCTATGTGACCTTTCAAAACTCTTGTATAAAGCTCTTTAGTTTTTTTATTTGGAGTGCCAAATGAAATTGTTCTTGTAATATCAGTTGTACCCCATTTGTATTGTCCGCCTGAATCTACTAATAAAAGATGATCTTTATTAAGTTTACGGTTTGATTTTATATTGGATCTATAATGAATTATTGCACCATTTGGACCCGACCCTGCAATTGTATCAAAGCTAGGAAATAAATATTTTTTGCTTTGTTTTCTAAAACTTTCTAATTTTTTTTCAACTTTAATCTCATCCAATTTTTTAATATTTGAATTCTTAATCCAATATAAAAATTTTGTAACTGCTACACCATCTTTAATATGTGTATCAATCATATTTTTAATTTCAGTTTTATTTTTAACCGATTTTAAGTCATTAATTGGATCTGCTCTTTTTTTGATTAAGAACCTTGAATTAATCAATTTTTCATTAAAAACTGAACATGTTTTGCTATCTATACAAAAAGATTTCCCTTTTAAAGTGCTTAGTATTTTAAAGAAATCATCTTTTTCACAAAAAGAAATTTTGTTTTTAAAAAATTCTTTTTTTATATATTTTAGTTTTTTTATATTTCCAAATAGAATTATTTTTTTATTACTAGTTAAAAGAGCTTGAACATTAGCAATTGGAGAATTTGGTAAATCTTTACCTCTAATATTAAGTAACCAGCAAACATTTTCTCCCGAGCTGATAAACAAATTATCTATTTTTTCACTTTTAAGTATTTTGTTTAATCTATTAATTTTTCTTTTTGAGCTTTCTCCAGCAATTGATGTACTAATTCGGTAAACTAAATTATCTTTATTAATTATCTCAACTTTAGTTTTGAATAAATTGAAATTAACTGGAAATAGATTACAAGAATTATTAAAATAAATCTTTAAAGTTTCTGTTGTGAATAATTTTGGATCAAAACCAATATTAAGTTGTGCATCATTTTTCAATATATCTTTTGGCCATTCATAAGGTATTTCGTGAATTTTAAATTTCTTTCCTGACTGTTGTTTGGCTTGAATTGTATATCTGCCATCAACAAACAAATGATTTGTGTTTTTTAAAATTAATATAAAACCTGCAGACCCAGAAAAATTTGCAACTATTTTAAGTTTATTAATTTTTGAATATTCTGTAAAAAACTCATCATTTTTTGGTACTATAAATCCATCTAGATTATTTAGATTTATTAGGTTTTTAATTTTACTTATCATTTAATTTTTTTTGATATCTCAGCCAGCCAGGACTTCTTATCGGTTCATCAAATTCAATGTCTTGGTTAAACTCAAAATCATCCTCGTTTTCATCAATAAAATTATTATTTTTTTTTAAATTTTCATCTGGTAATTCATCAATAAACCTAGAGGACATGCTGTCAATCCAATCACCTTGATAAAATCTATTCATAGAAAATGATATTTTCGCAATTTTTTTTGCCCTTGTAATACCTACATATGCCAATCTTCTCTCTTCTTCTAAACCACTTTCACCTTTTTCTTCAATGCTTTTTTGATGAGGAAAAAGACCTTCCTCCCATCCAGGTAAAAACACAACATCAAATTCTAAACCTTTTGAAGCGTGCAT
>MDTE01004144.1_pt1 | contig 10344 bp, 2 predicted proteins | sample 811231 | NCBI WGS metagenome assembly MDTE01 (sample SAMN05326651, study PRJNA326480) | marine metagenome | isolation source: seawater | place: Indian Ocean: Red Sea | collected 2010 | reverse complement strand
TTTCAAACCAAACTACAAGTTGAGGGAATTGATTACCATCTGAGTCAGTTCCAGTCACTTGTAAATCAACAAAATTACCAGCATCTTGAGTTGTCACTGACTGTTCTAATGTCAGAGATACTGGCACGCCATGACTCACTGAAATATCAAAATTAGCAGTCAAATTAAAGCCTCTTTCATTTATCAAAAAGGCACTAATTTTCCAATCCCCAACTTCAGTAGCATGCCAAATAAGTGCATTTTGTAACATCTGATCTGAAATATCCTCAGAAGTTCCCGCTTCCAAATCATATAGAATCCATGCTGGTTGCATATTAGTAATCTGATTCAGATTTGTATCACTTGTAGAGAAGCTGAATTGAATAAATTCATCAGCAGTTATTTCATATGAGCCAACTGAACTAAATTCAACACCATTGCTATCAATTGAATCTACTACAAAATTTTCCAAGTCTCCAACTGACACATATACAACAAAATTATCAGAAATAACTACATCTAACTCTGTATGTTCGACATAAATAGTATATGGTATAGAAGAAGACATAGTTGGTGAGAAAGTTATTTCTTGTGAATAATTACTACTCAAAACACTTTCATCTGCGAAATTCGGGTGGAAGAATGACCAATTACCATCTATTAGCCATTGATTACCGTTGGAGTCTAAAGCTTTAATCGAAGCAGATATTTGCTCATCTGCAGTTATCATGAATACATCACCGTTGGAGACTTCATCATAGATCAAAATGTCCATTTGGTTTATTTTACCCCTGGTTACGAATACTTGAATTGTTTCAGTAGAACCTTGATAAAATGCTGAAATCGATTTGGTACCTTGTAGAGTTGGCACCCATGATGCTGGAAGACCTGTTACAACTTGACCATCGGCAACCGAAGTCCAGTTTTCAATCGGTAAAATCACCGCTAATCTATTACCTCTAACATCTATTCTTGTTGTGTTCAAATACAGAATTTCATCAGCTGATATTGAAGTTGAAGACGCTTCAAGTTCGAATGAAGCAAAAGCCCCATGAGTCACATCTACAAGAATACTATCCACCAAACTATTTTCTGATACAAAACTAATAGTTGATTGACCTACTAAATTCCCAGTATATTCACCGATTAATACTTCTGTAGTAGGAGGTGATGTGTGTGGAGTTGGTGTACTGTATTCTATGATTTCACCGTCAGAGACACTTAATGTATAATCTCCTACATCATCAAACCAAACTATATTTGAATATTGATCAAAAGCTGTGCCAAAAATATCACAACTAGTATCTGCGTGAATTATGTCGCCACATCCGGACAATTCTACAAGCACTGGCGCCCCTGGTAATACCTCAACTTGAAGAGTCTCTTGTAATGTGTTTGACGAACCAACCCATTCAGCAGTAACTGTATGAATACCCGCAGAATAGGGTGAAAATAGTCCGCTAGAATCTATTGAACCATTGCTTGAGAAAAAGGAAATTACTTCATTGGTGACTAAGTTTCCAAACTGATCTATTGCATATGCAGATACTTGTAATGTATCATCTGCCGTTATTGTTGCAAAGTTAACATCCGAAGTTTGATTGAGAGATGCAAAAATTTGCATTGGCATTCCTGGTTCAATCATGATTGCATAGTCAGTACAGATTATTCCATAACAGGCTGAAACTACTTGCATTCCAGAAATAGTAGGAGAAAGTACAGCACTTTGAGTGGTCTGATTAGGTGTAATTGACCCTGATGTAGTGCTCCATTCAATTTCTGCCATATCTGGGACACCTCCTGTTATAGCTTGACCATTTGAATCAAAGGCTTGAACGTCAAATGAATATGAACCATCTGCATTGTAATTGACCGTTTGTGAAGTAATATTCAAAATTGAAACATTAGTATGTAAAATCTCTAATTTTGGTCTGAGATTAATATCAGAATAATCGCTCGAGTAAACTGATACATAACCATCAAAATTACCGCCAGTACTTATTGGGGTACCCCGAATTAAGAATGTCAGTACATCACCAATTGATTGGCCGTACTCTCCTACATCAAAAGAAAACACAGTATCTAGAGAGTTATACGTTTTGACATCTAATGGTTGGGAAACAAAATCAACACCTGGCTGAGGCCCAGGGTTAATTCCAGTATTATTCCAAGTCAGCGTCATCTCATCCCAATTTGCGTACAAGAATTCATGGATCGAAAATTCAACTTGGTAAGCACCTCCAGTTAAATCCCAAGATTCAACAAATAAATTAAGCACAATTGAATGAATAGATTGTGAATTACTGTCGAGGGGTATTTGGCTCGTATCTACTGATATAATTGCATCACAAATTGAATTGATGGTATTTTGACACCCTCCACCAATTTCAAGATTATCTCCCACTCCATAATTAACATCAAGATTACTGTCAGTAATCCATGTGTCGTAAAAATTGATGTGGTTGAAGTCTAATATTTCGCTTGAATCTGAAAAGGCATAAGTTAGTGTTCCATCTTTATTGTCGAAGTTATCAGGATTTCCTAAGCCAAATATCCACTTTGGTGAGGGAGGCCCTGGTATTGATTGATTATAGCACTGAACCCACCACTCATAAGATTCACCGGGTGAAAATATCGAACTGGTGAATGTGTTGCCACTAAATCCACTATCTATTAATGAGTCAAAGACTAATAATCCAGATTCAGTATTAATGAATAATTTATACGATGTAGCAGAAGAAACCTGTGTCCATTCTAGTTGTACTGACTGGACTGAATTAATTGGTAAATTACTAACATCATACAAAATTTCACCGTCACTTGGAGATATTGGTAGCGGTTGACTCGGTGGCAAATATTGATTGATATTCTCAATATAGGTTAAATTAATTGTTGGCTTCATTCCATTTATTGATTCTGATGAATGGAATTCAATGAAATTATTTTGTCCAGAAACCGCAGTTAATTTAAACGACAATGTATCGTTATTTGTGAAAAAGTTTGTCTGCCCAAGATATGTTAAATCCCAGGAAACTAAGTTACCACTAGTCCCAGTAATACTTGTTCTTGTAATTTCAGAAGTTGAACAAGTAGGAGTTGATTGATAACTAATCAATGATTCTTCGAAACCATCACAAGCATAAACAGATACTGCTATTGGTGATTGAGTTATCATATTTGAGATTACTTCCAATTCTAAAGTCATAGATATAGGTGTAGCAGTTGGAACGAAATACAATTCCGATAAATTATATTCGAAATATGCTTCAAACACTCCTCCTGACGATGGATTTGTACCAACGCTAATTGTAGGGGATTGTCCCAAATTTAGGTTGTTAGATGAATCAGTAGAAGCATCAGATACCATCGGGTTATCTCCTGTAAGAGTAAAAACAGAACCTCGTGAAAGTTCAACTGTATAATTTTCGTAGCCGTCAAAAATAGCTTGGTTCTCTGGGATTCGATAATGATAAATTGGAGAGTAATGTCCAATTCTATGCTCTTGATCTACTCTAAATCTCCAATATTGCCATTGATCACCGGCATTTGACTCAATTTCATCAATATCAGTATAATTGAATAAATTCAAGATTGAATCCCAGGAATAATTTTCGACATTACTAGTACTTTGAACACAATCTAGCCAGCGAATCTGAGTACCATGGCATAGATTTATTGTTGTATGATTTGAAACTGGTTGAGAAACTTCGAAAGAAATATTATCAGCACCAACTAATGATGGTGATGATTCGTTCCATAAAGTTGAGCCGTTGGCCGGGCTAATTAGAGATACAGTTGGCGGCAACCATGATTCAACAGTTCGGTATTGGATAGATAATTTTGGTCGAAGTGAAATATTTGTATTTTCACTATCAGCAAAAATGTAACTGCCCTCAACAATCCCTGTTGGAGAATTAAACACCTCAGGTTGCAATAATATCGATGCTACATCTTGATTAGATTCTACTGTCAACTGTAATATGCGGGTGACATTCCAAGAGAAAGTCCCAATTGAGTCAACATATACCATAGAGTCTGGTAAATCAGAATCTGCGCCTCTTAATGCCCCACTATTTATCCACTGAACTCCTGAAGAGGAATTATCCCAAGTGGAATTTTCATCCCAGTTGGCTAAAATCCTAGATGCTGAGATATCAACTGCTCCAGAACCGTTGACTGCTGTTAATTCTAAATCTGCACTAATTATCTCATACACACTCGGTAGAGTAAGTGTGGACAAATTAAAACTAACAATAGATGTTATTGAGGATAAATTGCTATTCAAAATTGTGCTATTTCCTACTCTTATTCCTCCGGTATCATTGCTCTGATATGGATTTCCTTCATCAAGATAAATGTCTGAGGTAGCAGAAGGATAATTTGTTGGTGGGAATAAACTTCCATCTTGAATGTAAATAGTTGCGTCTGTCTGATTTATTTCTTGACCAATTGAATTAGGTATAAAATACATTGATTGGTTACTACGTTGGCCTAACATTTCTTGTTCAATTGGTTGTACAGACCAATTTATTGAATTTCCAAAATTAATATCCTGATCCGGTGTAAAAGATAGTGTAACTAAATCGAACAACTCGGGATTCACTCTCGAATCAAACATTAAATCTCCTTCCATATCGTTGTTAGGGTCTAATTGGAAGAAAATCCGCCATGCATCTGGAGTTGATACACTACTTTGAGGCAAAGACCAGGTAAAGGTAGGCCTCAATTCAGGTAATATTGCATGGGAGGTTTGATTAAAGTAAATTTGTCCATCGAGCGGTAGAATAGTCTCAATGATATCAGAAGGAATTGTTCTCTGACCTTCGACCCATGTCATGTTTATTGTTGGTTTCGTGTTGGAGAAATCTGATGAATAGAAATACACCAACTGACCAGGCAAATCTGTATCTGAGTAAATCATCAAAGACAAACTTGTCCTACCTTCGGCCAGCGCTCTTTGAGCTATTTGTGTTATATTCCACACATTCTTCCCTACTTGAGACATTACTATGTCAAGAGGTTCAGAAACATCAGAACCTATTCCTCGCCCACCTAATTCACTCCAATTATTTGTTGAATTATATCTAAAGTTATTAGCGTTTAAATCCCAAGGAGTTAGAACTTCTCTAACAGCTAATCTAACATTAGCAGATGAAAGTGGAGTTGCCTCAAGAGAGAACATTGCCGAAGTTAGAGATGCATTTTCTGGATGCATTGCTAGTGGTATTGGTACAGAAATTAACATTGAATTATTAGCACCATCAGCCAATCTTCCTACACTCAAAATTGATTCGGTTTCTCCATTGACAATATCTAATGTACTTCTGTCATTGATATGTAAATCTGCAAAATTTATCATTTGTTGATTGGAAAAAGCACTACCATGAGAATATTCAGTAGTAAATGAATTGTGTGTGAGTGGGTGGTAATTTAAATCCGGTAGGAAAAATGTGAAACTTTGTGACCACTCGCCAAGTTGGAAGGTATTCGATAAACCTCTAACCCTCCAGTACCAGACCTTACCAATATCTAAGGAACTTTGCAACTCATATTCGCATCCAGCAATATCAAATCCTGGGTCATTCCAAGAAGTAATTGAACGCTTGTCAATGGAATCAAAATTGATGGATGAATCAATTTCAATCGCCCAGCCAACAATTGGCATCGGACTATTATTATTCCATGACAAATCTAAGTCTATGTCAGTTTCTAGGGTGGAATTATTTTTGAAAACCCATTCGCCATCAGCAGGACTTTGCGCAGTTGGAGGTGTAGGCTTTTGATTAGAACCTAAAGTAAAGATTATCTCTAGTTGGGGCTGATCTTGTGAGTCTTGGCTCAAAGGTGAATTGAATATTGCAGTAGAACCGTAATAACCCGGCATAATTTCTAACATAAAATTAAGATTTTTTCCATCTCTCATCGAATTCTGGACTGAACTTGTCACATTCCAAACAGTACAACAATTAGAGGCTACAGAGGAATTACTCAACAGATTAACTCGGTCTAAGGTTCCCGTTGCCCCAGGCGAATCCCATTGAATTCCACTAGATGATTCAATCCAAGTCACTTCTTGTTCGTTCCAATCATCTGACACTAATTCCCATACACCTACATTAGGAGAATTAGATGATGAAACTGCAGTCATAGTTAGGTTAGATGAAATTACTGCATAACCCTGAGGTAGAAGATAACTTTGTAAATTAAGGCCTAACAGAGCATTATACTTTCCAAGTGACATTGTATCTGCGATAAATATGTTAGGATAACCGTAACTATTGGTGGTTGGAGAGTTACTGGTAATAGAACTAAACTTAAATCCAGGAATTGAATTTACATTTGAATCTACTGAGTTATTTAGAATAAATCTAAACATATTGCCACCTAGCCATTCAGATTCAAGGGTAGAAATAAACAGTGAAGAAGCATTCCAATCCCCTATTCTACCATCTCCGTCAACCTGCTTTATCCTCCAATGATAAATGTCTCCTTTAGACAATTGATTTGATGAAGTAAATGTGTAATTTTGTAAAGCTGTAAGAGATGTTAATGATAGATCTCTACTATCTAAGTCTAAAATAACGTCTCTAAATAATGGATCGTTCGATACTTGCAAAAAGTAATCCATAAATACTCCATCTGAAGATTGCCATTCTAACTCAGGCGTTGTATCGCCGCTTAAATTGTCATTTTCAATTTCCCAAACAGGTTCTGTGTTTATTGGAGATATTAGTTCTACATCTGGAATTGATTGATTTGCAGTCCATGAATATGTCAAACTCACACTTGGTGTATTTCCAGAAACTCCTTGAAATTCGGACGAAGCAAATTTAATTTCTTCCAATTGAGATGGTGGCGAATCATCTGGTAAAAATCCAGTTAATACATAACTCAAAGGAACATTAGAAGATTCATCTAGGTGTTTTTGAAGTGAATTTTGGATATCAAAATCAAATGTATTTGAGGCTGAATTAGAATCAATATTTGATTGTTCAGATGACCCAATTTGATTTAGCCCCCCATTAGCCCATTGTTGACCAATTTTACCATAGTTCCAAGTAGCCTCAGACTCACTCCACAAGGAATGCTCAATTGGGTGTAAAGAAAGAGTTGGCCCTTGAGAAGTAACTGTTTGTCTGTCCAATTCCAGTGATGCAGAAACTATAGTCGCATTGCTATGAATGCCTAGCATATTAAAATTGATTTTCAACAAACTTATTTTATTATCATTCACATCGTTAGACACATACAAATATTGTTCCTCACCGTGTCCTTGAATCGCCGAAGTATCAATGTACGTATCTTCAATAAAATCAGTGCCCATCAAATTAAAATCGTTTTGCCCCAAGGTTATTGTTGCTGTACCATCTGAATTGTTTACGGTATTGTAATCTGGCAACAAAAAGTATCCTTCAGACCAATCCGATATTTTTGAGGTGTTATCAATGGACCTAATTCTATGGTGAATTATTGACCCTAGTGGAAATGATTCAGAATTAGGAATATTGTAATATCCAGCAGCACCAGAAGTTGTAAACTGGTTGCTTAATGTTGAATAAATCCAAGTCAAGTCTGTGATGTTTCTAAAATCACTTGATAATGAAAATTGGAACTCTACATCGGTTCCTACAAGGTTATCAAAACTAATCCTAGGATTTATGTCAGCAGCCATAATAAAATCGTTTTTCATTAACGGAACACCGTCAACAGCAAAATTTTGTTCAACTGAACCACCGTCGCTATGAAAACCAGATGAATGTGAAATAATTAGTTCAGGATGATAAGATGTAGTAACATTGTTGCCTTTAGCACAGGCAATATTACCTCCGAGGCCAGAAATAATGATATCAAATGTACTCCTTCCCAAGTGTAAACTGGTTTGAACTAATTTAGTAACATTAAGATTGTACTCATAAATATTTGAAGTAATAGAGGCACTTGAAGATGGTACATCCCAATCTTTCCTATCAAATTCTCCATCAACACCAGGTTTCTGCCATGCTATTGAATTGGCAATACTATTCCAAGTAACTTCAGAAGGTGCAAAGTTCCCATATATTGTTGCAGGGTAGAGAACGGGCAATTGACTAGGAGTTTGCTGATACAAGACCTCGCATGTAAGTCTAAGTTCAGCATCTAAAATAAGATCAGAGGATTTGCTCAGATTGTTTGAAAATTTGTATAGAGCCCGCTCTTCACCACCTAATTGATTAATACCAACATTATTCTCTGAATTGCTGTTATAGTTAAAATCTGGAAACTCAGACGAAATATGCACTTCTGAATTTGGTGAGTAAGAATAGATGGAGTATGAAGGATTATGATCATTCAATTCTAAATTGTAGTCATTTTCAGCAACCAAAATTTCGCTAAAAATAAACAAAAAAACAATGAAAATCGCAGTTAATGCTTGACGTTTTTCGGACGCGTAAGGCATGGGACTCATCACTGAGACATAGTCTCCTTTTACTGTCTTTTCCCTTGATTGTATTTGTATATTAAGAGAAGTGAGAATTTAGCCGATAAAATATAGCGCTTTTTATCATAATGTTGAAGGGCGTTCGCCATCTTCATCAAACCATGAGCGAGTTATGGGTTGAGAAACACAGACCTCGCTCTGTCAGTGAGATTAGAGGACAACCAGCTGTAGTCCAACGTTTGACTATTTATGCAGAAAAAAAGCAGTTTCCTCACTTACTTTTTGCTGGCCCTCCTGGTACTGGAAAAACCACTGCCGCCATGGCATTAACCAAGGATGTTTTCGGAGAAAATTATAGAGAAAATTTGTTAGAAATGAACGCATCTGACGAAAGAAAACTTGAGAGTATTAGAACAAAAGTCAAGCAATTTGCTCGCACTAGTCCTTATGGAGGCGCTGCCTTCAAGATTATCTTCCTTGACGAGGCTGATGCATTAACTAACGATGCACAAGGTGCGCTTAGAAGAATAATGGAGCAATATGCCGAAACTTGTCGATTCATTCTTTCCTGCAATTATTCCTCGAAAATAATTGAACCAATTCAATCTCGATGTGCTGTGTTTAGATTTAGACCTCTTGCTGATTCAGATGTCAATCAGCAAGTTCACCATGTTGCTAAAATTGAGAAAGTTAATCTTGATGATGATGCCGCTGAAGCTCTAACAAGAATCAGCCAAGGCGATTTACGAAAGGCACTAACTGCTCTGCAAGTATCAGCGGCTCTAAGTAGCGATGTGACGCGTGAATTGATCTATGAAACTTCAGCAACAGCACCTCCAGAAAGTCTACATCAATATCTCAAAGCATGCCGTGATGATGGTTTCCATTCTGCTAGAAGAAGACTTAGAGAATTACTTGACAAATATGGACTTGCAGGAACAGATTTTGTTAACCAACTTCACCGAGAATTATACTCTGCTGATTTCCTGAGTGAAGAATCCAAACTTGATTTGACAGAATGGATGGCGGAAGTTGACTACAGATTAGTAGAAGGTGGAGGGGAACAAATCCAGTTAGATGCACTAACTGCAAGATTAGTAACTCATCTCAAACAATAATCACTTTCACTTTCACCTTACCCGTTAGAAAAAGTGACTACTACCTCAAACCTTTCAATTTGATTTGATGAGAACTGATGGGTTACTTAATGCACTATGCTGGACACCGCTTGCTGGGCCAATAAGAGCTATTCGTAAGCAAAGAATAAACAGAATTTCAAGAGAGAATTATGACAAAAGGAAAATTGATTCAATTATCAACCAAATTGTCTCAAATCACGGCGATTTGTTATCATGAATCACTTGATTCAACCGCTTCTACGACTACGAGTTTCCAATTATACTCTCTCTCGTTTTCCCAAGGATCGCCATCCTCTTTGATGGTGACTAGAATGTCATGAGTACCAACAGCTAAATCATTACCGAGATTAATAGCAAATGGTTGATCTTTTTCGTGAGGTACTAAATTAGGTGCAGAAGAATTATCTGTTTTGGTTCCATTAGCAATTCTATCTGAATTATTTGCCCAAAAATATTCATCGCTATTCAATTCTGTTACAACTGACTGGTGAGTTAATTCAACGATCACCTCTGCACCATCAGAATTGACGTTATCTGCTAATGCGAACAATAGCCACACTTCACCATCTAGTCTGCCATCGTTTTCAACTACCCATTCAATGACTCCATCTTTGCTCGAATCTTCATTGAACAACAACATTTCACCATCATCAGTAGCAATGGCCCAATGGCTGGCAAGTTTGGGTGCAACGATATCTCCCATTGGCGGATTGACCAACAAAAATGACATCGCTAAGAAAGTAAATGTGTGCAAGAATCCAGCCTTAAACCATGTTCCTTTGCCATAAAACTCTTGGAATGATTTTG
>MDTE01077279.1_pt1 | contig 10345 bp, 9 predicted proteins | sample 811231 | NCBI WGS metagenome assembly MDTE01 (sample SAMN05326651, study PRJNA326480) | marine metagenome | isolation source: seawater | place: Indian Ocean: Red Sea | collected 2010 | reverse complement strand
TTTATTTTTAACAATATCTTTATTAAATATTTTTATATTCTTTTTATTTTTATTATTTTTTTTTGCAGTATTGACCATATTTTGAACTACATCATATCCTTGTATTTTTAATTTATTATTTTTATGTCTTGTATCGAGCTTACTTATAAAAGTTCCAGTTGAGCATCCAAGATCAATTACTTTTGAATTTTTTTCTATGAAAAAGTCAGAAATTTCAAGACCTAGTTTATGACATAATAAATAAAGAGGTATCGAATTATTAATATGTTTGTCAAAATTTTTCCATACATCATTATCAAATGTCCATGATGCATTATCTGCTATGATTGTATGTCCAATTTTTTTTTTCACTGACAATTTTAAGTTTTTTAAATTAATTTTAAAATAAAATTCAAGTTTACTATCAAGAAATTTTTGTTATTAATCTTGAAATTTATAAATTAAAAAATTTATTCTATACTAATTTTTCATGATTAAAAACAAAATCAAAAAACATTTCTCTAAATATTTAAAAAAAAGAGGATACGCACTTATAAATTTATCAAATACCTTTACTACAAGAAAAGAATTTATATATATACTTTTATTTGCTCAACGAAAAAAAAATATAAAAATTATTCAAGTAGGTGCTAATGATGGTAAGGATTTATTAAACGAATTTAACAATGATTATCGTGAAAATATTAATTATATAGGAATAGAACCACAACAAAAGCCTTTTAATAAACTTAAAGAAACTTATAAAAATTTTAATAATTTTTTTTTATTGCAAGAATGTGTCGGTATTGAGGGAAAAAGTAGTTTTTATTATTTTAATGAGAAATGTAAAAACATTAATATTAACTTTAGTGATGGCACTCATTCATTAGTAGAAGAAAATATAACTAAAAGATTAAAAAAATTTAACTTAGATCCAGCTATTTATATGGGCAAGTATGATATACAGGTAAATCCTTTGGTTAAAATCTTTCAAAAATATAACCTAAATTTATCTGAATTTAAAAATCTTGATTTATTACAAATTGATGCTGAAGGTTATGATGATGAAGTCATATATAATTCAAGCATAGATTTTTTTAAACCTAAATTTATTAATTTTGAATATAAAAATTTAACTAAATTAAAATTTGAAAATTTGATTAAATATTTAGAAAGAAATTTTTATGAATGTCTTACATATAGAAGTAATGATTGTTTGGCAGTTTTAAGAGAATTTTAAAATTAATTTATCAAATTTTTTAAATAAAATATTATGTTTTATTTTTAGCTACAAAATATTTTTTGCCATAGTTGTTTAAAATTGAATTTATATTAAATTTCTTATCCTTTAATATTGAGTATTGATACAAGATTTCAAGATTTATAGTTTTAAAAAGCATTTTATAATTATTTAAATTATTTATTTTAATTTTATATTTTTTTAAAAATTTAAATTTGTTTAAGTCCCAAAATATTTGACTTGAAATTTTTTTTGAAAAATTCCTAGTACCCTCTTTTTCTTTATTAATTTTTTTTCCGTATATTTGTTCAGCAATAACTTTAAATAATTTTTTACCATTATCATTAACATCGTGTATTTGAGATTTATATTTTGAAGGTAAATTAATTAGAAAATAAACAAGATCCAAATCTAGATATGGATTTCTAAGTTCAATTGACTCGTGCATAGAGTACTCATCTCCATGTGGAAGAGTACATGTTTGTAGAAAAATATTTATATCTTCTATAAATAAAATTTGTTTATTTATTTCTTTTTTGGATTTTAAATGAGAAAATCTATCTTTAATTCTTTGTCTATTTTTTTCTAGAAAATTTTTATATTTTGTGACCAAACTATTTTTAATATTAACTTCAAGAATTTGGTGATAAGTATTTTTTGTTTCTAGTTTAGTTTGAGAAAAAGTCTTGTATCCACCGCAAATTTCATCAATAGCATCGCCAGAAAGTAAAACCTTTATATTATCTTTCTTTGCAACTTTGCATATTCTACTCATCGGCACACCCCCTCCCCATCTACTAGGAGAATAACTTGTAGTAATTAACTCAAAAAGCTTATCAACATAATTATGGGGATAATGCTTTATAAATTTTGGATTTTTTAGTTTTATTTTTTTAATTATTTGTGGAACAATTTCTTGCGGAATTTTTTCAATCCCATTAGAAATTCCTGTAAACGATGAAATTTTAGGTTCAATTTTATTTGCAAAATAAGTTATAATTGAAGAGTCAATTCCTCCACTTAATAGCGTTCCTACTTTAACATCACTAATTAAACAATTTTTTACAGCATTATAGATTTTTTTTTTTAAATTTTTTTTTAAAAAAGAGTTACTTTGTTTGGATAAAAATAAATTATAATTTTTAGATATTAAATCTGAAGGATGAAAATATTCTCTGACAGTTAACTTTTTAGTATTTAGGTTATATTTGAGATAATTTCCCGCAGGTAAGGCTAAAATATTTTTATAAATAGTTTTGTTAATTGGTAATATGCCAGATGAATTAAGATAAAATTCAATACAATCTTGATCAAATTCTAAATTCTTTATAAATTTAGTTAATGGTTTAATGTTAGTTGAACAAGAGAAAATTTTGTCATTAGTGTAGTATAGTGGTTTCTGTCCAAAATGGTCTCTTGCACAATAAATTATATTTTTTTTAACATCTAAGAAAGTGAAAGAAAACATTCCTTTTATTTCACGCAAAGTTTCTTTTAATCCAAAATTTTTTAATAAGAAAAAAAGTATTTCTGTGTCAGAGGTTGTTTTGATTTTAATTTTATACTTATCTATTAATTGTAAAAAATTATAAATTTCACCATTAAAAATTAAAAAATATTTTTTGTTTTTATCAGTGAAAGGTTGATTTGATCTTGATTTAATATCTATTATTTTTAGTCGTGAATGATATAAGTGACACTTATTTATTTTTTTATAATTTTGATTATCAGGACCTCGACGAAGTATATATTTTCTAACTGATAAAAATTTTTTTTTATTTTTTGTATTACTTAAAATATAACCGCACATTTTAATTTTTTTCTAAAACAATATGATACATTCCACTTAATACTTCTTCACTAGGTACATTAGGATAATTTTTTTTTACAATTTTCCAAAAATTTTTTATTTTTTTTATAAATTTAGTTGTTTTTTTATTATAATGTGGAGGTTCAATACTAATAAACCTTAATCTGAAATCGTGCTTTGTTGCAAATTTTATTAAATCACTCACAGATGATCTCGGGTAATTAAGTCCGGTATAAAAAAAATTAATCATTTGTTTTTCTCTATCTTTATAATTTTTTTTTATAAATTTTTTATATTGATTTTCATTAAGAATAATATGCCCCCATGGTATGCCAATACTCGCATATCTATGAGCTCCTAAATAAGAAAAAAAAGATCTATGTTTAAATATGACAATGCCTTTTTTTTTAAGGGTTAGCTTCAATTTTGAAAATAATTTATCCCAGTCATTAAAATGCTCAATAGATTTAAGATAAATAATGTCAACTTTTTTTTTTAATTTTTGTAAATCTAAAGCTGAAATTTGTTTAAATTCATAGTGATAATTATTCTTATAAGTTATTTTTTGACTTTCAGGAATTAAAGAAAAATTTTCATATTTTAAATATTGCGAGTAATCTTTAAATTTTAAATATTTTTCATTTTTAAATCTATTTATAATTTTTAAAAAGATTTTATAGTGATTATGTTTTGGCCAACTTGTTTGATGTTCACCATCTAAATATGGGTCAATTCCATACGATTTATTTGCTTCTGTCAAAGAAGATATTAGTCTTGGTATCATCCCATTTCCACAACCAATATCCAAGAAATTTTTATTTTTAAAGGTGTATCCTAAGCTATTTACTAAATTTATAATCTGATGAACTTGAAGAATTATTCTACCTATTTGTAAATTAGTTATTTTTCCAGGAGGAGGTGCTTCAAAATATTTTGTATTTTTTGAAGTTGGATTTAAAATATCTAGTAAATATTTTTTTTCATTAGTAGGGACTTTGTTTATTTTATCTAACAAATAAAATTTTGAGTTTTTCATATGATTTATAAAATATTTAATATATATGTAAAAAAATCAATAATGCCTACCTATAAATAAATGAAAAAAAAAATACTTTATATAATTATTGAGTCTGTAAAAAGGGAATTAAATTCAAAATGTCTTTTTGCACTTAAGGCCTTAAAAAAAAATTATCGAGTACTTATAGGTCAAAAAGGAGCTCTTAGGGAAGTAGTAAAGGATACTAATCCTGGAATAATGGTTTTAAAAAGCTTCGGTCCCAAAAATACTTCTCACATAGATTTCATTAAAAAGAAAAATTTTAAAATTGTTTCTAGTGATGAGGAATTAATTACGGCAATTGATCTAGACGATAAAATTGAGTATCGAATGAACAACGAAAATTTAACTAAACTAGATATTCTTTTGGCTGTAGGGGAAACTTCTGACTTACCTGTGTATAAAAAGAAATTTGGTAGTTCAATTAAAAATATTCTGGTTTGTGGAAATATGAGATTAGAATTGCTAAAAGAAAAATATATTAGTTTATTGGAAAAAGAGTCAATTGAAATTAATAAAAAATTTGGAAATTACATTCTATTTTTGACAGGATTTCCACGAATAAATAAAATTCAACCAAATTTTAGAATTGACTGGGTCTTTGAGAGGATTGTTGAGCAAAATGTAGATCCTGAGTCGCATAGTGTGTTTCTCGGAAATGATGCAGTAAAAATGCAAAGAGAAATTCTCACACAAACTATCAAATTTATAAATAATTTTGAAAAAAAATTTCCTAAAAGGAATCTTTTAATTTCTCCCCATCCTGCTGAAAAAATTGATTTTTGGAAAAAATATATAAAACTAAAAAAGTTTAAAAATGTTTTAATTAATACTGATATGCATTCTTCGTCTCATGCACTAATTAATTCTTGTGATGTACTGATTTCTAACAATTCAACAACTATATTGGAGGGATTTTTTTGTAAAAAAAATATTATAAATTTATTAGGAAAAAAAGAAAGAATTACAGAGATAGAGTTATTAAAAAAAATATCAAAAGTAGTAAGATCTGCAGATCAATTATTTGAAGTCATAAAGGAAATAGACAAAGGTGAGGATAAAAAAATATTGATAAAAGAATTAAAAGAGGTAAGAAATTTTGATGATAATTTTGATAGCTTCGAGAGTATTCTTCAAGCCATAGATAATTTAGAAGGAGTACAAACTTATAATTCTTTATATAAAAATTCTTACTCTAATGTAATTAGTAAATTACGAATGATCAAAAATTTAATTAAAAAATTTATTAGTTATAAACTAAATCTTAATCCAATGATTAAACGTTTCAACAAAGAAAAAATTGGAGATAGAATGAAAAAAAAAAATTTTGTTAAAACATTAGAAAATATTAATACCTTTGAAAAAACTGAAAATTTAAAAATCAAACAAATTGCACCAGAGGTTTTTTTATTAGATAGTTTAAAAAATTAATTAATAATGAAAATACTAAAAAAGTATGAAAAATGTATATTCTGTGGTTCATCGAAATTAAATTTAAGTGAAAATCAGGGATATACCCATAATTTTTATACAAATTCTATTAAAAATGATTTGTCGCTAGATGAAAAATTTTTTAAAAAAATGAAAATTCATCATTGTATGAACTGCTTTATAGTTCAAAATACACCTTGGTTCTCAGAAAAAATATCCTTTAAAATATTTAACCAAATTTATGGTCAACATAATAGAAATTGGTTGAATATAATAAATTTTTTCAAAAAAGGTTTAATGCCTGATCATGGAAAACTCTTTAAAATATTGGATAAAAATTTTAAAATTAGAAGTTATTGTGAATTTAATGCTCCATTTATGGGGTTAATGATAGATTTTTTTGATAAAGAGTATAAGAAAAATTCTGATTTCTATAAAAACATTTTTAATTATTGTTTAAAGTATCTGTCATCTAGACAATTAGTAGGTAAAGGTAAAAAACTTACAATTAAAAGTGAAAAAGAAGCCAAAGAATATTTAAAAAAATTAAATCAATTAAAAAATAAAATTAATTCAAAGAATATGATTAAGAAAACTCTTATAATCGACAATTCTTATTTAACTTGGTTATACAATGATAATTATAGATCTGTAAATAGCAAAGTATTAGCTTCAGAACTCTTTGATATTGAAATTGAGAACTTTAATTTAACATCTAATTCAAAAAGTTATGACTTGTTTGGAATATTTAATACACTAGATCACACTCATCAACCAAAAAAAATTTTAGACTATGCTTTGAATAATAGTAAGTATGTTTTAATTTACTGTCATTCAAATGAAAATTTAGAAAAACAACACTTATTTTCATTAACAGATAAATTTATTTCTTATTTGGAAAGGAAAAAAATAAATTGTTTAAATTTAACTTCTAATATTGATAAACATTTTAAATCTAAAGAGATATATATATTATGCTCTAAGTTTAATAAAATTAATATATAAAAAGTGTATGAGTAGAGTGGTTGTTGTTATACCAGCAAAAAAAAAATCTAGAAGATTAAAAAATAAAAATATTTTACCTATTAAAGGTGAACCAATGTTTTTGTTTGTTGCTAAAGAGATCAGCAAATCCAAAAAAATTGATAAAATTATTATTTCTTCCGATTGCAATAAAATAAAAAAAATTACAAAAAGAAATAACTTTATTTTTGTAAAACGACCAAAAAAACTTACTTTAGAAAAAGTAGAAAAACAAGATGTCGTTGTTCACGCAATTAAACAAATTTTTAATAAAATTAAAAAACCAGAAATTGTCATTTCGCTCCAGCCAAATTCGCCGGAATTAAATTTTAAAGATATAGACAAAGCTTTAACTTTTTTTGAGAACAAACTTTATCCTGGGGCAAAAATAAAAGAACTTATTTCAATCAATAAAAACAATGTACAAAATGCAGCTTTTAGAATAATGACATATAAAACTGTATTTCAAAAAACTTTAAGTACTAAAATAGGTGTATATGTAAAGAATTTGATAGATATACATACAAGAAGCGAATATCTTAATGCAAAAAAAAATATTGAAAAAAAGAATAAATAAAATTGCTCTTTTTATTTCTGACGAGGGATATGGTCATTCAGCGCGACAAAAAAATATTATACTGGAATTTTTTAAATATAATCCAAATATAAAATTTACTATATTTAATGGAAAGAGATTATTGTTCTTGAAGGAATATTTTGGAAATAGGTTAAGATATAAATATTATCCAAGTACACTTCATACAGTAAAAAAAAAGAATGGCGAGCTAGATCTTGAAGCAACTAAAAAAATATTAATAGACTGGCCGAAAAAATCAAATGAATCGTTAAATAATTTATTAAAAAATAAAAACTTTTTAGATTTTGATTTAATCATTTCAGATTTAGTGCCTGAAGCATTTAAATTGGCAAAAATACTAAATTTACCATCTTATGGTATCGCTAGATTTGCTTGGGATTGGTTTTTTTTTAAAACAGAATTAAAATATTTAAAAGAAACTCTTATGATTAAAAATTGCTTGCAATTGTCAAATAATATTTTTTTTTCAACTTTTGTAAAAAAGAAAATATTATCTAACAATTATATAAAATTTAAAGAAGCAAATTTAATTTTTAATAACGATGTATTTAAAGAAGGCACAAGTGAATTTTTTAAAAGCTCAAATAAATTTAAATGTTTAATAATGGATAATGGTACAAAAACTAATTCTAATTTAATTAAACAAACAATTAAATATCTAAAAAAAATGAAAGATGTAGATTTTTATATATCAGTAGATAATTTTTCTGAAAAGTTAAAATTATATGTTGCTGAGCAGGAAAACCTAATTCCTATTGAAGGATTAAAAAACATGCATAGATTAATTTCGTATGTAGATTTTTTAGTAGCCCGAGGAGGTTTTAATACAATCACAGAGATAATTAATTTTAATAAACCAGCTTTACTGATTGATGAAAAAAACAACCCTGAAATTAGAGAAAATTTAAGACAAATGAAAAAGCTTGGTTATTGTTCAATAATGCAACAATCAAGTTTTAAATTTAACTTTCCAAAAAAAATTAATTCATTTATAAAAAATGATATGATATTGATTTATAAAAAATTAAAATCTAATAAAATTAAGTCTAATGGAGCAGTTCAAATAATTAAATATATTACAAAAAATTATGAAAAAAATTAATTTAATAGCTGAGTTATGTCAAAACCACTTAGGTGATATGAGCATAGTAGAAGAAATGATACATGCGGCAAAGGAAAATGGTGCTGACTTTGTCAAAATTCAATCGATGAGATCAAAAGATTTGCATTATCGAGAAAGATTTGAAAAAGGATTGGATGAAGGTGGCATAGAAAAATGCAAAAAAAGACCTTTTAATTTAGAATACCAGAGACTTAAACATTTAGACCTAACCACTAAAGAGCATTTTAAATTTCTTGAATTGTGTAAAAAATACAAGATTAAACCTATGACGACAGTTTTTACAAGAAATAGAATTGACCTAGCAAAGAAAATGAATTTAAATTATGTTAAAATTTCAAGTTTCGATTGTTCTTCCCATGTGATGATTAAAGAAATATTATCAAAGGTAAAAGCTAAATTGATTATTTCAACGGGTGGTGCTTATGATAGAGAAATAATCGATACTGTAAAAATTTTAAAATCATTTAAAAGAAAATTTACATTACTTCATTGTATTTCTATATATCCAACAATCCCAGAGGTTGCATCTTTGCTTAGAATTAAGTTTTTAAAGCAATTAAATCAAAGTGTTGGTTTCAGTGATCATTCTAATCCAGATATATACTCTTATGATTTGTCTGCCTTATCAACTACTCTAGGGGCCACATGGATTGAGAGACATTTTACTATCTTAAAAAAAAATGCTTCAAAAGATGGCGTTGTTTCAGTTAACCCTTTACAATTAAAACAATTGAGAGATGCATTAGATTCACCTAAGAATGAAATTCTAAAATATATCAATAAAAAATATAAAAAATCTGAACTATCAAAAATTTTGGGATCTACTAACAGAGAATTAACAAATGATGAGATGTTAAACAGAGACTATTATCAAGGAAGATTTGCGAGCAAGACAAAGTCTGGAAATGTAGCTTACAATTGGGATGCTTCTATAAAGTATTCCCAAATTCAACAGGCATAAAAAAGTAACAATTGTTACATTATTTGTATCAAAAATTTTCTAAGTATCTAGTCTATTATATTCTTGATTAAAAAATGGAGAATTTTACATATAAAATAAAAAATAAAATATTTAGATTTTCTAAAGAAGCTGATAAAATTAAGAGACCCTCTTATGATGAGCTTCTAAATTACAAATTATTTAAAAAACAATCAAATAATGAGTTTGTTATTAGTTTTGGATCTGGAAGATGTGGTCAAAACTGGTTTGCGAAAATATTTAATTCACATTCTAACTGGATAGGCACATGTGAGAGATTTTCTGACTTTGAAGCACTGTACAGATATATAAGTTTTTATAATTTACCAATTGATAGAGAAAATTTTTTTCAACTTATTCAATTAGCTTGTAATAGAGACTTAGCAAAATATCAGAATACTTTAATAGCATCTCCTTATTTTGCTTATGGTGTTGAGGAATTATCTAAAAAACTCAATCCAAATTATTTAATTTTTAATTTAAGAGATCCAATAAAATCTGTAGAGTCTTTTTTTTCTAAGGGATGGTATTTAGATTTTGAGGGCAGAATAAATGAAAATATAAAAGTACCCTATTTAAGTGTTTCAAATAATTTAACCAGATCTTTTTCGAGAGTTGTACCTAAAGAAGAGTATTTTAATGAGTGGTTAAATTTAACTAGAATAGGAAAGATAACTTGGTTTTGGGCTAATACAAATAAACTGATATTTGAAGGTTTTAATAATATTGAAAAAGTAGATAAATTATTTTTAAAGTTAGAGGACATAGATCAAAATTATGAATTTTATGAAAAATTATCTTATAAATTTTACTTTGAAAATAAAATGACAAAAAATAAATTTTACAATGTTATAAATAAAGCTCCAAATAAAGATCTATCAAAAAAATATAAATATAAAAATTGGACTACTAAAGAAAAAAATGAATTTCGTGACATCATTGAAAAAATATTTCCTCATTATGACAACATTAAAACTAATTTATAAATGAACATTTTATATATTTCAAAATCAATAATTCCTTCTAGGACAGCAAATAGTATAAATGTTATGAAAATGTGCCAAGCATTTGCTGACAATGGACACGAAGTAGTTTTATTAGCTCC
>MDTE01000162.1_pt1 | contig 10345 bp, 12 predicted proteins | sample 811231 | NCBI WGS metagenome assembly MDTE01 (sample SAMN05326651, study PRJNA326480) | marine metagenome | isolation source: seawater | place: Indian Ocean: Red Sea | collected 2010 | reverse complement strand
GAATCTGATTACGGTAGAAATATATCAGTAATTATGCTTAAATAGGATATTAATGAAAATAATCACAGGTAATTCGAATAAAAACCTTAGCTTAAAAATATCTAAATATTTAAAAAATAGACTTGTGCGATCTAGCATTAGAAAGTTCTCAGATGGAGAAATATATATAGAAATAAACGAAAATATCAGAGGAAATAGTATATTTGTAATTCAATCGGTGTCTTCTCCAGCTAATGACAATTTAATGGAACTACTTATTTGTATAGATGCGTTAAAAAGATCTTCAGCAAAAAATATAACAGCTGTAATTCCTTACTTTGGATATGCTAGGCAAGATAGAAAAGTCGTACCTAGAACTTCTATTTCAGCAAAATTAGTTTCAAATCTAATTACAAATGCTGGAGCTGATAGAGTTGTTACAATCGATCTTCATGCTGGACAAATTCAAGGTTTCTTTGATATTCCAGTAGATAACCTTTTTGCAACTCCAATATTTGCTAGACATGTGAAGAGAAAAATTAAAAATAAAAATTTGATTTGTGTAGCGCCTGATGTTGGTGGAACAGAAAGAGCAAGAGCTTTGGGTAAATTTTTAAATGCAGGGTTAGCTATTATAGATAAAAGAAGACCTGCGCCAGGGAAGTCTGAGGTTATGAATGTTATAGGAAATGTTAAATCAAAAACATGTATAATTGTTGATGATATAATTGACTCGGGAGGAACAATAGTAAACGCTGCCAATGCTTTAAAAGAGAGAGGAGCAAAAGAAGTTCATGTATATGTAACTCATGGTGTATTAAGTGGAAAAGCAGTTGAAAAAATTAAAAACTCGAAAATAAAAAGATTGGTAATCACAGATACAATAGATAATTCTAGTAGAGTAAAAGGTGCAAAAAATATTGAGATTTTAACAATTTCTCAATTAGTTGGAGAAGCAATAAAAAGAATATCAAATTCTACTTCAGTATCAGACTTATTTAGGTAATTTTCTTCTTGATAATCTACAACTACTGAGCTAAAAGCTACAATTTTTATGAGTAATTTAGAAGCAAATCTTAGGTCCGAAACTTCGAGAGGAAAAAATAATAGTCTTCGTAAAGAGGGTAAAGTGCCGTGCGTATTATACGGCGGTAAAGAAAAGAATGAATTAATTAGTATATCAAAAAAACACTTAAAAGCATTGTTGGATGAAGAAAATTTTTTATCAAATGTTTTAAAAATAAAAATTAATGACAAAGAGATAAATGTACTTCCGAGAGATGTATCATTCGATGTAGTGACTGATGAACCAATCCATGTTGATTTCTTAAGAATGGTTGCAGGTAGAAAAATTATATTAGAAATTCCAGTAAGATTTATTAATAATGAAGACTCACCTGGTTTAAAAAGAGGTGGTGTTTTAAACATAGTTAGAAGAAAAGTTGAGTTAAAATGCCCAACTGAGGGTATTCCTAAAGAATTGATTGTCGATTTAGCAGGCTTAGATATAGGCTCAAGTATAAAAATATCTGCAATTAAACTTCCTGAAAATGTCTCACCAACAATAACAGGTAGAGATTTCGTAATTGCTACAGTTGCCGCTCCAACAATTGTAAAAGAACCAGAAAAACCAGTTGAGGAAACAGCTGAAGGCGCGGAGGCAGCAGCAGAGGGTGAAGCGCCTAAAGAAGGTGATCAACCAGGCGCATCTGAGGATGCAAAAAAACCTGATGCTGATAAAGATAAAAAAGAAGCAGCTCCTGAGAAGAAATAATTTGTTTTATAATCATATAAATAATCTTTGAAAAATGATCTTGTTAGTAGGTCTAGGAAATCCAACACCAAACAGTGAAAATAATAGACATAATATCGGATTTAAAATTATTGATGCAATAAATCAAAATTACAGTTTATCTAAACAAAAACCTAAGTTTAAAGGTCTTTTAACAATGGGAAATATTGGAGATAAAAAAGTCTATGCAATTAAACCTTTAACTTTTATGAATAATTCAGGAACCTGCATTAGAGAGTTGATAGAGTATTTCAAAATAGAGTCCTCAGACATTATTGTTTTTCATGATGATCTTGATATTGAATTTGGAAAAATTAAAGCCAAATTCGGAGGAACAGATGCTGGACATAATGGTGTAAAATCATTAGATAAATTTATTGGCAAAGATTATTCTAGAGTGAGAATTGGTATCGGAAAACCAGAAAAAATGAAAGTAAATGATTTTGTTTTAGGTGATTTCAATGAAGATGAAAGAATTCAAATTGATGAAATATCCAAAAAAATAATTGAATCTTTAAAATTACTAATAGATAAAAAACTTGATTTATTTTCTAGTAAAATAAATAACTAGATATGGGTTTTAAATGTGGAATAGTTGGATTACCAAATGTTGGTAAATCCACATTGTTTAATGCTCTAACAAATTCTAGCAAAGCACAGGCTGAAAATTTTCCATTCTGCACAATCGATCCTAACCTAGGCATAATTCCAGTTGAAGATGAAAGGTTGGATAATTTATCGATTATTTCAAATTCCAAAAAAAAAATTTATACGACTATTTCATTCGTTGATATTGCTGGATTAGTAAAAGGAGCCTCAAAAGGTGAAGGATTGGGAAATAAATTTTTATCACACATTAGAGAAGTAGATGCAATTATACATATGATAAGATGCTTTGACTCTGACGATATTCAAAATGTAAATGTGGATATAGATCCTATTAGAGATCTAGAAATTATACAAACTGAAATGAAACTGGCTGATCTTGATTCAATTGAAAAAAGATTAGATAAAAAAAATAAAAAAAACTTTTCTATTGAACAAACCAAATTACTTGAAACAACTTTAGAATTTATAAACAATGATAAAAATATAAATGAAATTAATAATCTATTTGAAAAAAAAGATATTGAGATGAGTGGATTGCTTTCATTAAAACCTAATTTATACGTTTGTAATGTTGACGAAGAAAGTATTAAAAAAGGGAATAAATATACCCAAAATTTTATAAAAAATTATGGAGACAAAGATACTATTATAATTTCTGCTGAAATTGAAAATCAGCTTAATTCTTTAAATAACAAAGAAAAGATGAATTATATGGAAATGCTAGGCATTAAAGAGTCTGGAATAAAAACTCTGACAAGAAAAGGTTATAATTTATTAAATCTTGAAACTTTTTTTACCTCTGGCCCAGAAGAGTCTCGAGCTTGGACTATATATAAGAATTCTTTAGCCCCCAAGGCTGCTGGGAAAATACATACAGATTTTGAAAAAGGGTTTATTAAAGTTGAAACTATATCTTATCAAGATTTCATAGACAACAAAGGATGGGTCAATTCAAAAAATAATGGCAAAATGAGATTGGAAGGAAAAGAATATACGGTTAAAGATGGTGATATATTAAACTTTCGTTTCAACACGTGACCATATTTTTTTCATAGTCAAATATACAAGTATTGTAAGTATTATTAAATACACAATCACTCTAAAACCAGTTTTATGCCTTGTTTCTAAATGAGGCTCGGCAGACCACATCAAAAAGCTTGTAACATCTTTAGCCATCTGTTCCTCTGTAGCGGCAGTTCCATCGTTATATTCTACCAAACCATCAGATAATGGCACAGGCATCTTAATTTTATTTCCATACATAAACTTATTATAGTAAACACCATCATCTAAACTTATATCTGTTGGAGGGTCCTCATATCCAAGAAGAAGTGAATAAATATAGTCTGCCCCACCTTTTCTTGCTTTAACTAAAACTGACATATCTGGTGGATAAGCACCTCCATTTGCTGCCTTAGCCGCTTCTACATTATCATACGGCATGACAAATTTATCTGATAATTTAGCTGGTCTAGCAAACATTTCGCCTTCACTATTTGGACCATCTATAACTTCAAAACTTGCAGCAATAACTTTTGCCTCCTCCTCGCTAAACTCAGGTCCTCCTGGCTCGGCTAGATTTCTATAACTTAGATATTGCATAGAATGGCAAGCGGCACAAACCTCTGTATACACTTGATAGCCTCTTTGCAAAGATGCTCTATCATATTTTCCAAAAAGACCCTTAAATGTCCAATCTGTTTCAAGTAGCTTTACTTTTTCTGCTGAATTTGCATGATTTTGAAAAAATATAATTGATAAAAGGACTAGCAATATAGTTGATAATTTTTTCACCCTAAACTCTTCAAATTGTTTTCGATCTTATCTTCTTTCTTGGTGGCTCTAGTTGTCATTGCAGATCCTGCAAGGACTGGCTCGGAGATACTTAAAGGAATAGGATTGGTTTTTTCTACCCAACCTAAAACTGGAAGTATTATTAAAAAATGTATGAAATAGTAAGCTGTAGCAACTCTTGCAACAAGTAAATATAGTCCTTCTGCTGGCATTGCTCCGACATAACCTAATATTAAAACATCAATAACTAGTATCCAGTAAAACTGTTTATATAGTGGTCTAAATATAGCAGATCTTATTTTTGAAGTATCTAACCAAGGTAAGGCAGCTAAGATTAAAATTGCAGAAAACATTGCGATGACACCCATCAGCTTATCTGGTACCGATCTTAGTATTGCATAGAATGGCAATAAATACCATTCGGGTACTATATGTGCCGGGGTAACGAGAGGGTTTGCCTCAATATAATTGTCTGCATGTCCTAAAATGTTTGGTGTATAAAATACAAAAAAAGCAAAAATTATTAAAAATAATAACAATGCAAATGCATCTTTTATCACAATGTATGGATGAAAAGGAACAGTGTCATTAGATGGTTTTTTAATTTCAATTCCAATTGGATTATTATTTCCAGGTACATGTAGTGCCCAAATATGAAGGACTACTAAACCTAGAATTAGAAAAGGGATTAAATAATGTAAGGCGTAGAATCTTGTTAGTGTTGGGTTGTCGACTGAGTAGCCTCCCCAGAGCCATGTAGTTATACCTTCTCCAATGAATGGAATTGCACTAAATAGATTCGTAATTACCGTAGCACCCCAATAACTCATTTGACCCCATGGAAGAACATAACCCATAAACGCTGCTGCCATCATTAAAAGATAAATAATTATACCTAGAATCCAAATTATCTCTCTTGGTGATTTATAAGAGCCATAAAATAATGATCTAAAAATATGTATATAAACTGCTAAAAAAAACATTGATGCTCCATTTGCATGAACATATCTAATTAACCATCCATAATTTACGTCTCTCATAATATGTTCAACACTAGCAAAAGCTAGCTTGGTGTCAGCGATGTAATGCATTGCTAGAACTAATCCAGTTATAATTTGTGTTATTAAACAAAAAGTTAAAATCCCACCAAATGTCCACCAGTAATTAAGATTTTTAGGTGTTGGATAATCTGTTAAATGATTTGCCAGTGTTAATAGAGGCAATCTATCATTAAACCATTTTCCTATTTTTGAATTAGGTGTGTAGTGATTATCGCTCATAAAAAATTTTATTATCCAATCTTAATAGTATTTTCATTTAAAAAAACGTATTCAGGAATTTCCATGTTTATTGGTGCTGGCCCTTTTCTAATTCTTCCTGAGGTATCATAGTGAGAACCATGACAAGGACAAAACCATCCGTCAAAATCACCTTTATCTGTTAATGGAACACATCCTAAATGAGTGCAAATACCCAGCATAACTAACCATTCTGGATTTTTAACTCTATCTTCATCCTTTTCTGGATGTTTTAATTCATCTAAAGATACAGATCTCGCTTTATTTATTTCTTCTTGGGTTCTTCTTTTAATAAATACAGGTTTTCCTCTCCAAACAACTGTTATTGATTGACCAGGCTTAACAGAGCTAATATCAACCTCGGTACTTGCTAAAGCCTTAACCGAGGCATCCGGGTTCATTTGATCTACTAAAGGCCATACAGCGGCTCCAACTCCAACAGCTCCAGCTGCTGCGGTTGCTGTAAATATAAAGTCTCTTCTTTTTTTTTGTTTTTTATCTGACATTTAAATGTTTTGTTTTTGACTAATACATGATTTCATATAATAAAAAATATATATTTTTCTATTGCACAAATGACACAGAAAACAAGTTTTTCAGGCCCCAAAATAGCCCTATATCAACCTGATATACCACAAAATACTGCAGCCATCATAAGAACTTGTGCATGTCTAGGGGTTAAACTTGAAATAATTGAGCCTTGTGGTTTTTTTTTAACTGATCCAAGATTTAAGAGGGTTGTTATGGATTACATGGACATTCAATCTATAAAATTTTATAAAAATTATGAGGATTTTATCAAGTCAAAAAATAATAAAAGAGTTATATTGGCAACAACTAGAGCAAAAGAAACTTATACTAATTTTAAATACAAAATAGAAGATACCTTATTATTTGGTAGAGAAAGTTCTGGTGTACCAGAAAATTTGCATAAAAGTATTAAGTATAAAGTAAAGATACCAATGATTAAAAATAAAAGATCTTTGAATCTTGCAACATCAGCCGCTATAATTATTTCTGAAAGTTTAAGACAAACAATATATTAAAAATGAAGATAAATTTAAAACAAGAATTAACAAAGCAATGGTTTAAAAATCTTCAAGAAATTATTTGCAAAAACATTGAGGAAATAGAAAACAATAAAGTTCTCTTTACAAAAAAAAAATGGAGTAGAAATAAGAATAAAAATGAAGGTGGGGGAGAATCCAGGTTATTAGAAAATGGAAAAATATTTGATAAAGTCGGGGTAAATTATTCTGAAGTTTATGGAATATTTCCAAAAGCACTAAAAGGTAAAATTCCAGGTACAAAAAAAAGTACAAAATTTTGGGCATCTGGCATATCAATTGTAATGCATATGAAAAATCCCAATGTACCAGCTATGCATTTCAACACTCGTTACATAAATACTTCATATGGTTGGTTTGGTGGAGGAATGGATATAACTCCATGTTTTAAAGATGATAAATTAAAAAAATGGCTTCATAAAAACCTAAAAACTATGTGTAATAGACACAATAAAAATTATTACAAAAAATACAGCGAGTGGTGTGATAAATATTTTTATTTACCACACAGAGAAGAAACAAGAGGAATAGGTGGAATTTTTTTTGACTATAAAAAAGATAATTGGGAAAAGGATTTTCATTTTGTAAAAGACGTAGGGTTAGAGTTTATGAAAGTTTTTAATGAAATTATTTTAAAAAAAAATAAAATTAAATGGACAAAAGCAGATAAGGAAATTCAATACCTAAAAAGGGGTAGATATGTCGAATTTAATCTTCTATATGATAGAGGAACTAAGTTTGGTTTACAAACTGGTGGTAATATAAATGCAATATTAATGTCTTTGCCACCATTAGCTAAATGGAAATAATATGGAAAAGGAACCAATTACAATTAAAGGTCTAGAAAGTTTAAAACAAGAGCTAAAATATTTAAAAGAAAAAAAAAGACCAGAAATAGTCAACGCAATTTCTGAGGCACGATCCCACGGTGATTTGAAAGAAAATGCAGAATATCATGCAGCAAAAGAACAACAATCACATAACGAAGGAAGAATTCAAGAAATCGAAAATAGTATTGCAACAGCAAACGTAATTGATGTTACAAAACTAAATAATGATGGCAAAGTTATATTTGGATCTACAGTATCTTTACAAAATTTAGATACAAAAGAAGAAATTGAATACAAAATTGTTGGAAAAGATGAGGCAGATCTTAAACATAAATTAATTTATTTTAAATCACCTATTGGAAAAGGTTTGATCGGAAAAAACAAAGGAGATCTGGTGGAAATTACAACACCAAATGGTGTGAAGAATTTTGAAGTTTCAGATGTTAAATACGTTTAGATTTAACTATGTCCTCAATTTGATGATTAGAAATTTTGAAGTTATTATCTAACCACCTTTCCTCAATCTCTTTTAAAATTAATCCTAATATTTTGCCTTCTTTTAAACCAAATTTTTCAATCAAATCTTTTGCCTTAACTGGCAGCACTGGAATTTCTAATTCAATAAAATACTTTTTAAGATCTACATATAAGTTTTTGTTTTTTTTAACTGTTAAAATCTTATAGTCTAATATATCTATTAAATTTTCTTTTCCATTTTTATGTAAAATTCTTGATAAATTATCTTTATTAAAAAAATCTTGGTTTTGATCCTCAGAAAAAATAGAATTTAGGAGATTTATTGTATCTTTTTCTTTGTTAGATAAACTGTATTTGTAAACAAAATATTCACAATCTTCACTTTTATCAATAAGAAACAAAGATAGTATAAATTCAAATTTTTTATTTTTTAATATTTCGATACTTAAACTATCTAGTTTATTAATTCTGTTAATATGCTTTAATTCAGGGAACACTAATAAAAATAAGTCTCTTATAGTTTTGTCAGAGTTTATTTTATTAAAATTTTGTATAGAAATTATTTTCTTTAATTCTTGGAGTTGCCTATTTTTTGATACCTGCTTTAAACCAATCAAATTTTGTTTTATAATTTTTACTGAGTTTTTATCATGTTGTTTTTTGCTATATCCTAGGAAAAATCTTATATACCTCAGAATTCTTAAGTAATCTTCTTTTATTCTTATTCCGGGATCTCCAATAAATTTGATTAATCCATCATTTAAATCCTTTTTCCCATTAAATGGATCAAACAGATTTCCATCTATGTCAGAATAAATTGCATTAATTGTAAAATCTCTTCTTGATGCATCCTCTAACCAATTATCTGTATACTCAACTTGAGCATGTCTCCCATCAGTTTTTATGTCTTTTCTAAGAGATGTTATTTCAAAAGATTTGTTATTTATGACTGCAGTAATTGTACCATGTTCAATCCCAGTTTCGTAAAAGCTGATTTTACTTTTTTTTAATATATTTATTATATCCTCTGGTTTTAGATTTGTAGATAAATCTATATCATCTATCTTCTCACCAATAATTAATTTCCGTACACAGCCTCCAACAAAACGTAATTCTGATTCTTTTGAAAATGAATTAAATGATTTAAATAATTCTTGGATTTCTTTTTGCGAAGCCAATTCTTGAAAACTGGCTTTTTCTTTAAAGTTTTTTTGTTTCGACTTAAAAAATTTATTTAAAAATTTAATCATATATGGCTGGGGCGCTAGGATTCGAACCTAGGAATGGCGGTACCAAAAACCGCTGCCTTACCACTTGGCTACGCCCCAAACTATTATTCGTATAACACAAAAAAAAAAATTTATATAGTTTTAGATAATATGCACCAATACTTTTTATATTTTTTTTTTAATATTTTAGATGCCTCAAAAGAGCTTTTTTTTGATAAGAAATATGCAACTAATACTGATCCAGACCCAGTCATTCTTACAAATAAAACATTTGGCAATTTATTAAGCATAAATTTTTTTAAAACTGATAAATTTGGATATTTTTTAAATGCGTAATTTTCTAAATCATTATTTAACTTTTTTATGAAAAACAGTTTAAAAAATTTATTTCGATTTTTTTTATTTAATGAAGCTTTTGAGTAAGATCTTACTTTATTATAAATCATTTTTGTAGAACATCCAAAATTAGGTTTAATTAGCAAAGTATAAAGTCCTATTCTATTATTAAATCTAGATAAGTTTCCATTGCCAAATAATATTGAATTTTTTTTTTTTAATCCTAATAATACATCTGATCCAATTTTGTTTGAAATTTCTATTAATTCTTTATTAGAAAATTTTATTTTATTTTTTTTAGAAAAAAATAATAATACGGATGAAGCGTTCATTGACCCTCCTCCAAGTCCAGATTTACTGGGTATATTTTTTTTTATTTTAATTAAATATTTTTCTTTTATTTTGTTTTTTTCTTCTAAAATTTTTAATAGTTTTGATATGGTATTATCTTGTTTAATATTTTTTTTAAATTTGCCAAAAAATATTATTTTATGTTTTCTTCTATTTGTTTTTTTTATGAAAATTTCATCATATAATCCAATAAAAGATACTATGCTTTCAATTTTATGGTAATTTGTATTTAATTTTTTAAGTATTGCCAAAGATAAATTAATTTTAGCATATGACTTAATTTTATAATAAGACATAAATTATAGTTTATTTAGACCATTTATTAATTTATCTTTAATTTTTTTTTTGATTTCATCTTCTGCGGTATCTAAATTTAAAACATTTTCCCAAAAATATTTAGCTTGTAATTTTCTATCTAACATCCAAAGTATATCACCATAATGATCGTTTACTATTGGATCGTCTGGCATAAGTATTACTGCTTTTTTTATATATTTTTCTGCATTCGAATAATCTCCAATTAAATAATAACCCCATCCCACAGAGTCAATTATATATGGATCGTCTTTTTTTTGTGAATAGG
>MDTE01133179.1_pt1 | contig 10346 bp, 8 predicted proteins | sample 811231 | NCBI WGS metagenome assembly MDTE01 (sample SAMN05326651, study PRJNA326480) | marine metagenome | isolation source: seawater | place: Indian Ocean: Red Sea | collected 2010 | reverse complement strand
CCATCGATTTCAGCCTCGATCACGACATTTTTCATTTCTAGTAATGCATTTGACATATAAAACGTACCCAGCATCTGATAGCAGAACGGGATGATTTCCCATGTACTAACTAAACACCTTACTATCTAGAAAGGAAAATGCAACCTATGGCAATCGCCCTCTTTGTAGATGGCTTCTATACAATCACACACTATGCATTCACCTAAATTTCGATTTTCTGAAACGGGTATTGAGATTTGAACTGGATAAATCTTTCAACTGAAGAATTAGAGCGAGAATACTCGCCAAGCAGCATGGTGGGCGACATAGAGCCATTTATATCGTGGTACACCACCGAATCCTTACGAGCACGGAATAATGATGAAATACGTCTCATTGCCGACCTGTCCTACGGCTCTAACGTAGAAGAAAAGCTGGACCTTTTCTTGCCGATTAGGCTAACCAACTGCAACGAGTTACCTCTCCTAATATTCGTTCACGGCGGTTATTGGCAACAACTTTCGAAAAACGATCACAGTTTTCCAGCAACTGCGTGGACAACAGCTGGCTACGCCTTTGCAAGTATTAACTACGGTCTAGCACCAACTTCAACCATTCCTCAGATGATTTCTCGGTCCCGACGAGCGATAAACTGGCTTGGCGAGCACCACTCTCAATATGGGTACAGCAAAACAAACATGCATGTCATGGGACACTCGGCAGGTGCCCATCTACTAGCCTGCGCTATCAGTCCCGGCGTTCAAGACATCGACGAATCTACTCTTGTCACTCGACCGAAACGGGCCATACTTATAGGCGGTATTTACGACCTTGAACCAATTTCTCAGACCTACGTTAACGACCCACTCAAGCTATCTATTCCGAGCGCTAGAGCACTTAGTCCACAGTTCTATGACATCGACCCGTTGGTCGCTCTGGACATCGTATACGCAGAATATGAAACTAACGAATTCATTCGCCAATCCAAGGCATACGCTGAAAAATGTTTATCAATTGTTTCCCCTATAAAACTTACAGAAGTGGAGAACCGACATCATTTTGACATCATGTACGATATTGCTAATACCGATTCAGGACTTTTTCAACAACTGTCAGCATTTCCAGATAAATGAGGTAGTCGGATGACCACGATATCGCTTGAATCATTATCTAACAGCCAAAGTTCAGGCCTGTTAGATGCCCGAAAGCAAGATGCATTTGACCCACTCTCCAAAATTGGAGAGCTTTTTGATTTACCACCTAATCTGGTTTATCTCGATGGCAACTCTCTTGGCGCTATGCCCGCAGTCGTGCCGGAAAAGATTCAAGAAGCCGTTACACAGGGCTGGCGTACTGAGTTGATACGAAGTTGGAATGATCGAGGTTGGCACATAATGCCACTGACTCTTGGCAATCGACTCGCGCCGCTAATGGGTGCCAACCCTGGTGAAGTGCTGGTGGTTGATTCCACATCAATAAATTTGTTTAAGACTCTGTCGGCTGCTCTCGAAATGCGTCCTGGACGAACTGAAATATTATCGGAACAGAATAACTTCCCATCTGACCTCCATATCATCCAAGGTGCCATGAAGAATTTTTATCCGCACCATAAGCTTATTGAAGGAGAGGAAAGCGATGAATCGATACTCGACTTAATCAGCCCTTCTACTGCTGTAGTAACTCTTACTCAGGTCAGTTATCGCACTGGATTAATTCGGGATATGGAAAGGATAACTAAAAGTGCTCATCAAGCAGGTGCGTTGGTTATTTGGGATTTGGCTCACACACTTGGTGCAATACCCGTTGACCTAAATTCGGCCAATGTCGATTTTGCAATTGGCTGCACCTACAAGTACCTAAATGCCGGGCCTGGAGGTCCGGCCTATCTATTTGTCGCGAACCGACACATCACTGATGCCGTTAATCCATTAACAGGCTGGCAGGCTCATGCCGACCCTTTTTCTTTCGATACGCACTTTAAACCCGCAAACAACATAGATAAATTTCGGTGCGGAACACCCGGGGTTCTTTCCTATATCGCTCTAGAATCGAGCCTAGATATATTCGAAATTGCGGATATACAAGCTATCCGGACAAAATCAAAAAAGCTAACAACCCTGTTTATCGACCTTGTCGAATCGCTGTGTAAAGGTTATTCCCTGGAACTGGCCAGTCCGCGTGACAGCAACAAAAGAGGCAGCCAGGTCTCATTTAGCCACTCCGACGGCTGGCCAATCATGCAAGCACTCATCGCCCATGGAGTAATTGGTGATTTCAGGGCGCCGAATCTACTGCGATTCGGGTTTGCACCGTTGTACACGCGGTACGAAGATGTTTGGCTTGCAGCATCGATGCTCGCCCACATTCTTGAAACGGAGTGCTGGAAAGATCCAGTCTATGAAACTCCCAAGCTTGTTACCTAAACATTCGGTAACGAATCCTGATGCGTTCCAATAAATCCGTATCGACAGCGTCAAAATTGAACAATCAAATGCTCGGACTTTATGACATAGATGTTGCAAACGGTTTCTTACCATCCAAAGAACCACTGACAGCACTCCCGGACGAATTCGAAATATGGGATTCGATGGCTCAAGACTTCTCTGGGTTACTGAACGCTGGTGTTTTCAGAACCCAAGCCGAAGCCATGCCAATAATTAACGACATCTCCAGACTACAGACGCCAATGGAGCTAGAACGGGCCATGCTAATGCTATCCATCTTTGGTCATGGGTTCGTCTGGCAGGGCTACGAATCCTCGGGTTATGTTCCGGCAAGCATTGCAATACCATGGACACTTGTCGCTGAACGACTAGGCCGTCCACCAACTCTAGCCCATGCCTCTCTGGTCTTGAATAATTGGAAGAAGTTGAGATACAACGACTCGATCAAACTCGGTAATCTTAGGACACTTATCCAATTTCATGGGGGACTTGATGAGTCCTGGTTCTACTTGGTCACAACCGAGATTGAGGCGATTGGTGCAGGCGTACTTAATCAATTCAGCCGTATACAGCAAGTAGCGCATTCCGACGACTTCCAACAAATTGAGGACTCACTCAAGGAAGTTTTCGATTCTCTTATCAAACTAAATATAACGCTGAATCGCATGTACGAAAACTGTGACCCCTATATATTTTACAACCGGATACGCCCTTTCCTAGCTTCTTTTGAAAAAATCGACTACCAGGGTTGCAAACAGAATCCGAGGAGTTATTTTGGTGGCAGTGCAGCACAAAGTTCTTTACTCCAGGCTATAGATGCAATGCTCGGCATTACGCATCAGGAAGAAAAATCGAGGTCCTATCTCGTTGCGATGCGCAATTATATGCCGACAGGTCATGCTACATATATTAACGCTCTGGAGAATGAGAGGCCTTTAGCCCGCGCCATTGAACGGCATAACGGCTGTCGGCAGATCCACACAGCGTGTGTGGATGCACTGACCGAGTTTCGTCAGTCTCACCTTAAGATAGTCACTAATTATGTATCGTCGCAGATGTCAACCATTGGACCTGGCCATACCGGCACTGGTGGAACCGATCCGATAGTGTTTCTGAAACAAATCGCAAAAGACACGACTCCTTATTTTTGAACCATCTTTAATTCGAGCACAAAATAGTTACCATGACTAGAACAATTCCATTGGAACGATTCAACGATATGCCGATCATGGCTCCACAAATTCTACAGGAGCCCAATAATCGACCAAACACAGAATTTGTTCGTCTTAGTCTGAACGAAAATCCATTACCACCTTCTCCAAACGCTATAGCTGCCATGCACGATGCCGTCAACATGGCGAATCGCTATCCAGATCATTCTTGCTCTGCCTTAGCTCAGGTTATTTCGGAAAGAATCGACATAAACACAGATCGGCTCGTGTTTGGAAATGGCAGTGGGGAAATGCTATTTGCGGCTGCGGCTATCGCTGTTGATAGAAATGAACAGGCCGTTTTACCGGGGCCCACCTTTGCACCTGTTGGTAAAAACGTTCGACTTGCCGGCGGTGAAGTCATCACAGTACCGGTTCTGGATAATGGATCCAACGACGTTACCGCTATGCTTGAAGCTGTCAATAATCACACCGCTTTGTTTTATCTGTGCTCGCCTAACAGCCCGACAGGCGGCATGCTCGAAGCCGACCAAATTAAGTTAGCCGCTGATAGAGTGCCTAGGGACTGCCTACTGGTGGTAGACGAGGCTTATCATGAGTTCGCTGCTTGGGAAGGTGGCCCGGATGTGCTTTCTCTGTTAGCAGCTCACGATGGCCCATGGGCCGTGATCCGAACATTCTCCAAGGCATATGGACTTTCCGGTGCACGAATCGGTTATGCAATCACCTGTGGTCGTGCTCTTGCCGTTGGATTGTCAAAAATGCGGATTGGCTTTAACGTCAACCGAATCGGACTGGCTGGTGCATGCGCGGCGATGCGAGATCAGCCCTATCTCGAGATGGTTCTCGACACGATTAGTCGGGAGAGGCAACGCCTTTCAGTAGCGCTTCAGAACCTCGGGCTTCGTGTTTATCCATCAGCCGCTAATTTTCTGCTTGCCCGTACTGACGAGCCATCTGAAATCATTTCAGCTAAGTTAGCAGAACGACGAATTCTTGTCCAGGCTCTACCATGGCCAGATAATAACGGTTCGTTGAGGATTACAATTGGGAGCGTTACTGACAATAACTCCTTGTTGGACGTACTGAGCGATATTGTTTAAATCAAGGCTCTACTAAATTTAGCTACTCAACTCAAAAGCCAACCACCATCCACATCAACGGTGGTGCCAGTCACGAAGTCATTCTGGATCGTAAAAATTATACCGCTCGCCACTTCCTCAGCTGCACCTGGTCGAGGTATCAAGTGACTGGCTGTTGCAGCGTTCAATTTAGTTGACCGTTCCGATCCTTCCGGACCAAACATTGGTGTGCTAATAATGCCTGGGGAAACAAGATTGATTCTTCGAGGTGCAAGTTCGGGTGCAACAGCCCTGCAAAACGCCTCTACTGCTCCACCGACCGAACCCAACGCAATCCCCCCAGGTTTAGTTTTCCGCGCTGGAGCGCCACTGACGAGCACTACGGCTCCCTTTTCAGATAGATGCTCAGCAGCTAAACGTACGGCGTTTGTATAGCCCCAGAGCTTGGCAAAAGATCCTTGGTACGCATCAAGATCCATCTCCAGAAAAGGTCCGGCAGCCCTAGCACCTCCTGTTGCCGCACAGACCAAAATATCAAACTTTGACCACTCCTCAAACAGGGCCTTGAGACCAGCTCTATCGAGCACACTACAGGAATATAGTTCAACGTCATCTGTGACTATACCCTTGGCTTTGTCAGGGTCTCGACTAACCGCAATCACTTTTGCACCGAGTTCTGCTAGGCGATTTGTTGTTGCCAACCCAATGCCGGAGGTTCCTCCCAATACGATTGCCGTTTTTCCTTTTACGTCCATTAATAAAACTCCTAGGTATTTACTTGACGGGTGATTAGACACATCGGCCCATTGCCTCAATGAATGGCTCTAGCCCTCATTTGGCAAACGAAGAAATAGCTTACCCTAGAATCAGAAGCTTCTGCAAACCGCCATTCCCCTAGGAGTCTTGGCAGGCTGAAAGAATAGAATTTTTATCTAGCCGGTATGCTTTATAAAGTTCAGAGAGGGTTCCCGACTCTCCATATCGATCGACACCCAACCCAAACACACGGTGCCCTGCCACCGCACCTAACCAAGTCAGTACTGACGGATGTCCATCGGTAACTGTCACGATACGAACATTCGGTCCTATCTGTGAAAACAGTGTCTCGATGTGCCCACTAGCCGTCCTTAGTCCACCATTTCGCAATTTTTGCGCCTTTGTCCAACCTTGGTGAAGTCTATCTGACGAAGTAATAGCCAGGACTGCCGCGGAACCAGGAGATTGGCTATTGATCTCATTGCAACTTGCAATTACCTGGGGTGCAACCGCACCAATATAAGCAATCACGACAGAGCACGCAGGTTTAGGAGGTATTAACCAATAACCACCGTCGACTATTTCTGATGTTAGTTTAGTATCGATTTCCCGCTCAATTTGCTCTATGCGACGTGTCGTAAGTCGCAAGTACACAGACCCACCTTTATAATCTCCAAGCAAATCTGCTTCTATATCTCCATCATTAGCCGCACTCTTTTCTCTTTGAAGATACGAGAATGCAAAACTCATAATTACCGAAAGCTCGTCAGCAAAGGCAGGCTCAAACGATGCCAACCCTGGCTTACTCATTCCAATCAGAGGAGTCCCAATAGACTGATGAGCACCACCCTCTGGGGCCAATGAGATACCCGACGGAGTCGCGACAAGTAAAAAACGCGCGTCTTGATAACAGGCATAATTCAAAGCATCTAGGCCTCTTTCAATAAACGGATCGTAGATCGTACCTACGGGTAACAATCGCTCACCAAAGATAGAATGGGACAGTCCTGCAGCAGCAAGAAATAGAAACAAGTTATTCTCGGCAATACCAAGCTCAACGTGCTGCCCCGTTGGCGATGCCCTCCACCGATGCATTGTTTGCAATTCTTCAAGAGTAAACATGTCAGTCTGGCCATTGACATGAAACAGACCCCGTTGGTTTACCCAGCCACTTAAGTTTGTTGAAACCGTCACGTCTGGGGAGACAGTAATTATCCTCTGTGCAAGGTCACTATCCTGCCTCGCCAGGCCGGCCAGAACCCTCCCAAAAGATTCTTGGGTCGAACTATTTTGTCCAGTCGGCAGCGGAAAGGGCTCCGGAACAGCGAATACTGGTGATGCTTTTCGCCTTGAGTTAGTAGAGTAGAACGGCGTATTCCGCAAAAAAGAAAATAATTCAGAATCTGTCATGCCTGTACCTGCTGACAGACACCACTCTTCACCTTCGCCAATACTGTATTCAGACTTAAGTTGATTGATTTGGTCAGACGTCAACATTCCTGCATGATTATCTTTGTGACCGGCGAGCGGGAGTCCAAAGCCTTTTATCGTGTATGCAAAAAAACAAGTTGGTTTTTCATTAGTTACCCCTTCAAATGCTTCCAACATACTCTCAATGCAGTGTCCTCCAAGATTGGTCATCAAGGCACTCAGCGCTAGATCGTCGTATCTTTCTAACAACTCAGCCACACCGGCGCGAGATCCGATATCTGCCTGAAGTGTGGTCCGCCAAGAATCAGCTCCTTTAAACACTAGTGTGGAGTATTTTGAATTTGGACAAGAATCTATCCACTGACGTAAAGCATCACCACCGGGCAGTTCAAATGCGGTTTGCAACAATTTTCCATACTTAATCGTTATGACTTCCCACCCCATGCTGACGAACAATCTATGAAAGCGGGATAGCAAACGATCTGAAATGACTGCATCTAAACTCTGACGGTTATAGTCAACAATCCACCAAAGATCACGCACACTGTGCTTCCAGCCTTCGAGCAATGCTTCATAAATATTTCCTTCATCAAGCTCAGCATCACCTAACACACAAACCATTCGACTTCTCGATCTACGCCACGAGTGTGCCTCCAGGTAATCCTGAATCAGTGCCGCGAAACTTGTCATTGCCACACCCAAGCCCACGGAGCCTGTTGAAAAGTCAACATCATCAATGTCCTTTGTCCGAGAGGGATAGGACTGCGCACCACCTAACGCTCTAAACCGCTCAAGGTGTTCTTTGTCCTGCTTTCCGTACAAATACTGGATGGCGTGAAACACGGGACTCCCATGAGGTTTTATTGCAATGCGATCTTCCGACCTTAAAAGTCCAAAGTAGAGGGCGGTCATTATTGTCACCATGGAAGCGCACGAGGCTTGGTGTCCGCCAACTTTCAATTCACCATCGCCTTCCCGGATTTGATTTGCATGGTGAATCATCCAAGTTGACAGCCATAAGACTTTCTGCTCGAGAATCTTGAGGTGACGAAGTCGATTTCCTGAATCGCTGCTTGTCGGTGGTTCGTCATCTGGATCGAAAGGGATCGCTTGCATACGAATAACTCTCTTTGTGTTTGTCGATACTAAGAATATATTGCGTCTAGAGAAGCGATTTATCTCTTTATGCTTGCATTTTTTATAAAATACGCAATATTCTTCTAAATTCTTATCAAATGAGAAAGTCTATGCCTTATACCTTAGATAATACAGATCGCCGTATTCTCCGAGTTATTCAGGAAGAAGCACGAGTTTCGAATTCCGAATTAGCAGAACGAGTTGGCCTCTCGCCGTCGCCGTGCTGGAGACGAGTCCGTACGCTAGAGGAGAACGGTGTAATCGAGCGTTACGTGACTCTAGTGAACGCCAAAGCAGTCGGCCTTCCAATCAATGTTTTTGCAACAGTCACTCTCGAGAAACAAGCCGAGTCGGCATTAGAACTGTTTGAAAAAGCTGTTAAAAAACGACCCGAAGTCATGGAGTGCAACCTCATGACGGGAGAATTTGATTATTTACTTCGCGTTGTCGTTCCTGACCTAGCTGCTTACGAGCGCTTCCTGATGGATCATTTGACTAGAATCAAAGGAATTGCCAGTATCAAATCCAGTTTCTCACTCAAACAGGTGAGTTATAAAACCGCACTACCGCTATCTGACAAATGACATTCATTCTTAGTATTCAAATTGATCAAATCAGACATCTACTGTGAAACAAATTGAACCAGTCATCGTCGGTGTCGCACAGGTTTCACAAAGGGAAGATGACCCTTCAATTGCTCAATCACCGATTGATCTGATGATTAAAGCAGTATCACAAGCTGTTTTGGATACTGGCAGCTCAAAAATTCTCCAATCTATCGATTCTGTACGAGTAGTCCGAGGAAAGTGGGGCTACAAGAACCCCGCGCAGGTAGTTGCTGAGCAACTCGATTTAGCACGAGTCCAAACTGGACTAACATCACTAGGCGGGAACTATGTACAGACCCTCGCTAACCAAAGTTTTCGCGACATCCAATCAGGTTGCTTAGAAGCCATCGTACTTACCGGTGCTGAGTGTGGGCGTACACAGGCGCGCGCTCGCTCAGCCGGTCTGACGCTTGACTGGGATCCTGTTGAGATCATACCGGGACAAGACCCGATAAGTCGAACCGAGAAAAGTAGGGAACCAGATATTTTCGTTGGAAGCCATCAGAATACTCGGCATGAAGCCGAAGTCACCCGGGGAATTCGGGACCCTATCCAATATTATCCCCTGTTCGAAATAGCGCTAAGATCAAAGATTGGGGAGTCTACGTCGGCACATATCAAAAGAATCTCCAGACTTTGGGCTGATTTCAGCTCGATTGCGAAAAATAACCCGGACGCGTGGATTCGGCGGGAAATATCAGCACGGGAGATCGCAACCGTCACTGAATCTAACCGGCCAGTGTCACTGCCATACCCCAAACTGATGAATTCGAATAACAGTGTTGATCAGGGCGCGGCCCTTATAGTGACATCATCGGTGAAAGCCAAACAACTCGGAATTCCGAGGAACCGTTGGATTTATCCGCACGCCTCAACCGAGGCATGGGACCATCTGCACGTCTCTGAACGAGACAATCTGTATTCCTCACCTGCCATACGCCTTTCAGCTGAAAGACTGTTTACATTGACCGATCTCGGTCCAAAGAATCTTGACTATGTCGACCTATACAGTTGCTTTCCGTCAGCAGTACAAATTTCCGCAAATGAAATTGGACTTACCTTAGATCGACCATTAACCGTGACTGGCGGCCTGACATTTGCCGGTGGACCATGGAACAATTATGTCATGCATGCTATCGCCCGTACGGTTTCCCTCTTACGGTCAAATCCCGACGCACTAGCCCTTGTTACAGCCAATGGTGGACTACTGACAAAGCACGCGCTGTGTATCTATTCTGGTATGCCACCACAACACGGGTTCAAGTGGGCTAATTTACAAAACGATGTAGACAAACTATACCGACGGCCCGTAAAAATCAGTCATCAAGGCGAAGCAACCATAGAAACTTATACAGTCATGTATGAGAACCAGTCACCATCAATCGGATATGCCGCATGCCTTCTCGATAACGGGCATAGAACCTGGGCAAAAATTATAGATCCAAACATCATTGCCGATATGATCGCCTCAGAATACTGTGGGTGTCGTGGAACAATTGACAACAGCGGACGCTTTGCTCCCTACAACTGAGACGGTGCTGTAATGACTTTTGTCCCTTCGATCACATTCAATCAGATTACCTTTTCCGGAGATCGACTAGTTCGGCCTGAATGTGTCATTGCAAGTCAGAACGGTGACCTATATGCCAGCCACGGTGGGGGAGGTATTACACACATTAGCCCTGACGGAAAATCTAATGTGATATTTGCTAACAATAACGAAAAACCCAATGATTT
>MDTE01187535.1_pt1 | contig 10347 bp, 10 predicted proteins | sample 811231 | NCBI WGS metagenome assembly MDTE01 (sample SAMN05326651, study PRJNA326480) | marine metagenome | isolation source: seawater | place: Indian Ocean: Red Sea | collected 2010 | reverse complement strand
TTTCAGATGGTTGGGAAATTATTGTTGTCCGACCAGTGGCTCAACCAAGTTTAGAAGAGTATGGATTGGATGACAAATTGCTTCATTTAATTGGGGATTTGCAAAATCAAGGCACACTTGTTAGTGGCATGCCTGGTTCTGGTAAATCCACATTGGCAAGTGCCATAGCTCATTGGTTAGATGGAAAAGGGTCAATTGTTAAAACAATGGAAAGTCCAAGAGATTTACAACTCCCTCAAAGAGTTACACAGTATGCACCTCTAGCTGAAGACGAGCGCTCTAGAGGATCCATGGAATTAACAGCAGATATATTATTTCTAGCGAGGCCTGATTTTATTGTATTTGATGAAGTTAGAAAAACGAAGGATTTTGAAGTGTTTGGAGATTGTAGATTAGCCGGCCTGGGTCTTCTAGGAGTTACTCATTCTGCGTCCGCTTTAGAGGCTATTCAACGAATGATAGGGAGGGTTGAATTGGGTATTCTTGCACAGATATTAACCACAGTAATTCACGTAGAGAAGGGTTGTATTTCTGAAGTATTACAACTTGGAATGGCTGTAAAAGCTCCAACCGGTATGCAGGCAGACCTTGCTCGCCCGGTGATTCAAGTTAAGCGATTTCCTGATGGGAAAGTATTGCATGAAATTTTCTCATTTGGGGAGCAAATATGTATCGTAGATGCTGATGGGGATGTTTCGGGGGATGATATGTCTGCGGTACAGTTACTGGCTGCTGCACAATTAAAAAATCGTCTATCAGAAGATTATGGGATAAAAATACATCATGTCAAATTCAGTAGCAATGTAAGTGCTGAGATTTTTGTTGATGAATCTGCAATAGGGGCAATTGTAGGGCAAGGTGGTTCAACAATTAAATCATTAGAACAAGAATATGAAATGAAATTAAATGTGAAATCTGCGAGAGAATTGCCTCGTAATTTCCGAGCCCCTGAAGACCAATATCGTAGTTCTTGGGATTTGCAAACTGAAAGAAGTATGGGTGGCCGAGCATGGGAGAATAAATATTCTAGCAATAAGAAAGAAAGACGTGCTAAAAGGAAGGGAAGGCGTAGATGAGGTGTTAGTTAAAAAATAATTCAACTAACTCAAAGGTTCATCAAGTAGACTTCGTCCGGAATGTTTGGGGTGATGGAATGGTAGATGGAAATTCTGGGCCCGTGAATATTGTCAAAGAGGAAACAAAAATTACGTCTGGTGTTGAAGTTACACAAAAATTAATTCATGCTGCTAAAACTCTTGCTTCAATATTACGCGGCACTCTGGGCCCTCGCGGGTTGGATAAAGGACTATACAAATCGAATGGGGAATTTGCTGTTACTTCAGATGGGGCCAGGATTCTGAATGATCTCTTAATTAAAAACCCAGGTGCTAAACTACTAGTTTCACTTGGTAAAGCACAAGAGGCGGCGATAGGTGATGGTGTTACTTCGACCGTTTTATTGGCTGGTGCGTTATTGGATGAAGCTGGAGGTTTGATACGGAAAGGTGTTCATCCTTTGACGGTTGTTGATGGTTTTGTTGAAGCCGCTGAGGTTGCAGTAAAAACGTTAGAAAAAAATGTGATAGAGTGCTCTATCGATGATCGTGAATTATTACAAAATGTAGCGGCAACCTCTCTGACTGGCCGTTCGGCTGGTTCGGATTCTAAATTTGCCGTGATGTTAGTGGATGCTTTGAAGAGCGTTAATCATGAAACTGAATTAGGAACTCGATGTGAGGCTGAAGATATATTATTTGATAAATTGGAAGATAGTACAATTGATGATACTCGCTTGATAAATGGGACTTTTTGGCGGCAACGCATACCAATGGAACAAATGGCGGGTAGTAGGGGTGAGGTGAGAGTTGCTTTGATTAATGGTGATATTAAACAAAGAGAAACTATTAGAGATTCTGAAATTGAATTACAATCAGCCAAAGATTTACAGAAATTTATCGATATACAAGAAGGAAAAAATAGAGAAATGGCTGAACATATAATTTCAACGAATGCTGAAATTATTTGTTCAAGTGGAGATGTTGAGATATCTATTTTACATCAATTAGCCGCATCCAATAAAGTAGTAATTTACAACCTAGATCAAAAACAATTAATCCATCTAGCACAAGCAAGTGGTGGTAAAGTAGTTGACCATTTTAATGATTTAAGTGAAAGTGACTTAGGATTGGTTGGACAATATATTGGGGAGCGTAAAGTAGAAACTGATGAAGTTCAGGATCGAATTATTTTCGATGGGTGTGAAGGCCCACTTGTTACAATATTAGTTGGTGGTGCAATGGGTGCTGAAGAAGCGATAAGAGGGATGTATGATGCTTTGAGGGCTACGTCTCTAGCCATTAGTGACGGTAGAATTTTGCATGGGGGTGGAGCATCACATATGATAGCTGCACAACATGTGAAAAAAGAAGCTGAGAAAAAAGGTGATAGAAGTCGTTTGGGAATGGATGCTTTTGCTCGCGCACTTGAGATGATACCATGGATGCTCGCTGCCAATTGTGGAGTAAATGCTCTTGACGCGTTACTCGAATTACGAACTGAAATGAATAACGGGGTGGCGGGAGTTAGAAAGGATGGAAGCATTGGTTCTGTGGATGATGTGCTTGAACCAGCTGATAGTTTGCTACATGGGATTTTAGCTGCAACTGAAACTGCGAATAGCTTACTAAGATGTGACCAAGTTATTAGCGCAAGAGGTGATTGAATTTCTATTCCTCTGAAGTAGCTGATGAAAGTAATATAGACTCGGGTCGGAGGTAATCATCCGAATGATTTCTATTCTTAATAAAATTCCAAATTGAAAATGGGATACTCCAAAAAACTCCACCTATTGTACCTATAATAACAAGATTTACTAGAGTATCTAAATCGCTATCCGGGGCCCCAAATGATGCCCCCAATACTGGCATCATAAAAGTGAGAAATGACACTGGAATTAGTTGCTTTAGACGCGGATTACAACAACCAATTCCTTGCGATATTTTTTGTACCGCAAATGCCGAAAAGAAAATCATTCCCAGAAAAATAGCAATAGCAGCACCAAATGATGGGGGTTCAAGGCCTATTTCCAACATAATCACTGCCACTAACGTAGCTAATATAGCACCAGTTCCCGCACTTGTAAATAAAGTATTTTTCCAATTCATATTAATCACTAATGTCTAAATAATCTAACACCCGTAAATAGCATTGACATTCCGTGTTCATTAGCCGCATCAATTACTTCTTGATCTCTAATTGAACCGCCTGGCTGTACTACACTTGTTATTCCAATTTCATTAGCCGTGTCGATTCCATCTCTAAATGGGAAAAAGGCATCTGAAACCATCATGGCACCATTAGCCCGCTCTCCAGCTCTACGAGCGGCTATACGAACTGCCTCGACACGACTGGTTTGTCCAGGACCTATACCAACTGTTGCAAAACCTGTAGCCGTAGGTTGAACAAAGACTACACAATTACTCTTTACTTGGGCGCATACTGCAACTCCAAAACGAGCTAAATTTAGTTCGGATTCATTCATTTCATTATCTGTAGCACATTTTACTTCATCCCAAGCAACTATTGGGGCGCCCTCTTCTTGTGCAAGCCAACCACCACTTATTTGTCTCCAACGTAAATTTGGATCAAGGGGGGAGAAATCTGAAATTGTTAGCATCCTTCTGTTCTTTTTCTCTGATAATTTTTCTAATGCTGTCGTTTCGAATCCAGGAGCAATTATGCACTCAACAAAATGTGAGCCGATTTCTTCAGCAACCTCTAATGTTACTTCTTTATTGAAAGCAATTACACAGCCAAAGGCTGATTCTGGGTCACTTGCGAGAGCATCTTTCCATGCATCTACTTGATTTTTTGATATCGCAACACCACATGCATTGGTGTGCTTTATTATTACACAGCAATGTGGCCAATCTTCCCAATCATCACCACAATGCGACCTTGCAAATCTCATTGCCGCATCTAAATCAAGATAATTATTGAAAGATAGTTCCTTGCCTCCGTGTTGCTTTGCAGCAGCAAGACCTTGTCTAGATTCCCCAACTATGGCAGAATCGAAGAAACCTGCAATTTGATGGGGGTTTTCCCCATATCTAAGTCGATTTAATTTACCGCCTGAAATCAATAATTTAGGTGGTAAATCCCCTTGTAATTCAACACCATCAAATCTTTGAGCAAGTGTATTTGATAATGCGATATCATAAGCTGCAGTTCGCTGGAACGCTATTAGTGCAAGTTGTTGTCTAACTTCTTGTGGTATTGATTCTGGATCTCCATCTGTTTGTTGGAGGTGATTTAGAATTTGATCGTACTGGCTTGGGTCAGCAAGAACTAGTACGTCTAGATGATTCTTTGCCGCTGCACGAATTAATGTAGGTCCACCTATATCTACCATCTCGATTAACTCCTCCATTTCAACTTCTGCGCCCCTTGCAGCCACCTCCTCAAATGGATAGAGGTTAACTACAACCATATCTATTCTAGGATAACCCAGATTAGATAATGTGTTAATGTCATCGGGATTATTTCCCCTTGCTAGTATTGGTGCATGAATTGCTGGATGTAGTGTTTTTACTCTACCATCGAAAACTTCTGGATGTTCTGTTACAGAACTAACGTCCATAACTTCAACTCCTGATTCCTTTAGAAGTCTAGATGTTCCTCCTGTACTAAGAATTTGCCAACCCATGGATTCTAAGGCAACGGCAAGGGCTGTTGCGCCTGTTTTATCATAAACGCTAATGAGGGCACGGGGTGAATTATCGCCAGTTTTATCTGGAACTTCTGATGTAGTCCCGGGCTGAGAAGAAGCATCCATCAATAGAACCCGTATTAATTGGACACGGGGGCCGTTATTGACTTTTGAGGGCGTTTGGTTGAATTCGAAAATATGTTTATTCAATTTTATCCCTAAGGGCCACCTCTAGTAGAGAAGGCCCCGAAGACATCCATTCCAAACCGTCTTGAACCCAAGACCATATTTCTTTCAATCTAGCGTTATCTACACCCGCATAATGAGCTACTATCTTAATCGTTTCAACTTCAGATGGGTGAACTTCTCCGTCTGAAGCTGCGAGAAAAATACCGTCTCTTAATGCTAATCTCAAAGTTTTTGGATCCATATTCTTTACTGTTTCTTCGACATCATATTCATTACGTAGTAAATCACGGAATTGTGTTCTTAATTTGGGATTGATTAACATCCTAGCCATACGACTTTCAAAGAAAGACATTTCCTCCTCTCTAAGTACGTTATCCGCATTGGCTATAATCGCTAACACAGTCATGTAATCGTCTCTATCGACTGAGAGAAAAGCATCTGGGTGTGAGGGTTTCATCATCATCTGCACAAATGTTGCCATTTATCAACTCATTGAATTAAGTTTCGTGTATTTATTCGCCATCCAATCCAGTAAATTCCCACAATCCATACAACGATTATGAAAGCCTGTCCATAACCAGGATCGCCTGCAATTGTTGTAACCCAAACAGATATTGCTGACATCACTGTGATTAATATCGAAATAAAAATTTTTGAATGCTTGGGGAGGGTTTTACCAGATGTATAATATTCCAATAATGCTGAGCCAAACCACCTATTTGTCAATGTCCAACGGAATAGTTTTTCATTAGATATGCTGAACAAATAAGCTGCTGGTACTGCCCATGAAACTGTAGGCCAACCAGGTACCCAAATACCAATTATCGCGAATAAAATAAACAAACACCCAATGGAAACATAAATTCTCTTCATAAATAGGGAAGATTTTCTAGAATACTTAGAAATCATTTCTTCAACGGGGTCGGAAACTTCAGACATTAAAACCCCTCAATTAATCGGCGGGGGGGGTGCCATAAAAAATGGCCGATTTACTCAATAACATCAACCCATTCGCTAGCCCATAGAACAGGGCCAAACACCTAGTTAGAGGGGATTGTAATTATGTCTAATTCTTACTTGCTACCCCGTATTTCTTCTGTAAATAAACCACTAAGGTTGGGAGTTCTAATTTCCGGTTCTGGATCTGGATTAGAAGCATTATTGAAATATCAAGAATTGAATGAATGTTCTCATGAAACTGTAGTTGTAATTTCAGATAAAATTGGTGTTAAGGGTATTGATCGGGCCGTTGCTCATGGAGTGATGGCGATTACTCTTCCATTACCTGATATTTCTAATTTCGATAATTCTACGGAACAACGAGTTGCTCACGAAAATGCAATTTCAATGATTTTAGATGAATATTCTGTAGAGCTTGTTGTTTGCAGTGGGTATATGAGAATCTTGACTGATTCTTTTCTTTCAGATAGATTGGGGCGGGTCGTAAATATTCATCCAAGTCCGTGGGGTGATGACGGGGCTCTTTTTCCCGGCGCGTATGGAATTCGAGATACTTTGGCAGCGGGTGTTAAAGAAGCGGGTGCATCTGTTCATTTTGTTAGTGTAGGTGTTGATGATGGGCCATTAATAGCATCTGAAACAACTATAATTGATTCTGATGAAAATGAAAATAAATTAGGTGAAAGAGTAAGATTGGAAATAGAACATAAATTGTATCCATTGGTAATTGACGCTTTAGCAGAGGGGAAGGTTGTTAGAGAAGGAAACCGATTTGTGATTAGTGAATGATATTGTGATCTATTTATTTTTTTATTAATTCGGCTTTTGAATTAATATTAGTAAAACTGCTTTCTGATATGCCAACATTTATCCAATCTTTTGAGGTTAGTTCTAAATTTTTCATTTCTGAAATTACTTGATATGCAGCCTCCCTTCCCTTTTGAAGTGAGATTCGTAGTGGAGTCGTTTTGGCACACATCAAAAGAGGCTCTAGACCTTTAGATGTCTTAGGTACCACACAATCAATTTCAAGTGATAATTTACTAAACAATAATTTAGGAAGGTTGGGGGAAATATATGGTACATCACAAGGTGTTATTTGAACAGTTTCCCAACCATTTTTCATTGCAAAATTTATCGGCTCAATCAAACCAGTAATTGCAGAGTTTTTCAATTGATTATTTTCTTTATCAAATATTAAATAGAAAGGTATGGGGATGCTAGGAAAAAAATATTTTTTTCCTGAACGTTTTAAATTTAATTTATCAACAATTTCAGATGATTGTTTTTGATTTTTAAAAGACAAGATTGCTTTACTAATTCCACTATTATAAAGCGATTCAATTACATGAATTAACATTGGTTTTCCATCTATTTCAAACAATGCTTTGGATTCTCCCATCCTACTTGACGGCCCCCCAACTAAAACAATTGCAACGTCAGCAACCACATGGTTTTGCATTCATTCAACCTCGGAAATACGTTGAATTGCATATTCCAATTCGGTCATCAAACTATTTGCCCTTTCTAAAATAGCTAAACGATCTCTTTTTGTTTGTGCGGATGGAAGCCATTCTAGTAATTTCTTAATGTCCTTGGCGTCTCTCTCGAGTAGATATTGTAATGCCGCTAGGGCAATCGGATCCTCTGGCTCGAGAAAACGCATGATAACCCGTAAAGGGCGAACCTCATGTTAATTGCGGCTTAAGGGTTGTAATTATCGCTTCAAAATGATTGAGTCGAACATCCCGCTAACCATATCTATCACTTTAGTCAAGTCTTCTTTTACTTTGTCAAGTAACTTTGGTTCAACACTATCTTCAAGTGATTTTTTTACCAAATTAATCGCTTTTTCATGCTCTTTATCAGTTATCTCAAGGGAGGAACGTAACATTGCAATTACAGCCATTTCATCTTGACTTAGTGATGCATTCATAAAAGCAGATTCAAACATATCTCGATATATTTGGATCCTTTCATTTTTACCAATTACTCTTCCACCATCAATTTTGTCACCTTTGAGTACTAAACTGTATATTTTCGCTGGTTCATTTTTAAGATCCTCTTCAGTTTTAAAAAGAAGTATTGCAAGTTTAGTAGCAAGTCTTTGCTCTTCGCGAGTGAGTACGCCGTCTCTGAGTAAAACATCAACTATAGACGCGTAAACTTCTCTCGTGCGGATAGGACCTTCGCCCTCGGGCATAAAATAACCACATACCCCTTACTTTTTCACCTTGTCTTTGCTTGCGATGGGTTATTGAAGAGGGGTGGGGTCGGAGAAAATACAGGTTCACCTGTCCAACTCACCGGGTGCAAAGGCGCTCGATTCAGAGATACTGGCCCTAGTGAAGGGTTCAGGTAGGCCAAAGGGATGAGAAAAATGAAAGAATCTGCAAATGCAAAATATATGATTAGAGTTGGTGTAAAGCTCGATGGGCAGGCGCGAAGAAAGGATATCATTGGTGCTATTTTCGGGCAAACTGAGGGTTTGATGCCAGAGGCTTTGGATTTAAGAAAACTTCAACGTTCAGGAAGAATTGGGCATATTGATGTTAATTTAGATGCAAATAAAGGAAAGGTTAGTGGAGTAATTGAAATACCATCTTCGTTAGAAAATGTCGAAAGTGCAATCATTGGGGCTGCGTTAGAAACCATCGAAAGAATTGGGCCGGCTGCATCAAAACTAGAAGTTATTGAAATTAGTAATATCAGGTCATCTAAGAGAAATTTAATGGTTGATCGTGCAAAGGATTTGTTGCTAGATATTGTTAGGCAACGGGATACTGATGCAACTGGTTTGATTGATGAGGTACGAAGTGTATTAACAACAAGTGAAGTTACTACATACAAAAATACGGGTATGACTTGTGGCCCTAATGTTGAAGATTCTGATGCTTTAATTATTGTAGAAGGTAGAAACGATGTGATGAATCTCGCATCTTGTGGAATTAAGAATGTAATTGCTGTAATGGGTGCAGGGGTTGATGATGAACTTGCTGAATTAGCGGAGAAGAAGACTATGGTAAAGGCGTTTTTAGATGGTGATAGAGGAGGTCGTATGATCGCTCTTGAATTGGCTGGGGTTTTAGGTGGTAAATTGACTCATGTTGCTTTCGCACCTGAAGGTCGTGAAGTTGAGCATCTTGAGAAAAAACTCATTGGAAAACATCTAGGTCAAGCAGAAGTTGCTAGTAAGGCGATTGCGAGAATTGAAGATTCTGAAGGTGGAATTGGAGAGAGTGATGATTTAGAGGTGTCAGATGAAATAAAGGGATGGGCTGAACACATGCCAGCAAAAGCAAATCAGGCCGTTTTTATCCTTGAAGATGGAACTGCAACAGAACCAATTGCTGCAAAAGATATTGTTGATAAAGCAAGTGATTTGGATGGTTTGAAAGCAGTAATTATCAAGAGTAAAGGAACGGAATCATTAATGAAAAAAGTCAATGAAAGTGGAATTGAAATTGTTATTGTACCAAAATCAGATATTAAAGGGAAAAACGGTTTAACAATCTATGCAATTGATGATTTTTAGATTCAAACTACTGATAAACACAACACCCCTCGTAGCTATTCCATGCAAGCCGCACCGCCAGTACCAAACCCTGTGCCACAAGTACAACCTATTGCTCATACTGCAATGCCACCTGAACCACAAGTAAATGTAGGTTCCAAAGTTAAATTATGGGTTAACTTCGGGCTAGTATGTTTAGCAATGGTAATGGTTTCAGTTAGTATTTTAAGCGATTCTTGGGTTATTCAAGAGCAGGAAATATTGGGTTCTACAATGGAATCAAAGATGGGGTTGAATGATGTCTCTACAACTACTTGTGACGCGGAAGGAGATTGTGAGACAGAGGTGGTTGATCTAAGTGAATCGTACGATGATTGTATAGATGACGTTAAGGATTACGACCCAGATTTTTGGGGGGAAGATTTCGTATCTTCAATGGAGGAGTCATGTGAAGTCATTGGTAGCCAATCATTGTCTGGATTAATTGGAATTATCGCCTTTTCACTTTCAGCGGTCTTGCTACTTGCATCTGGGGCCCTGTTATTAATTGGTATTTTAGGGAAGAAAATACCATTCGTCAACCACGCTCCAATATTGCCTGCCGGCCTTATTTTCATTGGCTTCGCCCTATGGTGGTTAATCAATCCAAATGCGAATGGAAACTATGGTTGGGCTGCTAATTTTACTTTGTTTTCAGGGGTTGTTGCTGGTTATACTGGAGTCAATCCAATATTTGAAAAAATACACTCTTCTAATGGGCTTAGTACATTTGTTTCAGACAAAAAAATAAATTTGATTACTAAACTAAATTATGTTTGGATTGGTCTTTCTTTCCTTGGTCTATTGTTATTATTTTTCATACCAGTTATTGGGCTACCAATGATGTTAATGGGGTTATTATTTTCAATTATCAACTTCTCTGAACCGAAAATTATTGTTGAAGAAAATGAAGATGGGGAAAAAAGAATGTTACTCC
>MDTE01086957.1_pt1 | contig 10347 bp, 9 predicted proteins | sample 811231 | NCBI WGS metagenome assembly MDTE01 (sample SAMN05326651, study PRJNA326480) | marine metagenome | isolation source: seawater | place: Indian Ocean: Red Sea | collected 2010 | reverse complement strand
TGCAATGTCAATGCAGTACTCTACTATTGAGCTAACGGCCCAGATTTATTTTTTTTTATTTCAAATATATTAGTTTTATTGCTTACTGCATACATTATAGATAAATTAATCATAAAAAAAGTGATATTAAAATCACTAAAGAAAGATCCACTTGGTATGAGCGGTATAAAATTAGTCAAAATATAAACAAATGTGCCTATTTGTATGTAATTTTTAGAATAAATAATATTTTTTATATTTTTAAAAATTAAACGAAATAAAACTAAAAAACATATAATAGATCCAAAGATCCCGTGCTCTGATAAAAATTCTATATAAATCTGATGCGGATGTGTAGAGCAATAATAATCTTCATTATAAGATTTATTACCATCACAGGTCGCTACACGATAATTTTTAGTTCCTACGCCAAAAATCGAATTATTTTTAAATACACTTATACCTGATTTATATAAATTAATATAAACATTATTATCAAAAAAAATATCTCTCCTTTCCTCTGATACAACATTTTTATAAAGCTGTCCAACATACCGATTTTTCAAAAAGTCTGACTGTGAAATAATTATTGTTATAAGCATTATAATAGATATTAAGAAAATTAATTTTGATTTTAATTTAAAATAATCTAAAAAAAATACAAATATGGATAAACCAAATAATACTCTTATTGTATTCGATCTTTCTCCTGTTAAAAGTACAGCTATAAAAAAAACAATTAAAGCTATCAAAGATATGTGTTTTAATAAATTATTTTTTCCTTTTAAAATATAGCATATATAACCAAAAACTATGTAAACCATACCATTTAAATAGGCTCCAGCAATTGGTTCATCTTTAAAAAAACTTACAATACGTGGTCCATGTGAAGACTCGAGTGCACCAAACCCTAATGTATTTACTCCATAAAATCTCTCAAAATAAACATCAAAAACAAAAACCGAAAATATAATTAACCATGGTTTAAAAATAAAAAGTTTATAATTATTTTTAAAAAAGAAATAATTAATTGCTATGAAAAAAACTATAAATCTTATAAAACCAAGATTTCTTGTTGCAGAATTACCTGGATCTAAAGAAAAAAAAGTATTTAAAACTAGGTAAAAACTTAACAAAATTAAAAGTAATACTGTCTCATTTCTAAACAGTAACAAACTACTTTGAATTTTCATATAAATTAAAATAAAAAATAAACAAATTATAATAATATTTATTAAAGAAATACTTGGTCCTAAAATAATTGATATTGGTAAAAAAATAAGCAGTGTACTGTAAAAATTATTAATAATATTTTGGTTGATCATAAATAAATCTTTATGCTATTAGTTAATTATCTTTTCTGCTCTTTTTTTCCATGTATGTTTTGTTCCAGTATTAAAAGCATTTTTACATAACAGATAATTTCTAGATTTGTTAAATTTAAGCTTGTTTATTTCAAAAAGCCAACTTTGAACATTTAGATAATTTTTAATCAAAATTGAGTTTTTTTTGTCTTTCAAAATTTCTTTTAAAACAGGAATATTAGAAGAAATTATAATTTTCCCTGATCCAAGATAATCAAACATTTTCATGGGTGACATAAAATTATAAATATTTCCCACATCGCCTGAAATTGTAACTAAATTTGTATAAGGCATTAACAAAACGTCAATTTTAGTCATTATTTTTTTAATTTTCTTGAAAGGTAACTGTTTGTAAAAATGTAAATTTCTACTATTTAATTTATATCTTATTTTATCAAAATCTTTTTTATTACCCCCGTAAACAAAATAACTATTTGATTTATCTCTTTTTGCTAAATCAATAATAGTATTAATGCCTCTTGATTGATAAATACTACCGAAGTAACCAATATTAAAACATTTTTTATTGGAAATTTTATTTAAATTTTTAATATCTGTTGCAGATGGTAATACCAAGAAATTTTTCTTTTTATAATTGTATTTTTTGCTTATATATTTTTTTAATGAGGCGGTTATAAATATTAGCTTGATAATGTATGAAGAATTTAAAAAGTTTAATCTATGGTAAAGTCTTGAAAATTTACTACCAAAAATTGATAAATCATCATGAATTTCAAGTATATGTTTTTTTTTAAATAATATTAGAAAAAAAGAAACAACTAAACTTCTAGTAATTATAAAAGGACTTTTGTCTTCTTTAAAAGATCTTAAAACGAGAAATAAAGGTATTAAAAAATTATAGAAACCAAAAATATACTTTGATTTACTCCATACTCTTATAATCTCAATATGATTTTTTAAATCATAATAATTTGTAATTTTTTCACCTTTGTTACTCAAGTTAGGTATAATTAATTTAACATTATGTCCTAAACTTACAAATGCATCACACATTTTAATTATTTGCAGACTGTTAGCAGTTTTTGATGGTATATTTGCTGTAGCTAAATAGTGAATAATCATTAAATAGTATTATATAAATTCTTAATGAAAAAACATAACAAAAAAAAAGAAATACTCATATATTGCCCTGTGATAGAAACTGGAGGAGTTGCAACAACTCTTGTTAAAGTATCTAATTATTTATGTCAATATTATGATATTAAAATATTTACTAATTGTATAAATAAATACACAAAAAAAACATTAAAAAAAAAAATTTTAATTTTTGACATTAAAAAAAAAAGATTATTAAAAAATAGAATTTATAATTCTTTTTTTGTTTATCTTTTGTTAAAGAAAAATGTTACAGAAAATTCCATAATATTTTCTTTAATGGATCATTTTACAATATTAATTTTAAATAAATTAATTTTAAGAAAAAAAATTGTAATTAGAACAAGTAGTGTAATACTTAATAAAAATAATAGAGAAGAGTTAAATAACTATAAATATAAAAAATTTAAAATTTTAGTCACATACTTTTATAGGCTTGCTAACATGGTTATAACATATTCTAAAGAAAACGTTAAAACTTTAGAGTCTAGGGGTGTAAAAAACGTAATATGCATTTACAACTATTTCGAAAAAAAAGAATTTTATAAAATAAAAAAATATAAAAAATTCAATATTTTTTTTATTGGAAGGCTCTCTAAAGAAAAAGATCCTATTTTTTTTCTTAGAAATTTAATTAATTTTAAAAATATAAATTTGCATTTTGTTGCTAATGGTAAAATGAAAGAACAACTCGTTAAAATTGCAAATAACAAAAAAAACGTTTTATTTCATGGTTATATAAATAATCCGTTCAGAAAATTTAAAAATAAAATAAATTTACTATGTATTACGTCAAAATATGAAGGTACACCAAATGTTTTGGGCGAGGCAATGGCTCATAAAGTTCCTATTCTTGCACCTAAAAATATTGGTTTGGTAAATTTTTTCTTAAAAAATGGTAAGTATGGTTATCTTTATAATCAAGGAAATGATGTTTCTTTTAAAAAAAAAGTAATACACATTATGGATAATTATGATGAAGCCTTAAAAAAAACAATAAAAGGTTATAAAAGTCTTAATAGGTTCTCTAAAGAAAGAACACTTGGGGCAATTAAAAAAATCTTGGATAAAATTTAGAATACACCATCATTAAAAAATTTTTTGTACCAATCAATATATATTTGATAACCTTTTTCAATTGTATACTTAGGCTTATACCCTATGAGTCTTCTTGCCTTTGACACGCTTAAACCTCCCCTTTTAGGCATAAATTTTTCTCGTGGACTAAACTTAACATTTATTTTTGGAAAATTTTTTTTTAATATTTTTATTAAGTCTTGTATTGATCTTCCTTTTCCATAAGTCAAATTAAAAATTTGATTTTTTGAATTCTTATTTAAAACTATTTTATAAACCCCGTTTATTAAATCTTTGATATAAGTAAAATCAAGTTTATCTTTACCATCTCCATTTATAATTATATCTTTGTTTTGAAGTGCATTTTCTATAAATATTTGTCCTACTCTCCTGCTAACACATCTTTCACCATATAAAGCTGAAGGTCTTACGATTGTAAAAGGGAAATTAAATATCTTACTAAAAGATTTTACCATCATTTCACCAGATAGCTTTAGATTTCCGTAAATTCCAATTGGGTTACAAACAGTATTTTCATTAACTTTCCTACCCTTAAATTCCCCATAAACCATGCTTGATGAAAAATAAATTAAATGACAGTTTTTTAGTTGTCTACATACATTTAAAGTATTCATCAATGTAATCATGCTATTTTCAAAAGTGTATTGAGGATCTTTGTTAGAAATATTAGCATGTGATACCGCAGCCAAATGAATGATAAAATTAGGTTTGAATTTATTAATATTATTTTTTAATTTAATAGAATTTTTTAAATCTTGTTCAATTAAATTTAATTTACTTTTTTTAAATAAACTAAGTCTATTTTTTAAAATTTTTTTATAAATTTTTTTACTGCTTTTTACCATGTAACTTTTAGATTTAATATTATTTACTCCCAAGCTATCAATAATTTGAACTTTATATCCTTTTTGTTTGAAAAATAACGACATATTATGTCCAATAAAACCAGCTCCACCCAAAATTGTTATTTTCTTTTTCATATAGTTTTTTTATTAATAAAATCACATATGCTTCTTATCATTTTTTTTGAGATATATTGATGCACTGGAAGTGAAATACTAGTATCTCCGTAATTTTTTGCGTTTTTAAAATGTTTTAAATTTAATTTGTATTTTTTTTTATAATAACTCATAGATGGTACACACTTAGCATAATGTATACTTGATCCTATTCCTTTTTCTTTTAATTCCACTATCAATTTATCTCGAATTTTTTTATTTTTTAAAAAGATTTGAAAAATAAAGTACGAATGATCATTCTGAAAATTTTGGAACTTGATATTTTTGTTTTTACTAAAAAGTTTTAAATATTCTTTTGCATTAAGCTGCCTTTTTAACAAGTTTTTATTATATCTTTTTAATTGTCCGATAGCTAATGCAGACTGAAAATCTGTAAGTCTATAATTTAAACCTAAATTTGTAACATCGTATACACCAGGTATTTTTCTTTTCTCTGGGGGAGTGTCAACACCAATTGCTTTAATCACTTTAATTTTGTCTATAAATTTTTTATTATTAGAAATTACTACTCCACCCTCTCCAGTAGTTATTTGTTTTGTAGGATAAAAAGAGAAAACACCACATATACCAAAGTTTCCAACATGCACTCCTTTATATCTAGTACCCAACCCATGAGCACAATCTTCAATAATAGAAATTTTTTTTTTTTTGCAAAATTTGTAGATATCAATCATGCTGCATGCAAACCCAGACATATGTACAGTTAGTATACATTTAGTTTTATTTGTAATTTTTTTTTTTATTTGTGATAACGAAATATTACCAGTTAATTTGTCTACATCAGTAAATACGACCTTAGCACCTGTTAGTTCTGCAGCATGAGCAGTAGCAACATGTGTTTGAGCAGGCACTATAACTTCATCTCCAGCTTTTAATCCAAGAGCCAAACAAGCAAGATGAAGTCCTGAGGTACAATTTGATACAGTCGTTGCATATTTAGATTTTGTATATCCTTTAAAAAGATTTTCTAATATTTTGCTGTTTGGTCCATGGGTCAGCCACCCACTTTTAATTGAGTTTTTGAGTCTTTTATAATCTTCAGTTCTGATGTCAGGTTTACCAAATGGAATATTTAATTTTTTCATTTAAGCAATTTATAAACTATAATATATTTTATTTAATACATTTAATTATGTGTGGTATCAACGGATTTACTTTTTCAAACATTGACCTAGTTAAGAAGATGAAAGAATATACTAAAAGAAGAGGTCCGGATGCAGATGGAATATATGTTTCTGATGAAGTAACAATTTCACATGACCGTTTATCAATAATTGATCTTAGCAATGAAGCTAATCAACCAATGATAAATGATAATTTAATTCTTAGCTTTAATGGAGAAATTTATAATTATAAAGAATTAAAAAATGACCTAGAGGAGAACGGATATAAATTTAAAACTAACTCAGATTCAGAGGTAATTTTAAATTTATTTAAAAAATACAATATTGAAGCATTTAAAAAACTTAAAGGTATTTTTGCAATTTGTTTATGGGACAAAAAATCAAAAAAACTTTATTTAATAAGAGATAAAGTTGGAGTTAAACCGCTTTATTATTATGTTGATCCTCAAAATAATTTAATTTTTTCTACATCAATTAAGTCAATATTACTGAGCGTTAAAAACAAGCAACTTAATCATAGAGCGTTCAATTATTATAAAAATTTTGGCAGAAATGACCTAAAGGAAACTATTTTTAAAAATATTTATAAATTAATGCCAGGAGAGTTAATTATAAAAACCAAAAAAGATTTTAATATAATAAAGTTTCTAAAATTCGAATTTGTTGAAGAAACATATACTGATAATCAAATAAAAGATGAAATTGACGAAATAATAAATTATCAATTGGTTTCAGATGTACCAATAGCTTTATCTTTATCAGGAGGTGTTGATTCTAATACCGCATACTCTGTAATGAGAAAAAAATACGGCAAATCAATAAATATTTATTCATTTTATTTTAGTGATTATGAAAAGTTCAATGAAGACTTTAACATAGCAAAAACTAATTCAGAATTTTATGAAAATAATTTTATACCTGTTAATATATCACATAATGATTTCAGTAATTGTGCAGAGAAAGTTGTAGAAATTTTAGAAGAGCCCACAGGTAATCAATGTTCAATTTTAAACTATGTAATGTCTAAACATGTTAAGGAAAAAATTCTATTAACTGGTGATGGTGGTGATGAAACATTTACAGGTTATGACAAATACAGAAGTATTTATTTAATTCAACAGTTCCAAAAATTGAACCTTTTCAAAAATTTTAAAATAAATACAAAGCTTAAAAATTTAAATCGTTTTTTTTTCAATGATATTAAAGATTTTTATTTATCTTTTAGCGAGCAAAACCTTTTTATTAATCCAAATTTTTATTACAAAGATTTCGAATACATTACTAAAGATCTAATTGGACTAAATCATACATCAAAAATTGATTTAGAAAATAGACTAAATTCGATATCTTTTTTAGATTTAGACACAGTGGTTCCAAATGAATATCTTTTAAGAAATGATAAGATTTTTTCAAATGAAGGTATAGAAGTCAGAGTTCCAATGCTTGATGAAGGTATTGTAAATAAATTTTTAAATATAAGTGAGCATCGAAAATTTGGCTACCTTTTTAAAAGTAAATCATTACTAAAAAAAATTTACAAAAATGATATACATTCTTTAACAAAAAAAAAATGGGGCCTCCAATCACCATTTGCAAAATGGATGAAGAATCCACTACAAAATTTTCTGAAAGAAGTTCTGAGTGAGGGATATTACGAAAATTCTAAAAATTATTTTAATTTCAAAAATATCCAAAATTTAATAATTAAACATAAAAAAGAATATCACAATCCTGATTTTTTGTGGTCACTAGTTATGATGCAATTATTTTTAAGAAAGTTTAGGTTATAATATTGGACCCAGGGTTTAAAAACAAAAACACCAAATTAAGATTTAAAACAATTTTGACAAAAAATTTGTCTAAAACTCTAATTAAAAATATCATTATTTTGAAAATGGATCATTATAAATACAATTTCAATAATCAGTATAGATGGTTCAAAAAAAATATACAAAGTATCGACAAACATAATTTAGCTTTATTTAAAAATGAGATTATTGGGTATACTTGCCTAAGAGAGAAAAAAATCTTAATTGGTAAAAAAAAATCTTTAAAAATACTGTTATTTGATACCTGTATTGTAAAAAAACAAAAAAGAAAAACAGGTATTGGAAGAAAATTAATGAATTATAACAATAAAATTATTATTAAAAGTAAAAAACTCTCATTACTTTTATGTAAAAGAAAATTAATCAAATTTTATAAAAAATTTAATTGGAAAAATTTGAAAAAATCAAAAGTTAAATTTGTAGATCACAAACAAAAAAATTTATTTATTATGAGCTATAACTTTAAAAAAAAGATAAATGGTAAAATTTTTGTGTATTTAAATTCTTAAATATTTTAAATTATTAATATTTTTTAAATTGAGATCATTAAAAAGTGAAATAACAATTTTTTTATTTTTCATCTTTTTTATTTTATTTATTAAATTATTTGTTTTTAAGTTATAACTACCGAAAATATAAATATTATAACTTTGCAAATTATTTATGTTTTTTTCGTATAAAGTAATATTATTTTTTTTTTTTAAAATTTTGTAAAGTTCAAAATACTTTGAATTTCTGGTGTCTAAAACATTATTTTTAAAGCTTATTCCACAAAAAAGAATTTTTTTATTTTTAATTTTTCTTGTGAATGCCATTATTTTTTCTGCAATAAATTTAACGAATTTTTCGTTATAATCTCTTGAGTTTTTAATTATATGACTCTTAAATTTTTTTTTTTTTAAATCTTCTAATAAATAGTATGGATCTACAGGCACACAGTGACCTCCAACTAAGCCAGGTTTAAAATATGAAAAGTTCCATTTTGTTGAGCAAATTCTTAAAACCTCGTTATAATCAATATTGTATAATTCACATATTTTTAACAACTCATTCATCAATGAAATATTTACATCTCTCTGTGCATTTTCAAAAATTTTTGAAATTTCTGCGCTTTTTATGTTATCTGCAATGTATACCTTTTTTACGATTTTTTTATAAATTGTGTAAGCTTTTTTAATAGCAACTCTCGAGTTACCCGAAATTACTTTGTTAATTTTATTTAAGGTATTTTTTTTATCTCCTGGATTTATTCTCTCTGGAGAAAAACATATTTGAATATCTTTGTTTTTAATTTTGCTATAATTTGATATAATTTTTTTACATATGTTCTCTGTTGTTCCAGGTGATACTGTGCTTTCAACAATCAGTAAATTTCTTTTTTTAAAAAATTTAGAGATTAATTTACACGCGTCAATTAAAGATGATAAATTTGGTTTCTTAATTTGATTAACTGGTGTTGGAACAGTTATTATGAAAATATCAAATTTATTATCTTTTAAATCTTTGTTTTCATAAAATTTTAAATTTTTATTTAATATTTTTTTTTTTGAAATTTCTTTATTTTGATCATAACCTCTTTTTAAATCTTCGACTCTTTTTTTTGAAATATCTACTCCAATAACTTGGTGGTAATTTGCTAGACTAGTGGCTAATGGTAAACCAACATAACCTAAACCAATAATGCAAATTTTATTTTTCATTTTTAAACCATTCATAAAATTTATTTAGCCCATTTTCTAAATCAACTTTGTATTTAAAACCAATTAATCTCGATTTATTGATATTTTTTGCTTTGGTTTTGTAAACATCTCCTTTTTGCTTACCAAGATATGTAACTTTAATTTTTTTATTTACAATTTTCTCAATAAGTTTAATTAAATGTTTAAGATATATTGATTTTGGATTTCCAATGTTAAAAACCTGAGCATCTCTCGCATTAACATTTTTTTTTGTAAATTTTAATAGTTTATCAATATTATATATTATATCTGAAATATACGTGAAAGATCTGTAGTGATTTCCGTAATTATAAACATAAATTTTTTTATCAGAATTTATTTTATCAAAAAATTTATAAACTGACATATCTGGCCTTCCGTTGGGCCCATAAACTGTAAAGAAACGCATACCTGCAAATTTCATTTTATATACTTCGGAATAAACTTCAGATATTTCCTCTAAGGTTTTTTTGGAGACTGCGTAAATAGATATTGGAGTATTTCGTTTTTTTAAGTTTTCGCCATATATTGATGACGAGCTTGCATAAAGTATACTTACCAAAGATTTTTCATTTTTGAAAAATTCAAGAAGATTTATATATGCTGTTATATTATTTTCTACGTATGAAACAGGATTTATAAAAGAATATCTAACTCCAGCCTGTCCCGCAAGATGTATCACATAACTAATTTTTTTTTTATTTTTTTTTAACTTTGCTAACGAATTTTTATTTCTTAGGTCAGTCTTAAAAAAAATAAAGTTTTTGAATTTTTTTAAATTTGATAATCTTTTTATTTTAAAATTTATATTATAGTAATCATTTAAGTTATCTACACCAATAACTTTAAACCCCTTTTTTAGGTAAAAACTACTAAGATGGTATCCTATAAATCCTGCACAACCAGTTATTAATATCATTTTAAAATTTTTTATAATTTGGAAATTAGCCAGTAATATAAATTCTAACAAAAATAAAGATAAATATCATACAAATTATTTTAAACTACAATAACTAATAATTATTTCTAGTATAGTATTTAAATATTATAAAATTTGTTATAAGTAAAAGTAGTGGATAATTGTAAAATTTGTAATAAGC
>MDTE01062776.1_pt1 | contig 10348 bp, 14 predicted proteins | sample 811231 | NCBI WGS metagenome assembly MDTE01 (sample SAMN05326651, study PRJNA326480) | marine metagenome | isolation source: seawater | place: Indian Ocean: Red Sea | collected 2010 | reverse complement strand
TTCAGGATTAGTTGCAGCTGAAGAGTATCCTAATCCTATAGAATTTGCAGATGTTGTTACTTCGACAACTCACAAAACTATAAGAGGCGCTAGAGGAGGAATGATACTTTCTAATAATGTTGACTTGGGTAAAAAATTTAACTCTGCTGTATTTCCAGGTTATCAAGGTGGGCCACTAATGCATGTAATAGCAGGTAAGGCCGTTGCCTTTGGTGAAGCTCTTAAACCAGAATTCAAAGAATACATAAAACAAGTTATTAAAAATGCTCAAATTCTGAGTCAAACACTTGTAGATGGTGGTCTCAAAATTGTTTCTGGCGGGACAGACACACATCTAATTTTAGTTGATTTAACACCAATGGACCTGACAGGCGATGCTGCTTCAACAAGTCTCGAGGAGGCACACATTACATGTAATAAAAACGGAATACCAAAGGATCCAAAGCCTCCAAAAATAACTTCAGGAATTAGACTAGGTACGCCCGCAGCTACAACAAGAGGTTTTAAAGAGAAAGAATTTGAAACTGTTGGAAATTTAATACTCGAAACTTTATCTGGTTTAAAGCAAAACCCAAACGATAATAGTGATGTTGAAAAGAAAGTTAAAGGGAAAGTGTTAAATCTCTGCAATCAATTCCCGATTTATAATTAGGTGAAAATATGAAGTGCCCATTTTGTGGAAATAATGACACTCAAGTAAAAGACTCTCGTGCAACTGAAGATAACTCTGCAATAAGAAGAAGAAGATTTTGCTCTGCATGTGGCGCTCGTTTTACAACTTTTGAACGTATTCAACTTAGGGAATTGACTGTACTTAAAAAATCAGGAAAAAAAGTTCCTTTTGATCGTGACAAATTAGAAAGGTCAGTTCAAATAGCTTTAAGAAAACGGCCTGTTGACAATGAAAGAGTTGATAGAATGATCAGCGGTATTGTTAGACGTGTCGAAAGTTTAGGTGAAACTGAGGTTTCGTCTGATGTAATAGGTGAAATTGTTATGGAGGGACTACAAAGTATTGACTCTGTTGCATATGTTCGATTTGCATCTGTCTATAAAAATTTTCGTGAGGCAAAAGATTTTGAAGAATTTTTAGGAGTAATTTCTTCAAACGAAGATTAGGTTTACTTTTGAGTGAAAAAAAATACCTCAGAATTACAGAAAGAATGGCACTTAGAGCAGTTGGCACAACATATCCAAATCCACCTGTAGGAGCAATAATTGTTAAGGATGGTCTAATTATATCAAGAGGCTGGACTCAGCCTAATGGGGTACCTCACGCTGAAATTCATGCAATTGACCAAGTTAAAAACAAAAAAGATATTCAAGGAGCTGTGTTATACTGTACGCTTGAACCGTGTTCACACCACGGCAAAACTTCTCCTTGTGTCAACAAAATAATAGATTTGAAATTCTCTAAAGTAGTTATCTCCCAAGTTGATAAAAATCCGCTAGTGAATAGTAATTCAGTAAAGAAACTTAGGTCAGCTGGCATTAAGGTAGTGATTAAAAATTTTGGCAATAAAGCAAAGGAGTTGAATAAAATTTTTTTTAACTCACTTAATAATAATAAACCATTTATTACTCTTAAAATTGCTTCAACAGCTGATGGTAAAATTGCAACAAAATTGAATGAAAGTAAATGGATAACTAATTCAACCTCCAGAATGATTGGTCATCAATTAAGATCTTTGAACGAATGTATGATTGTTGGAACAGATACAATTAGAAAAGACAATCCTACATTAGATTGTAGGCTTAATGGACTTAGCAGTAGATCGCCAGCTATATTTATTTTAGATAGAAAACTTGCTTTGAAGAAAAGTTTAAAAATATTTAATTATAAAAATCGTAAAACATATATTTTTTATTCGGATAAAGTCAAAAAAAGAATACATAAATTAAAAAATATAAACTATATAAAAATCAGTGAAGTTAACAATGTGTTGAATATAAAATCAGTTATCAAAAAAATATCTAATTTAGGTTATACTAGAATATTAGTCGAAGGGGGCGCTAAATTATCCGCTTCACTTTTAAAAGAAAATTTAGTAAATGAAATTTTTTGGTTTAGGGCAAGTAAAATAATGGGAAATAATGGTTTAAATGCTATCTCAAATTTAAATATAGATGATATGGACAATTTAAAAAGATATAAACTAGTTGATAGCAAAATAATTGATAGTGATCAATTATCTATTTATAGAAAAAAGTAATTATGTTTTCAGGAATTATAGAGAATAAAGGTATCGTCAAAGAGTTTAAAAAGCTCAGAGATTATCGCCTTGTACTTGATACGGATCTTAATTTTAATGATATAAAAAAAGGAAGTTCAATTTGTTGTAACGGAGTATGTTTAACAGTTACTTCAAAGAAAAAATTATTAAGAAAAACTAAACTTAGTTTCGACGTTTCAAAAGAAACTGTAAAATGTTCTAATTTTAATCAATTAAAAATAGGCGATTTGATAAATATTGAAAAATCTCTAAGAGTCGGTGATGAGATAAGTGGGCATTTTGTTTTTGGACATGTAGATGAAACTACTACGTTAGTATCAATAAAAAAAAATGGTGGTTCTTATGAGTTAAAATTCAAAATTTCAAAGAACCTCAAAAAATATGTTGTAAAAAAGGGATCTGTTTCGCTCAACGGCATTTCTCTAACAATTAACGACATAAAAAGGGATGTGATTAGCCTTAACATTATACCCTACACGTGGAATAAAACTAATTTACATAAATTAAAAGTAGGAAATAGAATAAATCTTGAAGTTGATATGCTGGCAAGATATGTTACGCAAAATCGTTGAAGCATAAAACTTATGAATAATCAATTTATATCATCTATCGAAGACATCATTGAAGACCAAAGAATAGGAAAAATGGTAATCATGGTGGATGACGAAAATCGAGAGAACGAAGGAGACTTAATTATTCCTGCAGAGAAAGTAGACCATAAGGCAATAAATTTTATGGCAAAACATGGTAGGGGCTTAATTTGCTTATCATTAACTGAGGATCGAGTAAAAGAACTAAATTTACCCTTAATGTCACAAAATAATGACTCTCGAAACTCAACAGCATTTACAATATCTATTGAGGCAAAAGAAGGTGTTACAACTGGAATTTCCGCACAAGATAGAGCTGTAACAATACAAACAGCAATTGATCAAAATAAAACAAAAGAAGACATAATGAGCCCAGGACACGTTTTTCCTTTGGTCGCTAAGGATGGAGGTGTTCTAATGAGAGCTGGCCATACTGAAGCTTCAGTTGATTTGGCTAGGCTTAGTGGACACACGCCTGCAGGAGTTATTTGTGAAATTATGAATGATGACGGCACTATGGCTAGAATTCCTGATCTTATAGATTTTTCAAAAAAACATAATATCAAGATTGGAAGAATCGTCGATTTAATCTCACATAGAAGAGGTAAAGATAAGTTTATTAAGAAATCTTACGACTCAAAAATAAGCTTAGCATTAGGAATGACATTTGATATTAAAATATATGAGTCATTATACGATGGAACTGAGCAGATTGTTTTAACTAAAGGAAATGTAAGTGATGGTAAACCAATTATGGTAAGAGTGCATGTAACAGATTATTTTGATAATTTATTTGGCAATTATGGCAGTGATGATGCATCTTTGCATAAGGCAATTAAGATAATTGAAAACGAAAAAAGGGGTGTCATAATATTAATAAGAGATACCGGTAAGTCTATAATTAATAATTTAATTACAAACCAATCTAATTCAGATAATCAACACCAAGGCAATAGTGACGAACTTAGAATTTATGGAATGGGCGCACAAATTTTATCTGAAATTGGTGTAAAAAAAATGATACTTCTCACGAATACAGAATGGAAATTTATTGGTCTTGATGCATTTAATATAGATATAGTTGAGACTAAACTTTTGAGTACAATAAATGAGTAAAAAATATAAGTTTTTAATTGTGGCATCAAATTTTTATCCAAAGATTACAGATGGTCTTTTGAAAGGTGCAATATCTGAGTTAAAAAAACAAAAATATGTATATGACATATTTAAAGTAAATGGATCATTAGAAATTCCTGTTCAAATTTCTATACTCATTAATAGAAAAAAATACGATGCTGTTATTGCAGTTGGCTGTATTATTAAAGGAGAAACAGACCATTATGAGTTTATTGCAAATGCAATAACTAATTCACTTTTATCAATCTCTGTTGAGAATAAAATACCTATTTCAAATACTGTTCTAACGTGTACAAGCCTTAGACAAGCTAATAAGAGATCTGTTACAAAACTTAACAGGGCCAGAGAAGCAGTTTTAGCAGCCATATCAGTTTTAAAAAATTAAATTAATATGTCTGATGTTAAATCATATCAAAGGCTCTTAGCTGTGCAGGCCTTATATGAAAATTCAATAAATAAAAAAGGATTAAATGTTTCCATCGATGAATTACTATCTCATATAATTGAGAACGCTGAATTTAAAAATAAAATCTATGGAACAAAGCTATCTTTTACCAAGGAAATTTATAATGGCGTATTTTCTAATTTGAAAAAAATAGACTTAATACTCAAAAATTCTCTTAAAAAAAACAACAAAGTACAATCTTTTGATAAGTTATTATTATCCATCTTTAGATGCGCGATATATGAGATTTCTGTAAAAAATGAAATCTCAAAGAAAATAGTAATTTCTGAGTACTTGTTGATACTAAATCATTTTTTCAGCACAAAAGAGGCTACCCTCTTGAATGGAGTACTTGATAATCTAAGAGAAATATAGAATAAAAATAAAAGTTGCAAATTAATGTAATTTTTGGCATTTTCACCACCAGCAATAAAAAATCAAGGACACAGATATGAGCATAATAAACCTAATTATATTCTCGGGAATTCTATCAATTATTTATGGATTCTGGGCTGGCAATTCAGTTTTAAAGTCAAATTCTGGAAGTGAAAAAATGCAAGAAATTTCCTCAGCAATTCAAATTGGTGCACAAGCTTATCTTAATAGACAGTATACAACAATTGCTATTGTTGGCTTAGTCATTTGTGTTCTTTTATATTTATTTTTCAGAGACTTTTGGGTTGTTGGAGGATATTTAATTGGTGCAATACTGTCGGGAGCAGCAGGCTACATTGGAATGATAATCTCAGTGCGTGCAAACGTAAGAACTGCGCAAGCAGCAAGTGAAAGCTTAGGTAAAGGACTTAATGTAGCTTTTAAAGCGGGTGCAGTTACAGGTATGCTTGTAGCAGGTTTAGCTTTATTATCTATTTCAGTATATTATGCAATTTTAGACTCTTATTCAGTATCAGAAGAGACCCTTAAGCATGCTCTTGTTGCATTAGGTTTTGGAGCTTCACTTATATCAATTTTTGCAAGATTGGGTGGTGGTATTTTTACAAAAGGAGCGGATGTGGGTGCTGACCTGGTTGGTAAAGTTGAAGCAGGTATACCAGAGGATGATCCTCGAAATCCTGCAGTAATAGCAGACAACGTAGGAGATAATGTTGGTGATTGTGCTGGAATGGCTGCGGATTTATTTGAGACTTATGCAGTTACAATCGTTGCCACTATGGTCTTAGCAACAATATTTTTTACAGGTGAAGTAGCTCATATGATGACAATCTATCCTATGGCAATCGGTGGTAGCTGCTTAGTAGCTTCAATCATAGGAACATTTTTTGTAAGATTGGGATCATCTCAAAGTATAATGGGGGCTCTTTATAAAGGTTTTATTGCTTCAGCCATACTTTCATTAATATTTATTTATCCAGTAACTCAGGTTGTATTAGGGGATATGTCTAAGGAATTTACATTTGGAGATACAACGTTTTCTGGTACATCACTCTATATTTGCTCAATAATTGGAATTGTTATTACCGGACTTTTAATATGGATAACTGAATATTATACAGGAACAAATTATAGGCCCGTTCAGAGTGTTGCTAAAGCCTCTACAACTGGGCATGGTACTAATGTAATTCAGGGGCTTGCTGTATCAATGGAAGCTACAGCATTGCCTGCTTTAGTAATCGTGGTAGGAATAGTAATGACTTTTCAATTAGCTGGTTTATTTGGAATAGCAATCGCAGTAACTGCAATGCTTGCTCTTGCTGGAATGGTCGTCGCGTTGGACGCATATGGTCCAGTAACTGATAATGCTGGTGGAATTGCTGAAATGTCAAATTTAGATGAAAATGTAAGAAAAACAACTGACTCGTTAGATGCCGTCGGAAATACAACAAAGGCAGTCACAAAAGGATATGCAATTGGTTCGGCAGGTCTGGGTGCGCTAGTTTTGTTTGCTGCATATGTTGAGGACCTAAAGTTGGTTGATAGTTTAACCCCAAACTTTAGTCTTGAAAATCCATATGTTGTTGTGGGGTTATTAATTGGTGGATTGCTCCCATACTTATTTGCATCAATGGGCATGATGGCTGTAGGCCGCGCAGGCGGAGCTGTTGTCGAAGAAGTGAGAAAACAATTTGCAGATAATCCAGGAATTATGACTGGAGAGTCTAAACCTGACTATTCTAGATCAGTTGATATGCTCACTCGCTCAGCAATTAAAGAAATGATAATTCCTTCTATGTTGCCAGTACTATCTCCAATTATTCTTTTTTTAGTGATATCAGTCGTAGCTGATCAAAATGCAGCTGTTTCTGCTGTAGGTGCGATGCTTCTTGGTGTAATTGTAACAGGTATATTTGTTGCGATTTCTATGACTGCAGGTGGTGGAGCTTGGGATAATGCTAAGAAGTATGTTGAAGATGGTAATTTTGGAGGAAAAGGATCAGAGGCTCACAAGGCAGCTGTTACAGGTGATACTGTTGGAGATCCATATAAAGATACGGCTGGTCCAGCTGTTAATCCAATGATTAAGATTACAAATATTGTTGCACTACTTTTACTTGCGGCCTTATAAATTATTGACCCCTGGTAAATGCATCATATAGTTGGTCAGTTATACCATAAGCATCTCTTCTAACCTTTGTAACTTCTGATGCAAATGCTATTTTGCTAAAGTCATCCGCATCTAGAATAGTTTTATTCAGTAAAAGATCGTTTTGATCAAAAACAAATCTATAAATATTTTGAAATAGTAGTGTATCTTCTTCAAATACATTTTCTTCTTTAAGTGACAATATATATATCCAAACGTGATTAACATCATTAATCTCAACAGAGGGCGATCCCATGGCATTATATATATCTTGTCTAGTTGTTAAATTTTCCTGAAATTTTGATATCTTTTCTGAGGAAATGAGTAAATCATCAAGCAGATAACCATGTTGCTTATTTATTGGAGAGCAACTATAAAAGACAATCAAAAGTAAAAAAATATAAGTTAATCGCTTAATATACATGTTGTTTAAAAATAAAAACTATATAGCAGAAAAAATCTATCAGAATATAATTGAAATATCGAGATCAAAGTTCTTTTATATTGATTATAATCTAGAAGATAGCTTTGAAACTAGATTTGATCTCATTATTTTTCACTCTTTTATGGTTTTTTATTTTTACAAGAGCAAAAAAATCGAGAAATCAATGATACCCCAAAATTTATTTGATCATATGTTTTCTGACTTTGAAAATAATCTTAGAGAAATGGGTTTTGGAGACATTGCTGTTAACAAAAAAATGAAAAATTTTATAAAGGCATTCTATGGTAGATTGTCTCAATATAGTAAAAGTATGGAATTAGTAAAAAAATATGATGATAAATCATTGCTAGAGAAAACAATCTTAAATAATATCTTAAAGGGAAAGATTAATGATGAAAAAAATTTAAGTGTGTTTTCGGAATATTTTATAAGAAATATTAAAAAATTTGAAAGTAGGTCAGAAAATGAAAATCTCAGTTGTAATTTTGAATTTTTAAAATTTAGTTAGTATTTTGAGTATGACTTTTAAATTAGCTGTAGATATGCTGGGTAGTGAAACAAAATCCCAAGAAATTTTAAAAGGATTAGAACAGTCGCTACTGAGAAATATTAACTATAAATTTAATCTTTTTGGTATCAAGAATGAAATCGTCAAAAAAATAAATAAGTTCAAAAACCTTCAATCTGTCTCTGAAATCATTGATTGCAGTGATAGTATTTCTATGAATGATAAACCCTCTGAAATTATCAAAACTAAGAGTTCTTCTAGTATGAACTTAGCTATTAAATCAGTTGAAAAAAAAGATTCTGATGCAGTTCTTTCTTTTGGCAATACTGGAGCTTTGATGACCTTATCATTATTAAATATAAAAACTTTGGATGAAATAAAGCGTCCCTCGATTGCATCTATTTGGCCAAATATGAAAGGTGAGTCTATAGTTCTTGATCTCGGAGCCAATACTAAACTAAGTGCAAGATATCTTATTGATAATGCAATACTTGGTTCAAGCTTAGCATCAGTTTTATTAAAAATAGAAAAACCATCTATAGGCCTTCTTAATGTTGGAAAAGAAGATACAAAAGGAAATGATGAAATAAAAAATGCTTCAGAGCGATTAAGGAAACTAGATGAATCCAATTTATTAAACTATTTTGGATATATCGAAGGTAATGATATTTCTATCGGAAAAACAAATGTTGTTGTAACCGATGGGTTTACTGGAAATATTGCATTAAAAACAGCAGAAGGAACAGCAAAATTTTTTCAAAGCCATTTAGACAATGCCTACAGGAGTTCATTATTATCAAAATTAGGATATATTTTTTCATCAATTTCATTAAAATCTGTTAAAGAAAGACTAGATCCAAGAGTACATAATTGTGGTATATTTATGGGTTTAAATGCACTAGTTATTAAATGCCATGGTCAATCTGAGCATAAAGGTGTTTCCTATGCATCAGATATCATATATTCCCTGTTAGCTGATAACGTTAATGAAAAAATTAAGAAATACGTCTTAGAAATGCAAGGCAAAGTCACTATTTAAGTAGAAAAAAAATAATTAATATATTGTTATAAGTTATTAATTTTATATAATTTTTTATATGGATAAAACAACAACCAGATCTAGTTTAAGCGAAGCGGTTTTCAAAAACGTGGGCTTATCGAGAAATGAGTCTGCAACACTTGTCGACTCAGTCTTTGGCGAAATACTCAACAGCCTAATTCAAGGAAATGACGTTAAAATTTCTTCTTTCGGAACATTTGTTGTTAGACAAAAAAAAGAGAGAATTGGACGTAACCCAAAAACCGGTCAAGAAGTTCCTATTACAGCGCGTAGCGTAGTAACATTTAGAGCATCGAATGTCTTAAAGTCAAAAGTAAATTCAAAAAATAAATCTAATGCAAGGGATTTAAATTAAGTGAGTACGAAATCACCTGAAGCTTTTAGAACTATAAGTGAAGTATCAAAAGATTTATCATTACCTCAGCATGTACTTAGATTTTGGGAAACAAAGTTTGTCCAAATAAAACCTATTAAAAGAGGTGGTGGTAGAAGATATTATAGACCAGAAGATGTTAAGTTGTTAAAAGGTATAAAGGCTTTATTGTACAATGATGGATACACAATTAGAGGTGTTCAAAAAGTAATTAAAGAAAATGGCACCAAGAAACTATTAAGAGTCGACAATGAAAGTAAACCGTTTACAGATTTAGCAAATGATATTAATGATACAAATGATCAAAGTAAAATTGTTAAGTATTCTATTAATGAGTCAAAAAGAAAAAAGTTAATGGATGTTTTGAATGATTTGGTTAATTTGAAAAATAAACTTGATAATAAATAATGGCAAAAAAATCAACAGTTAAAGTTCGTCTTGTACCAGAAGAAAAAGCTGATAGTAAATTTTATTATTACGCAAAGAAACCAACCTCTGGGTTAAAAGCTAAAGAGAAACTTAGAATGAAAAAATATAACCCGGCAACAAAAAAACATGAATGGTTTGTAGAAAAGAAACTTCCACCACATAGTAAATAATTATTTTTTAAAATTTTTTTTCTCAAAATCAATAAAGTTTTTTATAATTGATACCCATATATTGCTTATTAATTTTGGACTCGCTCCTAGTTTTTTTGCTTGAGCTGCAACTCTCTTTTTTATTTGATTAATTCTTTTTAAATCAACTATCTCAGATTTCTTAGTTTTAACATCAAGCGCTTTACTAACCAATTTAGATCGTTTAACCATCAATGGCAGTATTTTAGAGTCTACTTCATCTATTCTCTTCCTTATTACTCTCATTTTTGCAGAATTATTTTTTTTACTCATCTTTTTTTAAATGGTCTTAAAATATACATTGATGGAAAAACCCAGACAATTCCTAGAATAAAGTAAACAATAAACTCTACTAACCAATTATTAAAGTTGATTTTAACTAAAAAAGCCATAACTA
>MDTE01119202.1_pt1 | contig 10349 bp, 8 predicted proteins | sample 811231 | NCBI WGS metagenome assembly MDTE01 (sample SAMN05326651, study PRJNA326480) | marine metagenome | isolation source: seawater | place: Indian Ocean: Red Sea | collected 2010 | reverse complement strand
TTTTAATACTTTTTTAACTGGGTGAATTTGTTTAGCACTATTTGATAGTGTTTCAATATTTTTACCCATCAGTAAAATATGAATATCATTGCTAAGTTTCATTGCAGCAGTAATTGTATTAAACGTAGATGACTTTAAATTATTATTATCGTGCTCAGCTATTACTAGAACTGTCATCTAAATTACTTTTGCCTCATATTTTAATTTTTCAACTAATTCTTTTACATTATTAACCATTATACCTGCCTTACGTTTAGGTGGCTCCTCAACTTTTAAAATTTTAATTTTTGGATTTGTATCAACGCCAAGTGTATCAATATCTATAATATCTAAAGGTTTCTTTTTAGCTTTCATAATGTTGGGAAGAGAAGCAAATCTTGGAGTGTTTAATCTTAAGTCACAAGTTAATACAGCTGGTAAACTACTTTCAATTTTTTCAATACCTTCGTCTATTTCTCGTGAAATAGATAATTTAGAGCCTTCAATTTTCAAATCTGAAATAAAACATCCTTGAGGCCAATTTAATAAAGCAGATAGGATTTGGCCTGTTTGATTAGAGTCATCATCAATTGCTTGTTTACCCATTAGAACCAAATCAGGATTTTCATTTTTTATTATTTTATTTAATGTTTTAGCAACAGCTAATGGCTCAAGAGAATTTGGAGATTTAACCAAAATAGAGCGATCAATGCCCATTGCCATTGATGTTCTTAATACATCTTGTGACTTTTCATCACCTATCGTGACCGCAACTGTCTCTTTAGCTAAACCTTGCTCTTTTAATTTAACAGCCTCTTCAATGGCATTTTCATCTGGAGGGTTAACAGACATTTTTACATTTTGAGTCTCTACACCGGTGTTATCGCTTTTGACCCTAATTTGGACTTTGTAATCAACGACTCTTTTTACAGCAACTAAAACTTTCATTTGGATTTGAATAAAATAAACTAACTTTCATAACTTACAATATGCAAAAAAAGCTAATGGTAAATATTAAAAAAAATAAAATATTTAAAAATATATATGAACTAGATATTAGATTTTCTAAGAAAAAAAATAGTGAAATTTATAAAGAAAATTTCATATTTAATGGAAAAAGTGTCTCAGCTATTTGTTATAACAGAGATTTAAATGTTTTTTATTTCATAAAACAAATGCGACCAAATTACTTTTTTCATAAATTCAATAATTACCCACTTGAGGTAGTTGCGGGTGGAATTAATAAGAATGAATCTAATAAAAAAGCTATTATAAGAGAAATAAAGGAGGAATTAGGTGTTGAAGCAATCTCAGTCAAAAAAATAGACTCATTGATTATCGCCCCAGACTGTTTAGAGGAAATTACAGATTTATATTTTGCGGAGGTACCAATTATTCACAAATTTGAAATCATCAATCCTATGGAGGGTGAGTTTATTAAGATAATAAAATTAAGTAAAAAAGAAATAAAAGAACTTTTAAGTAAAAAGAAACCTCAAAATATTGTTACAAAGATTGCTTTTTTAAAAATATTAGAAACTAAGATTTAATTTTTAACATTTTTTCATCGTATAGAGGAGACAGATGAACATTACATGGAATTTTTTCAGTAGCTATTTCTAATTCATATTTACCACTTTTTACAAACTCTCTATCTATAATTTCATTACTCCTGATATATCCGTAGCCAACTGGTTTACCAATTGTATAACCATATCCTCCACTGGAAAGCCAACCTACTTGTTTGCCATTTCTAAAAATTGTTTCTCTTCCCAATAAAATTATGTTTGGATCATCACAAGTAAAACCAGCAAAAATTTTCTTTAAACCTTTTTTCTTTTGCTCAATTAGAGATTTTTTTCCAATAAAATCTATATCACTATCTAATTTTGTTGCCCAACCTAATCCTGCCTCTAAGGGGGTATGGTCTGGCCCGATATCAGAACCCCAGGCCCTATAGCCTTTTTCTAAACGACAACTCTCAATACAACGATATCCCGCATTAACCAAACCGAATTTTTTTCCAAAATCCATTATATTTTCATAAACTTCTTTTGCATGGTTAATAGGGAAATGTAATTCCCAGCCTAACTCGCCCATATATGTTATTCTAATTGCATTTACATCATAATTTCCAATTCTAATTTTTTGACAAGTTCCAAATGGAAAATTTTCATTTGATAAATCATGGTTTGTTAAACCCTGAAGTATTTCTCGTGATTTAGGGCCCATCAGCGCAAAAACTGAATTATCATAAGTTATATTTTTGATATTTACTCTGTATCCATTTGGGATATTTGATTTTATCCAATTAAAATCATGAGTCATAAATCCAGTACCTGTAACGATATAAAATTTATTAGTATCAAGCACTGTTATGGTAACGTCACATTCTATACCACCATTATCATTTAACATTTGTGTGTATATAGTAGATCCGATTGGTTTATTGATTTTATTTGAACAAATAAAGTCTAGTGCTTTTGTTGCATCCTCTCCTGATATTATAAATTTAGCAAAGGAGCTTTGATCGATAAGAACAGCTTTCTCTCTTGTGGCTTTAACTTCCTCACCTACTTTTTCAAACCAATTCTGCCTGTCATAAGAATAGATATCCTTAGGCTCCATGCCTTCTGGTGCAAACCAATTGGGTCTTTCCCAACCCATTTTTTCACCAAAACATGCATTTGCAGATGATAAGTTATCGTAAATTGGAGAAATTTGATAATTTCTTCCAGAGGAATGTTCTTCGAAAGGCCATGCCATTGTGTAATGTTTTGCATAAGCTTCATATGTTCTTTTTCTAACCCATTCCAAATCTTGGTGGGGTTTGCCAAATCTTCTGATATCTACAGGCCATAAATCGTATGGTGGTTGACCATAAGCTACCCATTGAGCTAATGCCATGCCAGCTCCACCACCAGCAGCAATTCCATAAGCATTAAAACCAGCCCCTACATAAAAATTATTCAATTCTGGGCTTTCTCCTAGAATAAAGTTTCCATCAGGAGTGAAACTTTCAGGACCATTAATTAGTTCTTTGATACCAGCAGTTTCTAATTTAGGTACCCTTCCAAGAGCATTATTCATGATCATTTCAAAATGATCATAATCTGACTCTAGTAAAGAAAAATGAAAATCCTCTGGAACTGATTTTTCTGCCCATGACATAGGATTAGGCTCGTATCCTCCCATGGCTAATCCACCAACTTCCTCTTTGAAATATATTAATCTATCTGGATCTCTGAGAGTTGGTAAATTTGGTTCAACTCCCTCTATTTTTTCAGTAACCAAATATTGATGTTGAAAAGAAACCAACGGAACATTCACTCCAACAGTTGCCGCAAACTGTCTTGACCATTGACCACAACAACAAATAATTTTTTCACAATCAATTAAACCTTTATCAGTTTCTAGTCCTTTTATAACACCCTCATCAAGGATTACTTTCTTAACTTTTGTTTCTTCAATAATTTTAGCACCTTTATTTTTGGCACCTTTAGCTAGAGCCTGAGTTATATCTGTTGGATTTGCTTGACCATCAGTAGGCAAGAAGGCTGCTCCACATACATCGTCTATATTCATAATAGGCCATAAATCCTGTGCTTCTTTTGCAGTTAAAAGTTCCATTTCTAAACCAAATGAATGTGCTGTAGTTGTTTGCCTTAAAACTTCTTTCCATCTTTGCTCATTACATGCCAGTCTTAAACCTCCATTCATTTTCCAACCAGTGCTTAAGCCTGTCTCTTTTTCTAATTTGTTGTAAAGGTCTACTGAGTATCCAAGTAATTGAGTAATATTTGCATTTGTTCTTAATTGGCCAACTAAACCTGCAGCATGCCAAGTACTACCAGAAGTTAGTTTGCCACTTTCAATAAGGCATACCTCTAAACCTAAGTCAGCTAAATGATATGCAGTTGAGCAGCCAACTATACCTCCTCCAATGACTACTATTTTTGAACTATTGATCATAATAACCTTTCGTATGAGTCGTTGAATTTCTTAAGATTTTCTGAGGTATACTCGCCGTAATCAAAATCTAATTTTGATGTTATTTCAGAGACCATACTCCACATAGTTTCTCTTAGTAAACTAGCTGTTTTCATTGCATTATATTTATTTAACAAATCGGGGTTAGGTTTCTGATTAAAATATAATTCTAGAGCTTTTAATTCTAAACTTTCGTCAAAATCATTGTTTGAAGCCAAACCACCTAGATCAAATAAAGGATCATTAAAACCGCCATATTCCCAATCAACTACCCAAATTTTTGAACCGTCATCAAGAAAATTTGCTGCTAAAAGATCATTGTGTCCAAATACTATCTCTCTTGGAGATGATAGTTTTTCAAGGTTATCAGACTTAGTCAAAAGATCTTGAATTTTTGAAGAGTGGGAACTCTTGTTATTTAAAAGAAAATTTGAATAGTATTTTATCACATAAAAAACCCAAAAAATTGCAGATTGACCTGATAATTTATTTGGAATTGAATTATGTATTTTTTTGATTACTGGTATTATTCTTTCCAAATTATTTCTGACTGTAAGTGGTTCAAGAGTTGTGCTTTGAATATAATCTAAAACTAATACACCTGGTTCGTTGTAGATAAGATTTGGAGATACTCCAATTTCATATGCTGCTTTACTCACTAAAATCTCATTGGCCCTGTAAACTAAATGCTCTGGAATATCAGATCCTAACCTCACTACTAACTTTTTTTCCGAGTCATTAACTAAATAATTTAAGTTAGTAATCCCGCCTTCTAAAGGTTTAATATCTATAATTCCTTTCCAAATAGGGAGAGATTTGATTTTTTCTTCATTGCTCATTTTATTTGAAACCATACTTATCTTTAAGTTTTTTACTAGCAGATTTAATTGTACTATCAGCTATAATTGCAATAAAGGCGATACATAGACCAGCAACAAGACCTCTACCAATATCAGCTTTAGTAAGAGCTATATAAACTTCTTGTCCCAGTTCTCTTGTGCCAACTAAAGCTGTAATAACTAACATTGAAAGCGCTAGCATTATAGTTTGGTTTATTCCTAATAGAATTTCAGGAATAGCTAAAGGTAGTCTTATATTGAAAAGAAGTTGCCTTTTATTACATCCATTAGCCACTCCAGCATCAATGACTTCAGGATTTACATTTTTAATACCATGAATTGTATATTTAACAGCAGGGGCTAAAGAATATAAAATAACAGCAAGCATTGCCGTGAAATCACCTACCCTAAAAAGCATCACAACTGGGATTAAATAAACAAAACTTGGAAGAGTTTGAAGGGTGTCAGTAATACTTAATAAAACCCTATTGGCTCTGTTATTAAGACCTCCCCAAATACCAAGAGGTATACCTATCAAACAAGCTAATATTACACTAGCTCCGCATAGGTATATGGTTACCATTGCTTTCATCCATAGACCATTTACAACAATAAATAAAAGCAATGCTAAATTTAAAAAAGCTAATTTAAACTTTCCGTAATACCATCCTAGTAAAGTAAAAATAAAAATAAACCAAGGCCATGGAATAGATATTAAAAATTTTTTTATGGGTAACATGAAATATTTAAGGATATAATATTTAGTGATCTCTAATTGATCGTAATAATTTATATTTATATGTTTTATTGATTTTTCCCAAAAGTCTGAAGTGCTTATCATTAAGAACTCAGGATAATTTTTAAAGAATTCAAAAAAGTAACCAGCAAAATAAGTTAGAAAAATTAATGCAACTATAATTATTACATGAATATTTCTATAAAAAAAATTTATAGTTTTTCTTTCATAATTTTTTTGAGATCCAATAAATACATTACTCATTCTATCCAAAACAATAGCTATGATAACAATTGCTAAACCTGCCTCCACACCTCCTCCTATATCAAGTTTTCTTAATGAAGTTAGAACATCATACCCAAGTCCACCTGCGCCTATCATTGAAGCAATAATAACCATATTAAATGAAAGCATTATGACTTGATTAATTCCTACTTTAATTGAACTTAGAGCAGACGGAATCTCAACCTTCCAGAGAAGTTGTCTATTATTGCATCCGCACATAAGACCTGCCTCTACTATTGAGGGGTTGATGCTTTTTAAACCTAGGTATGATGTATGAACCATCGGTGGTAAAGCATAAATGATTGTAGCTATCAAAGCCGATACGGGACCAAAACCAAATAATACCAAAACAGGAACTAGATAGGCAAAAACTGGCATTGTTTGCATTAAATTTAATATGGGATTAATGATTTTATAAGCTCTGATACTTTTATAACAAAGTATACCTGCGGTAAGACCAAGAATAACCCCAAAAGGAACAGCTATAAAGATTGAGGCGATAGTAACCATAGAACTTTCCCATTGGCCAAAAATAGCTAGATATGAAAAAGAAAAAAAAGTTAAAAATGCTAATCCTTTATCTTTTATTTTATATGCAATAATTGTCATCAAACCTACTATTGCTATCCAACTAATTGGACTTAATAGAAGAATTGCTTGACTTCCCTGTCCCTGAAAAAAACCTTTTGCTATAAAAGACAGAACAAATTCATAAGGAATTTCAATAGTCCAAGAAATAGCTCTAGTTAGATCATTAAATGTAAATATTCCAAAATTAGCTGACTCTATCAACCATTTCATAAATGAAGAGATATAAGATTTAAAAGGAAAAACTAAATTTTTAGGGTATTTAACTGCCCATGATAAATCTAAATTTTTAAGTATTGGCTTACCGTAAATGGATATAAAAATTGTTATAGTTAAAAGAAAAAAAGAAATAACTCTATAATTAAGTGAAAGTGAAATTTTACTATTCATAAGAATGGGAGCGAATAATTCACCCCCATAATTTTAATTTATTTAATCCAAGATTGCCATCTAGATGAATTTGAATTCATCCAGTCAGCTACTACATCCTCTAGTGACCTTCCGTCTAAATCAACTTCAGCAACCATTTGTCCCATTTCATCATTATTAATGTTGAAAGCTTCAACAGCATTGTAGGCACCTGGCCACTTTTCTTTAAGTTTGCTAGAAGCTATTTTCCAAATAGGGCCTCTTGGTTTGCCACAATCGTAGGCGGAATTTGGATTAATACCCCATGAAGGATCTGTGTAACACTCAGTGGTATAAGCAGGGAAATCTACAAACTCTCCATCATATTTTGATGGGGCCCAGTGAGGTGCATATACCCAAAGCATAATTGGATCTTGTCTTTGATATGCAGACTCTAATTCTGCAAACAAAGCTGCATCAGTTCCAGCATGGACTACTTCCCAGTCTAAATTTAAGGCCTCAACTCTTTCATCATCAAAGCCTCCCCAAGTAACTGGTCCACCTAAATATCTTCCCATTGGGGCTGTTTCCATTGTTGAAAAAGCTTCCGCACATTCGTTAAGAGCTTCCCAATTTGGTAATCCAGGACATTCTTCTTTCATATAGGATGGGTACCACCACTCCTCAATCGCATCCATTCCTGTAGAACCAACATTAACTACCCTACCATCAGGTGTGTACTCATCAATTGCATCTCTTCCTGTGGTTTCCCACATCTCCATAGCGACGTGTAAATCACCTGTTTGAAGTCCAGCGAACTGAGCAATATAGTCAGCTTGTATTAATTCTACATTATAACCAGCCTCTTTTAATACTTCAGCCATAATATTTGTAGTAATATGCTGTCCTGTCCAATCATGCAAAGTTAACTTGATAGGATCTTGAGACTCTACAGCTGAAGAATTTGAAGTAAGAAAAAACGATAATGATAGCGCAGCTATCAGTTTTTTTATTAATGACATATTTTCCTCCTAATCCTTCATGCAAAATTAGCATATCTAGACAAATATTTTAAGAATTAAAAGAAAAAGTGAGGTTTATTAGTGCTTTTTTTCGATAGAAAATAATAAAAAATTAATATTAATTAAATCTATAAATCTTGGGAGTATATGATGAATTTGATTGAGAGATTAAACAATGGGCCAATTCTTTGTGCTGAAGGATATTTATTTGCAATGGAAAGAAGGGGTTATTTACAAGCTGGAGCCTATGTTCCTGAGGTTGTAATTGAACATCCTGAGGTAGTTACACAACTTCATCGAGAATTTATTAGGGCTGGTAGTGATGTAGTTCAAGCATTTACCTATTATGGTCATCGTGAAAAACTTAGACTTATAGGTAAAGAGGAGCTTTTAGAACCTCTTCAAAAAAATGCTCTTAAAATAGCAAAAGATGCTGCAAAAGAATTCCCCGAAATAGATTTAATGATTGCTGGTAATGTAGCCAATACAAATATATATGACCCATCTGATAAACAGTCCCACATTGATTGCCAAAACATGTTTGCTGAACAAATAGGTTGGGCTAAGGAAGCAAATGTAGATTTTGTAATTGCAGAAACAATCAGTTGGACAGAAGAAGCTAAGATTGCTCTTAAAGAGATTAAAAATGCTGGATTAATAGCTGTTGTAAATTTAGCTATTCATAAAGGAGATAAGACAAGAGATGGGCATACAGCTGCAGAAGCGTGTAAAATTTTAGAGGATCATGGTGCAGATGTGGTGGGTTTGAATTGTTATAGAGGGCCTAATATGACTATGAAACTTCTTCCTAGCATAAGAGAGAAAGTTTCATGTCATGTAGCAGCCCTTCCTGTTCCTTATAGAACTAATGAAGAGTTCCCAACTCATATGTTTATTAAAGATCCAAATTGTAGTGTAAGCAATGGTAATGTTTCTCATATTGGTCTTGATGGGTTAACTTGTAATAGATTTGAAATGGCAGAATTTACAAAACAGTGTATTAGCCTTAATGTAAACTTTATAGGTATTTGCTGTGGAGCTGATCCTCATCATGTTCGTGAGATGGCTGTTGCCATGGGAAGAAAACCTATAGCTTATAAATATTATCCTGATATGACTAAACACTTTGCTCATGGCGATGAAAGTAGTTTAAAAGATCACAATAAAGTCGATGAGTGGCTTAAGTAAATATTTTTGAAATTAAAACTCTATACCAACTCCCATAGTGTTTCTTGTTCTAAGATAGAGGTAGCTATTGATTATAAATCATTAGAAATTGAAAAATTAGAAGCAATAAATAACTATGGGGTCTTTTCACCAACAGCCACCGTTCCTTGTTTATCTATAAATGAAATGATGATTTCAAATTCATCGGCTATATTAGAATTTCTTGAAGATAGCTTCCCAGATCCAACTCTTTCATCTAAAAACCCTGAAGTAAAAGCCAAGATAAGATTTATGTCCACTCTGGTTGATGAAAAACTTGTAAATACAATAAGAAAATTATTTGGAATGGTTAAAAATTCTTCTCATCCTTCAGATGGTGTGATAATTGAAAATATTTTTAAAGATTTGACATCAAATTTAAATTTAGTTTTTAAAATTAAAGGAGAAGATATTTTCTTAGCTAATTCTAATATTAGTTTTGCTGACTGTAATGCGCCCTCTTTTTTTTCAATGCTTAAAGAGTTTGAAAAACATTTTAATAAAGAAGTAAATAAAAGTGATCAATTTTTAAAGTATCAAGATAATTTACAAAATCATAATACTTTAAATAAAGAATATAAAAGATATGGATTTGAAATTAGAAATTGGATATCTAATAAATTATTAGCATGAGTATTTGGGGTAAGATACTAGCAGGAAGTTTTGGTTTTGCTTTAGGGGGTCCAATAGGAGCTCTTCTAGGTGTTATTGCAGGGCATAGTGTAGATAAAATTAGAAATCAAACATCTGGTATAGATGAAAAAATACAATCTCCTCAAGAAGTTATAACTATTGGTATAATAATATTAGCCGCAAAGCTCTCTAAAGCTGATGGAAAAGTAACTTCAGATGAAATAAGTGCATTTAAAGAAAAATTTAAAATTCCTCCTAATTTCCAAAATGATGTTGGTAAAATTTTTAATGAAGCAAAAAAAACTTCTGATGATTATCATCAATATGCTCAACAATTAGGAATGATATTTCGTGGACAACCCCAAGTATTAGAACAAATTATAAATCTTCTTTTTTTTATTGCTGAGGCAGATGGTGAAATCAGCAGGCCAGAAATTTCATTTATAGAGGGTTGTGCTAAATATTTTGGTTTAAACAAGAGCCAATACGACAGTATCCAAACAATGTGGCTTGATAAACAAGTTAATCCATATAAAATTCTAGGCGTCTCCAAAGAGGCGAGTAACGAGGAAATTAGAAAAAATTGGATAAAATTGAATAAGGAGTTACACCCTGATCAACTAAGTTCACAGGGTGTTCCTAAAGAATTAATCATTAAATCTGAAGACAGACTATCCGAGATAAATCAAGCCTACGATAAAATAAAAAGTTTGCGCAAAATCA
>MDTE01107247.1_pt1 | contig 10349 bp, 7 predicted proteins | sample 811231 | NCBI WGS metagenome assembly MDTE01 (sample SAMN05326651, study PRJNA326480) | marine metagenome | isolation source: seawater | place: Indian Ocean: Red Sea | collected 2010 | reverse complement strand
TAAAACCAAACAACAGTGAATCACCATTAAATAATGTGCTAATTTCAATGTTTTTATTATTTTGATTAATACTTACTATACTTATTTTTTCAGTTTTTCTAATGACAAAGTATAGTTTGTTATCAAACGGAATTTGAGAGTCATTTATTCGAATTTCACCTTCAAAGAAATCTGAGTCATCTGCTTGAAAAACAAACTTAACTTCTTTTTTTTCATAAGGTTTTAAATTAATAAATTGTTGAGATTTTTGTTTTTTATTAATATTGAGAAAAATGATTTGTTCATTTATATCATTTTTTGAGTGGTTTTTGATAGTTGCAAATATTTCAATTTCTTTTTGATTTGCAATTAATGGATTTGATAGCCAACAACTATCAATACTTATATTGTCAATATTATCATTATTTATTGGAATTAAATAAATATAACCTCTATTATCTACTTTTTTCAATTTACTTAATTTGAATGTTGATTCTTGTAAATCTGATATAATATAGCTGTCATATTTTTCAGATGCAATTGTTTCTATATTATCTAATATTTTGTTTATACTTTTAGTATTAGTTGATGTTTCTATATTATCAATTTCTATTTCAATATTATTTTTATTTAATGCTATATTTTGCTTAGCAAGAAAATCATTTGTTATCAAATAAAAATTTGTTTCTGCAGGGTATGAGTTAATTATTATTCTTGCTTTTTCTTTGGCGATGTTTAATAATCTTCCATTTTCATTTTCAATATCCATACTAAAAGAATTATCTATATATATAAACACTAAATTTGAAGTGTTTTTTTTACTTGGAATATAAGGATAAGCAAAGGCAATTATTAGAAAAAAAATTGCTAAAATCCTACTTATTAAAACTAAAATGTTTTTAAGATTTGCTTTTCTTCTGTTTTTTTCTTTGATTTCTTTTAAAAATCTTATACTACTGAAGTATATTTTTTTGTGTTTTCTTAAATTAAATAGATGAATTATTATAGGTATTGCTAATGCAATTAGAAAGAAGAGTAGTTCAGGGTTTTGATATTTCATCAAAGTACAAAACTAAACTTTTTATTTGAATTATAATTTTTTTCAAATTATTTTTCCATCAACAATTTTTAAATGTCTATTAGCTATTTTAGCTAATTTCTCATTATGAGTGATTACTATAATAGTTTGTCCCATTTTTTTATTAAGAAACAAGAGTAATTTATGTAGTTCTTCTGAATTTTTACTGTCTAAATTTCCAGATGGCTCATCTGCTAATATTATTGATGGGGAATTAATTAATGCTCTTGCGATTGCTACTCTTTGTTTTTCTCCACCTGATAAATTTTGTGGTGAGTGATGAATTCTATCTTGCATTCCTAACTTTGTTAGAATTTTAATAGCATTTTTTTTGGCATTTTTTTCTTTTTCTCTAGAAATTAATGATGGTAACATTACATTCTCAAGAGCAGAAAATTCAGCTAATAGGTTGTGAAATTGAAAAACAAAACCAATTTCTTTATTTCTTAAAGTTGTAATGTCCTTTTCATGAAGATTATTAATATTTTTATTGTTTATTTCTAACTCACCATCTTGGATTTTTTCTAATGTACCTAGAATATTTAATAAAGTTGTTTTTCCTGCACCTGAAACTCCTTGAATACTAACAAATTCTCCTTTATTTATTTCCAGATTAACGCCTTTAAGCACATCAAGGTCTCCATAGCTGTGTCTTATGTTTTTTGCAATAATCATTTTTTAAAGTAAAGATAATCTAAATAATACACTATTTTAACAGATAAACTATTTTGTTGTTTCATGTTAAAAGTTTCTTCTAAATTATTGAGCCAACTATTTTGGATATTATTTGTTTCATTGTCAATTCCATTTTTCCAAACAACACTCATTTGACTTCCTGGTGCAAACCACCAATTTAAACTCAAATCTGAGGTCCATGTGTAATAATTAATATTGTAATCATCCAAAATAACATTATTGTTTGTGTTTATTAAATATCCTTTATTGTCTACTTCTTTGAAATTTAAATTTTCAACTTGGTCAGTATGATATCTTAATTTAAATGAGAAATCTAATTTATTACTAATAACATATGTTCCTGAAAAAACGTTAGTAATCATATATGTATTTCTTATTGAAAATAATAGTAGGTCTCTTTGTTCAGTTGGAAGAAAAAAATTATCTACAAAACCTAATTCATTGAACTTATTTTTTATTGATAAAACGTATTTTAGAGAGATTTGATCATTTATTCTGTATCTAGGAGAAACTCTTGCACGATATTCCCTTGAAGAATAAAGAGGTTTTTCTATAATGCCACATCCAAAATCAACAGCTAATTTATTTCTATAATCACTAGATAGATATGTGCTGATTCGTATTGAAGGAGACCTCTTAATAGGAACATTAAAATCTCCTGTTCTTGCTTCATAATAATCATTTTTTTCTAATGGATTTGCAACAATTTTAGCCATCAAGAAAAGGTAATTTTTAAAAACATATTTTGTTTCTGCTTCTATTTCAAAATCTACAAATTTATTTTCTGTAAATAAACTTTCATATCTTAAAAATAAGTAATGTGCAGAAGAAATAAATTTTTTATTTTCATTTTTTTGTTCAATTCCTAAATCTAATCCACTATTTATTTTGTTTTTTTGAGTTAAAAAACCAAGATAATTTGGATTATAGTTGTTGTCAATAATTGATGTATGAATTTTATATCTATATTTTCCACTAATGTTTGATGATGTTAAAGAACTTGAAAATCCTACGTTTTCATTCTTTATTTTACTCATTTTAATTTTTCCGCTAAATAAGTGAGAATTTTTTGTATTATATAGTTTTGTAAAAACTCCCATAACATTAGAATTTAAATTACTATTAATCATATTTGTGTTCATTAAGCTTACTGATGAACTATTTTTAAGTGCTTGATCAACAATAAAAACATTATAATTTGTTGATGGATTCTCATCTGTTTTATTTGTTACAGCATTTAAAATTGCAATTCCTAAACCTTTTTTACTTCTACCTGTAATTTTTGATGCATTAATTAAATCATTTTCAAGTCTTCTGCTGTAAAACATTTCATCTCCTTTGTTAAATAATTCAATTCCTTCATTAAAAAACTGTCTATTTTCTTCATATTTAATTTCAAAAGGAGATAAATTTAAAACCATTGCATCTGAGGCAACTTGACCAAAATCTGGAATTAAAGTCATGTCTAATGTGTAACTATCATTAATCCCATATTTTAAATCCATCCCATAATTGTAAGGGTAATTTGTATTTCCATCAAATGTTTCTGAATAAATAGATGCATAAGGCATGAAAGAAAGTCGAATAGGTGATTTTATATTTTTAATACCATCTAGCAATCCAGATTGAATAGCATAATTTTCAAAATTTATATTTATTGGATTCCAAGAATATGTTTCTCTGTACCTTCTGATTTGTCTAAACATATTTAAAGCCCATTTATTATTATTGTTAGGAAATCTTAGCTGTGAAAAAGGTATTGCTAGCTCTATTGACCATCCTAATTTGTTTATTTGAACAGCAGATTTCCATACAGCATTCCAGTTTTTATCATTATTATCACCTGATATTTTTTTGTCAATCTGAACTCCAGAAGCAGTTACTGCAAAGTGATATTGAATTTGTGCATTGTTAAATGGATCTAACACAATTTTAAATAAATCAGTATTTTTATTATCATCATCTCTTACTCCTAATTCTTTTAGTATACTGTCCGGGGCATTATCATACATCATTGCTCCAAAATAAATATATTGATCATCATAAAATATTTTCACTTCTGTTTTTTGTTGTTTTCTTTCATTTTTACCATTATTTGGTTTTTCTTGAACAAAAGAATCAGCAATATCTAAATTTAACCATATTTCATCATCAAGGTTGCCATCAATTTTAGGCTTTGCATTTACTTTTTTGATATTGTATGATTTTTTATTGGAAAATTGTCCAAAGCAAAAAATTGGTAATAGAAAAAGAAGTAATAAATAAAGATTTTTCATTATTTAAATTGCAAAAATAGAATTTATTATTAATACATTGTTTAATTTAAATCAATGATATATTTTTACAGTTTTAAAATAAAGACATGAATTTACACGAATATCAAGGAAAAGATTTATTAGCGAGTTTTGGTGTTAGAGTACAAAGAGGTTTGGTTGCATCAAATACTGAACAAGCTATTCAACAAGCAAAAAAATTACAATTAGAAACAAACACAAATTTCTGGGTTGTTAAAGCTCAGATACATGCTGGTGGAAGAGGCAAGGGCGGAGGTGTAAAACTGGCTAAATCTATAGATGAGCTAAAGTTGATTTCTAATGAGATGTTAGGAATGTATTTAAAAACACCTCAGACTTCTAAAGAGGGGAAATTGGTGAATCAAATTTTAATAGCTGAAGATGTTTATTATAGTGGAGCAGAGCAATGTTCAGAGTTTTATATGTCTGTTTTATTAAATAGATCTACTAATAAAAATATGATTATGTATTCTACTGAAGGAGGTGTAGATATAGAAACAGTCGCAGCAAAAACTCCTCATTTAATATTTTATGAAGAAGTTAATCCAAATATAGGTCTTACTGAGTTTCAAGCACGAAAAATTGCTTTTAATTTAAACCTTAAGGAAAAAGCGTTTAAGGAAATGATTCACTTTGTAAAATCATTATATGATGCATATATTAAGAGTGATGCATCACTATTTGAAATTAATCCAGTTTTAAAGACTTCAGATAGTAAAATTTTAGCTGTTGATGCTAAAGTTACTTTAGATAATAATGCTCTTTTTAGACATAAGGAATACCAAGTACTTAGAGATAAAAGAGAAGAAGACCCTTTAGAGGTGGAAGCAGCAGAATATGGTTTAAATTTTATTAAATTAGATGGTAATGTTGGTTGTATTGTTAATGGTGCTGGATTAGCCATGGCAACAATGGATATAATTAAGATGGCAGGTGGAAGTCCTGCTAATTTTTTAGACGTTGGAGGTACTGCAGATGCCAAGCGAGTTGAAAAAGCTTTCCGTATTATTTTAAAAGATCCAGAAGTTAAAGCTATTTTAATTAATATTTTTGGTGGAATTGTCAGATGTGATAGAGTTGCTCAAGGAATAATTGATGCTTATAAGCAAATTGATAATATAAATATTCCACTTATTGTCAGATTGGAAGGAACTAATGCTAATGAAGCAAAAAAATTAATTGATCAAAGTGGTCTTAAAGTTGATTCTGTTAAATTACTTCAAGAAGCTGCTGATAAAGTTGCATCTATTATTTAATTAAATAGTGGAAATTATTAGTAAGGAATTTGTTATTAAAGGATCTAGTGGAAGAGATATTTTAATTGATATTTCCTATAAGAAAAATAATTTGCCTAAAGAAATTATAATTTTTTCTCATGGATTTAAGGGTTTTAAGGATTGGGGAGCATTTAATTATATATCAAAATTCTTTGCTAAGAATAATTATGTTTTTTTAAAATTTAATTTTTCTCATAATGGAACTACAGTTAATCATCCTTGCGAATTTAATGATTTAGATGCATTTTCAAAAAACAACTTTTGTAAAGAGTTAGATGATCTTAATCTAGTTTTAAACTGGATTTTTGAATGTGATGTTTTTAAAAAAGAAGTTGATTTTAAAAAAATCATGTTATTTGGTCATAGTAGAGGTGGAGCCATATCTATTCTAAAATCTGCAGAAGATAATAGATTAAGTAAAATTATTTCTTGGTCAGCTCCATCTAATTTATTATCAAGATTACCTGTAAAAGAAAAGGTTGAGGTTTGGAAGAAAACTAATGTAGCGTATGTTTATAATGGAAGGACTAAACAAAATATGCCAATTAATTTTCAGTTTTATCTAAATTGTATTAATAATTCAAATAGGATTAATTTAGAATTAGCAATTAAAGAAATAAAAATTCCAATTTTAATTGTTCATGGAGATAATGATCCAACTGTTTTAGTTGACCAAGCATATGATTTTAAAAATTGGAATGATAAAGTTGATTTAAAGATTATAGAAAATGCTGATCATGTATTTGGTGTTTCACACCCTCAATGTTTTGATAATATTCCAATACATTTGAATGATGCATTAGATGTAACATTAAAATTTTTAAAACAATAATCTAGCTGTTGCAATCTCACTTTGTGAACTAAAATCTTTTTCAAGATATTTAAAATATCCAGCTATTCCAATCATTGCAGCATTGTCAGTACAATATTCAAACTTAGGTATATATAAATTATAATTATTTTTTTTAGCAATATTTTTTAAGGATGACCTTAAGAAGGAATTTGCAGAAACACCTCCAGCGATTCCTATTTCTTTAATATTTGTTTTATTTACTGCTTTTTGAATTTTCTCTATTAATATATTTACAATAGAAAATTGTATTGAAGCACATAAATCATTTAAATTTTCATTAATAAAGTTAGGATTACTATTTACACAATCACGAATTTTATAAAGAATAGATGTTTTAAGACCACTGAAACTAAAATTTAATCCATCAACTTTTGGTTTCCCAAAAGAAAATGCCTGTGTATTACCCTCTTTGCCAAATTTATCTATTAAGGGACCGCCTGGATAATCTAGACCTAAAATTTTTGCAGATTTATCAAATGCTTCACCGGCTGCATCATCTAGAGTTGTTCCAATTACTTCCATCTTATTAATACTATTAACTAGTACAATTTGAGTATGACCACCAGAAACAGTTAGACACAAAAATGGAAATTTAGGTGTTTTCTGTCCTTCATCAATAAAAAGAGAAAGAATGTGGGCTTTCATATGATTTATTTGTATTAATGGGATATTCATACCCATAGAAAATGATTTTGCAAATGAAGTTCCAACTAATAATGATCCAAGAAGACCAGGTCCTTTTGTAAAAGCAATAGCATCAATATTGCTTTTTGTAATCTTAGCTTTTTTAATTGCACTATCAACAACAGGAATAATATTTTGTTGATGTGCACGTGATGCTAGTTCAGGAACTACACCACCATATTCTTTGTGAATAGTTTGGTTGGCAATAACGTTTGAAAGAACTTTTTTTCCTTTTAATACAGCTGCTGAAGTATCATCGCAAGAAGATTCTATTGCTAAAATTATTGGTTCTTTAGTCATCTAATTTTTTGAATGAATGACCCATTTTGTCTCTTTTTGTTTTAAGGTAAAATTGATTATATTCATTATATTGTATTTCTATGGGAATTGTTTTAGTAATTTCTAAACCATATCCATTAAGACCTGCTCTTTTTTTTGGATTATTAGATAAAAGTTGTATTTTTCTAACTCCTAAATGACGAAGTATTTGTGCACCAATTCCATAGTCTCTATGGTCAGCTTTAAAACCAAGATGTTCATTAGCTTCTACAGTATCAAATCCTTTTTCTTGCAATTCATAAGCTTTTAATTTGTTTAAAAGTCCTATTCCTCTTCCTTCTTGATTCATATATACGACTACTCCTTTACCTTTTTCTTCTATCATTTTTAATGATGTTGATAATTGATCACCACAATCACATCTACAGCTTCCGAAAATATCTCCTGTCATGCAAGATGAATGTACTCTTACAAGTATTTCTTCATTTTCATCCCATTTCCCTTTATATATTGCTAAATGTAGTCTGCCATTTGTTGTTTGCTTGAATGCTTTTAGATAAAAATTTCCGTATTCCGTAGGAAGTTTTACCTTTACTTCTTCAGAAATTAAAGATTCATTTTGTAACCTATATTTTATAAGATCTTTAATAGTTATAAATTTTAAATTAAATTTTTTTGCTATTTGAAATAATTCTGGAGTTCTTGCCATAGATCCATCTTTATTTAAGATTTCTACAATCACTCCAGCAGGATTTAATCCTGCTAATCGAGCTAAGTCAATAGCTGCTTCAGTATGTCCAGCTCTTCTTAATACACCACCTTCTTGTGCTTTTAAAGGAAAAATATGACCTGGTTTCCCAAAGTCATCTTTTTGAAATTTTTTATTTGCTAATGCTTTTACTGTTTTAGACCTGTCAGAAGTAGAGATACCAGTACTACATCCATTTCCTAGTAAATCAACTGAAATTGTAAATGGAGTTTCATAAGCAGCTGTATTTTTACCAATCATTAAATCTAGCTCAAGCTCTAGGCATCTTTCTTTTGTTAATGGGGCACAGATTAGACCTCTACCGTGAGTAGCCATAAAATTTATTATTTCTGGTGATGCTAATTCAGCAGCTACTAGAAAATCACCTTCATTTTCTCTATTTTCATCATCGATAACAATAATTACTTTACCATTTTTAATGTCATTAATTGCATCTTTGATGGAGTTAAATTTCATTTTCTTTTTTTAAAAATGCAAAAATACTAAGTTTTAAGTTACTAGTATCAAAAATTTTTGCATCATTTTTAGCTTTATACATTAAAAATATTGATATTGGAAAGAAAGTAATATTTGCCAGCCACATTCCTTCGAAAGGTTCTAAAGTCAAATCTTTTGCAGACTTTTCACCAATTATTGATAAAACATGATAAGAAAGGAAAAAACATATAGATATTAATGCAGGAAAACCAAATCCTCCTTTGCTTACAATTGATCCTAAAGAAGCACCGATAAAAAACAATATCATACACGCAACTGCTAAGCTAATTTTCCTATGCCATTCAATTTTATGTTTTGCAAGAATAATGTTTTTATACTCTATTTCATTTCTATTAGATTTAACAATTGATTTCAATGTCTTTATACTATTTAATGCTATATCATATTGTTTGTTCTTATTAATTTTAGTTGTGTTTGTTTTTAAATTTTGGTGTTGATTTTTATCAAAAACTTGGTATTTTTCTTTAATAACAGAATGAAATGCATTCTTTTTTTCAATTACTTTTTGATTTAGTGAGTCTATAGCTAAAGTTAATTGTTTGTTGTTTAGCATTGCATAATGTCCTTTGTAAAGATGTTCACTATTTTGACGTTTATTAAAGGTAGATAAGTCAAAACGAATTAAATTTTCTTTAAACTTTGTTTTTCTGTGAGATTCAATTTTTGTTTTTGGATTTATTATTTCATTATAAGAAAACCCATTATTTAAAGTTAACTCTAAATATTTTTCATTTTTTGTAATCTCCATTTTTCCTTTTTTTGCTGTGATAACACTTGTGTTTCCATTTTTATTGGAATGATTATAAATAATGATATCTTCAAGTACTTTCCCATCAGATTTTTTTTTCCCAATTTTAATAGTATAACCTTCAATATCCTTATAAAAAATTCCTTCCTTAATATTAAGTGCAGGTTTCTTTTTTTGGATATCATAAATCATAGAACCATTTTTTAAATTTGCTATAGGCATTAAATAGTTTGAAAAGAGAAAAGATGAAAAACTAATGATTAATGCAAAAATAAATAAAGGATAAATTAATTTAATAAAAGAAATACCAGAAGCTTTTAGTGCAGTTAACTCATTATTTTCTCCTAGTTTTCCAAATACCATTAATGATGATAGTAACATTGCAATTGGAAGAGCAAGAGGAACAAATCTAGCAGATGCAAAAAAAAGTAGTGTCATTATTTCATTAATTTCTAATCCTTTTCCTACTAAATCATCAATATATTTCCAAAGAAATTGCATTAACAATAGAAATATTGCAATAAAAAAGGTGTAAAAGAAAGGACCTAAATAAGATTTTAATAGAAATAAATATAGTCGTTTCAAGGCTTGTGTCTAATTATAAATAATTTTATATAATAGTTTTTTTTTCTAGTGTGTGTATTGTTAATTTTTGATATTTTTAAAAATTATTTACAAATATAATATTAAATGGCATTATTAGATTCATTTGAGAAACAAGGGAACTTATTATTTAAATATAGAGGTCAATTTCCTATTTTACTTTTTTTATTGGTAATTCCTTTTGTATATTCAAATGAAAATATGCTTGATAAAGATCCTACTTTAATTATTTCTTATTTAATTTCTATTTTAGGTTTTTTAATTAGATTTATTACTATAGGAACTACTCCAAAAGGAACAAGTGGAAGGAATACTAAAAAACAAGTTGCTGATGAATTAAATTATATGGGTATGTATTCAATGTCGAGACATCCTCTATATTTAGGTAATTTTTTAATTTGGATTGGAATTTGTTTATCAACATTTAGTGTTTTTTTTGTTATTACTGTTGTTTTATTGTTTTGGCTTTATTATGAGCGAATTATGTTTGCTGAAGAGAGTTTTTTAATTAAAAAACACGGAGAAAAATATTTGAAATGGTCTAATAGCGTTCCTGCTTTTGTGCCAAATATTTTTAAATACAAAAAAACT
>MDTE01106165.1_pt1 | contig 10349 bp, 10 predicted proteins | sample 811231 | NCBI WGS metagenome assembly MDTE01 (sample SAMN05326651, study PRJNA326480) | marine metagenome | isolation source: seawater | place: Indian Ocean: Red Sea | collected 2010 | reverse complement strand
GGTTGATCATTCAAATCTTAAAAAAGCAATTTTTACAGTAATTCTTGCAGATGTAACAATGAGTTTAGACAATGTTTTAGGTGTAGCTGGCGCAGCTGGAGATCATTATACTCTTCTTGCTTTCGGCTTAGGTCTATCGATATTATTAATGGCTTTTGCAGCTAATTATACTGCAAAACTTATTAAAAAATATTCTTGGATAAGTTGGGTTGGATTAATTGCGATTCTTTTTGTAGCAATTCAACTTATTTATGAAGATTTACAAATATTATTATGATGAGATATTTAATATTTTTTTTATTTTTTTTCAATTTTTCTCATGCAGTAGAATTTATTGGAGATTTTAAGCAAGGTTCTTTTATTCTTGGAAAAATAGATTCAAATTCAAAAGTCTTCATTGATAATAGAAAAGTAAGAGTTTCAAAAGATGGCTATTTTGCTTTCGGATTAGATAGAGACAGAAAAAATAATGTATTAATTAAAGTTAAAAATAAAGATGGAACTATAGTAATAGAAAAAAAAGTTGTTAAAAGAGATTATAAAATACAAAGGATAGACGGTCTTCCGCCGAAACAGGTAACTCCACCACCAGAAGTTTATGAAAGAATAAAAAAAGACAATATTTTAATAGGTAAAGCCAGAGCAATTGATAGTAAATTAGTTTTTTTTAAAGATAAATTTATCTACCCGATCGATAAATATATTATTACAGGAGTTTATGGAAGTCAGAGAATATTAAATGGTAAACCAAGAAGACCTCACTATGGCATAGACTTTCATGCTCCTGAAGGAACTCCAGTAAAATCGATGATGGATGGTGTTGTAACGTTAGTAGAAAACGATATGTACTTTACAGGCGGGACAATCATTTTTGATCATGGTCATGGTATTAGTACTTTATATATGCATATGAAAGACATTAATGTAAGTAAAGGTCAGTTAGTTAAAAAAGGAGACGTGGTTGGAACTTTAGGCCAGAGTGGTAGAGCTACAGGGCCTCATCTGGATGTTAGATTAAATTGGTTTGAAATAAAATTAGATCCTGCTTCTATATTAAATTTATATTAATCTAATTCAAATTTATTTTTATAATCTTTAAGTAAAGTTTTATCTTGATCATCTTTGAAAAGAATAAAATTTTCAATTACTAAAATATCTAAATTTGTTCCCATAAAACAATTAAATGCATCCTCTACTGAACAAACTATAGGCTCCCCGCGAACATTGAATGAAGTATTTACTAATACTGGACAATTAGTAATTTTTTTAAATTCATTAATTAAATCATAATATCTAGGATTAGTGTCTTTATGCACAGTTTGAATTCTTGCAGAGTAATCAACATGGGTAATTGCTGGAATAGAGGATCGTTTAACATTTAATTTATCAATTCCAAATAACATTTTATCTTTATAAGACATGCTTATTTGCTTATCTTTTTTAACGTTCGAAACTAAAAGCATATAAGGACTATCACAGTCTAAATCGAACCAATTATTAACATCCTCAATAAGTACAGATGGGGCAAATGGTCTAAAACTCTCTCTGAACTTGATTTTTAGGTTCAATTCTTTTTGCATTTTTTCAGATCTTGGGTCAGCAAGAATGGACCTTCCGCCTAAAGCTCTTGGTCCAAATTCCATTCTTCCTTGAAACCAGCCAACTGTTTTACTTCCTGCTAATTCTTTTGCAACTAATGATGTGATTTCAGAAAATGATTTTTTTTTAAAATCTGCTTTTAAAGATATAAGTTTTTTTTCAATGAATTCACTGCTAAATCTAGGGCCCAAATATGAACCTTCCATTTTGTCTTTAGAATTTTCCCTAGGATTTTTAAGTTCATGATACCAATAAGCCAAAGCTGCTCCCAAAGAACCGCCCGCATCACCAGAAGCAGGTTGTATCCAAATTTTATCAAAATATTTTTTGTTTAATATTTTTCCATTAGCTACACAATTTAGAGCAACTCCACCAGCTAAGCACAAATTTTTTATTTTAAATTCTTCTGCAATATTTTTTGTCAATCTTAAAACTACTTCCTCAGTTACAGCTTGTATTGAAGATGCAATATCCATATGAAAACTATTTAATAAATCTTTTTCTGAGTCTCTTACGGGCTGCCCAAACAGATTGGAAAACTTTTTATTCGTCATAGTTAAACCAGTGGCGTAATTGAAATACTTCATGTTTAATTTGAAAGACCCATCATCTTTCAAATCCATCAACTCTTTAATAATTAAATCTTTGTATTTAGGCTTTCCGTATGGAGCTAAACCCATAACTTTATATTCGCCACTATTTACCTTAAATCCAGTATAATAAGTAAAAGCAGAATATAGCAACCCAAGAGAGTGTGGAAAATGCATTTCTTTAACAATTTGTAAATTATTACCTTTACCTATTGCAACAGTTGTTGTGGCCCATTCTCCTACTCCATCTAAAGTCAAAATAATAGCTTCTTTGAATGGAGATGGATAAAATGCACTCGCTGCATGACTAAAATGATGCTCAGAAAATTTTATTTTATTAATATTATTAAATTTTTCATCATGTTTTTTTAGATTGTCAAAAAGAAATTTTTTTTGAAATAACTTTTCTCTTAACCAAATTGGCATGGATAAACTAAAAGATTTAAAACCTTTAGGTGCAAAAGCCATATATGTTTCTAATAGTCTCTCAAACTTCAAAAAAGGCTTTTCAAAGAAAACTATGTGGTCTACCTCACTTAAATTTATTTTTGCCTCTGATAAAACGTATTTAATTGCATTGAAAGGATAACTTGCATCGTGTTTTTGTCGAGAAAATCTCTCTTCTTGGGCTGCCGCAATTATTTTATCATTAGCTATTAAAGCTGCTGCGCTATCATGATAAAAAGCTGATATACCTAAAATATAAGTCATTTAAAATATTGTGTATATGAACGGCGCTACTGCTGATCCCTGACTCAAAACTATTAAGATACCAAATAAAGCTAAAACTATAATAATTGGAAGTAACCAATATTTTTTTCTTTCTCTCAAGAACTCCCAAAATTCTTTGATAAATTCTATCATTTAAAATTGTTTATCCATTTTTCCTATATCTTTTTTTCTTTGTTTCCAATAACTCTCTTGTTTTTTTAAAAATTTGAGACTTAATAAATCTTTTCCAAAAACTCTTACAATTAAACTAACTGGAGTTAAAATAAAAAAATATATTAGAGCCATTACAACAGGTGCAATTAATTTTCCCAAAAATTCGCCTAGTTTTATCCAAAGATTATTTAACGGAGTTAATATTTTAGAGTTTAAGACTCCTAAAATCAAAAAACACGATGCAATGATGATTAAATAAATATTTGGACTTAAATTTTTAGTTAATGGCCATAATCCAAAACCAAGGAAAACTATGAAAAATAATATTCCAAAACTTTTATTTGATGATTTATTGTTCATAATTTTCTTTTAAAACCTTACTCAAAGTTTAATATCATTTTAATGAGTTTTGTGTAAAGTTAAATAAGAATAAAATGATAATACATATGGAATTTTTAGAAAATATAAATCTTGAATTTGTAGATTTTATTTTTTTTTGTGGCGTAATACTTTTAGCCTCATTTGTTAGAGGTTTTAGTGGATTTGGATTTTCTGCTTCTAGCGTTTCTTTGCTATCTTTTATTTTACCACCAAAAGAAATAGTGCCTATAATTTTACTATTAGAAATTATAGCAAGTTTTTTTATGATACCTAGCATTTGGAAGAAAATTAATTGGAAATTCGTTGTATTTCTTCTCCTTGGGGTTTTATTAGGTACCCCATTCGGTGTCCATTTGTTATCAATACTAGAGCCAAGAACTGCCCATTTAATAATTTCTTCTACAGTGCTTGTTTTTGCCTTCTTGTTGCTTAAGGGTTACAAAAACAAAAATCTTAACCACAATTTATCAAAATTTTTCGTAGGTAGTGTAGCGGGAACTGTAAATGGATTCGGAACTTTAGCAGGTTTACCTATAGCTCTTTATTTCTTAATAATCGCGGCTGAGCCAGCTGTAATAAGGGCTTCTTTGGCAGCTTTATTTTTCTTTACTGATTTCTACGCTCTCTTTTTAGCATATTTTAATGATATTTTAAATCAAACAGTTTTATATAGAACGCTACCACTAGTTTTTATTGTCCCTATTGGAGTTTTTTTTGGAACAAAACTTTTTTCTGAAAGTTCTAAAGAAAATTATAAAAAATATGTTCTTTATTTTTTAATAATTATTTCTATTTTTGGATTAATAAGGGCATCGATTTAATTTTTTATCAAAAAAATATGTTTATACCTGCTAAGTAGCTCTCTACCACCTGCGCCAACAACTCCTAAAACTATAGCTAAGAGTATCGCTAAAGATCCATAAAGAAGTGGGTTATTGTCAGAAAGTCTAGATATAAACTTTGAGAAGAAATTTAAATTTTCAATATTTACAATCTCACTGGTTTGTATTTCTCTTATTCCTTCATAAAAAAATGTGTCATATGCAATAGCAACTGCTACTGTACATAACAACATTGCAAATAAAGTTTTTAAGTGAGAACTATCTAGATATTGACCAACCTTTTGACCAACTTGTACACCAACAATTGAACCTACAACCAAGATAATAACTAAAATCAAATCAATAGAACCATAATTAAATGCATGCAAAACCGTAACCAACGCACTTATAAAAACTGTTACAAATAATGAAGTTCCTGGGATTAATTTAACTGGCATTCCAATTAAATATATCATTGCTGGTACCATCAAAAACGCTCCGCCTACACCAATTAAAGCAGCTACAAAACCTACAAGTACTCCAAGAATTACTGGAGTAAAAGCACTTTCATAAAGTCTTGATTTTGGAAACCTTAATTTAAATGGAAGGCCATGTATCCAATAATGTGTGTGAAGTTTTTTTTTTAAAATTATTTTTTTTCTTGCTCTATCTATTTCATTTGCACCCTCAATCAACATAAGTGTACCAATTATTGCGAGTAGATACATGTAAGATAAAGAAATTATTAAACTTAGTTTTCCAGTTTCTTTAAAGAAAGTGAAAGTAATAATTCCAAAAATAGTTCCAATAACACCGCCTATAATTATCATCAAACCCATTTTGTAATCTAATGTATTTTTAAACCAATGAGTCATGGACCCAGAAACTGATGTGGCTAAAATATTATTAATTTCGTTTGGAACAGCATATACAGGCGGTATACCTAAAAAAATTAAAAATGGTGTCATTAAAAAACCACCGCCTACACCAAATAAACCTGATAATACTCCAACTGCAAAGCTGATGAATAAAATAAAAATTACGTCAATGTGGACTTGAACTATTGGAAGATAAATTTCCATTAATTCATAGGTAATCCTCTTAAACTAAATTGTCAATCCAGACTTTAAGAAATATTAAGCAGCTTCTTTCAAGTTATGTTTTGTAATCATTCCGCTTAAAAAATTCCAAAGATATTTTGCAGTAGTTAGCGAGGCTTTTTCAGCTTTTACTTGTTCCTCTTTTGAAAGCCCATCAAGCAATTTTTCACATTCAGCCCTATGTATTACATCAGCTGATTTATGAGCTTCAAAAAACTCAAGTCCCTCTTGAGAATTTACTCCATAAAATTTCTTTAATCCTTGAATCTTTGTTTCTGCTATTTCGGGAATTTGTCTTTCATAAGTATACAAAGATGCAAGACCTTCTGCATAAGATTTTCTAGCCTGAGAAAAAAAATTATCAATCATTTCTTTTGTTGATTGATCTAACTTAACGTTTTCAATTTTTCTTTCGTCAGCACCTAAAGCTTTTGCAAAATTTTTCCATAATTTTGGATGATCTCCATCTTTATTTTCTTCATCCTGTAAATTTTCTAAAAGTATTCTTCTCTTTTCAATATCTTCGCAAATAGAGTGGGTAGCACTGATGTAACGCGGAAAAGCTTTTACGTGTTGATAATATTGTTCAGCATAATCTTTTATTATCTCTCTATTCAATTTTCCTTCATTCCAATAAATTTGATAGAAAGGGTGTTTTAAAAGATGAAACTTATCTAATTTTTCTCCTAAGATTTTCGAAAACATAATTACTCCTTTTTTTCTATTGAGAATATTAAAAAAAAAGCACTGGTAAAATAAAAATAACTCTTATTTATCCACAACTTAGTGTTGAAAATATTAGATGTTCACCTTTTGATTCACTTTTGATTCATAATTAGACTCATTTTACAACTTGAAAGTGTTATACACACCTAGTGGAATTTTCAGAAATTATCATAATATCCATACTTATCGTTATCCAATCAATATTTGGCATTGGTTTATTGCTAATCGGAACTCCATCTTTTTTAGTACTTGGATATGACTTTGCTAATACCATTAATATTTTAATGCCTATATCGATTACAATTAGTGCACTTCAATTTTTTAGATCAAAAGCAAAAGATAGAGCTTTTATTGCTGAATATAACGCATTTTGTTTGCCTTTTCTGATAATATTTTTATTTTTAGCTTTGAAATTTAAATATCTTTTCGATTTTAAATTATTAGTAGCTTTACTTCTAGTTTTTTCATCCATTTTAATTTTAAATAAAAATAAATTTTCCTCTTTTAAGAAAACTTTTTTTAAATTGAAAAAAATTGTTTTAATAGGAATTGGTTGTGTCCATGGCCTTACAAATATGGGTGGGAGTTTTTTGGCAATTTACTCTACTATGGTAAGTGACAACGTAAAAGAGTTGGCTAGATATTATATTTGCTACGGATATTTAATAATGGGTCTGTTTCAATACTTAATGGTATTATTGATTAGTTATGAAAATCTTAATTTCACTAAATTATATTACCTCGTAATAGCTTTATTAATATATTTTCCAACTCAAAAAATATTTAAAAATATTGATGACAGAAAATTTTCAAATTATATAAATATAATTGCTTTAGCTTACGGGTTTTTAATTTTGACAACTTATGTTTAAGATGTACTTAATTTTTGTTCTATAGGTCTTTCATCTATTGGTAGATGTATTAAAGAGGCAATAAAAGATAAAACTATTGCTAAATACCAAGCATAATTAAAACTTCCAAAATTATCGTAAAAATAACCTCCTAGATAAGCACCCAAAAATGATCCGAATTGATGGTTTAAAAATACTATACCAAAAAGAAGTGTTAAATTTTTTGTTCCAAAAATCTGTGCAACTATCCCATTAGTTGCAGGAACCGTAGCAAGCCAAAGTAATCCAAAAGATGTTCCAAATAAAACTGCTGACAAATTTGAAGCTGGTAAAAAGATAAAAAGTATTAAAGTTATTCCTCTTAAAAAATATAAGCCACTTAAAAGAATTTTCTTGCTATATTTATCACCAAGATAACCCATAACAAGAGTTCCTATAATATTAAAAAAACCTATCAAAGCCAAAATTGCCATGCCCGTCCAGTCTGCTAGACCTTTGTCTTGTACGTATCTTGGTACATGTGTAGCAATCAAAGTTATTTGAAAACCACAAACGAAAAAACCTAAAACAAGTAATCTAAAACCTCTATGAGCAAATGACTCCTTTAGAACCTCTTTTAAACTGCGATTATCTATATTTGTATTTGAGCTGATAATTTTATTTTCAGGTAATTTTACAAAGAAACCAGGTATGCACATAAAAAGTAATATTGCTGAAAATACAATGAAAGATAATTGCCAAGTTGAAAAATTTTTAAACACATTAGCTAATATTGGAAAAATAAACATACCTAGTCCTCCACAAGCGGTAACTATACCTGCTGCTTTACTTCTATTTTCATTAGGAAAGTGCTTGGAAATCATCGGCGTAAGAATTGTTCCAGCTGCACCGGCTAAACCTAAACCAACAAATAAGCCTAAATTAATTTGTAACCACATACCGGAAATATAATTATTTCCCATTAACAACATTGAAATTGAGTAAAAAATTAAAGCCGGAACAATGACAACATAGCCGCCTAACTTATCAGAAATTCTCCCAAATATTGGGGTGAAGATACCCCAAAAAATTGCGTGAACAGCAATAGCAAGTCCAAATTCAGTACTAGTCGTTCCGCCTGAAACTTCGAACTCACTAGAGTAAAGACCAAAAGTTTGTCTCACGCCCATGGTTACGCATACGACAAAGCATGCAGCTATCAATGCATATAACGCAGTTTTATTTGGAAAAAAATTTCTCATTATTTTATCTTTTTAAAACTTTTTCTTAAATCATTTATAAGATCTTTTGGATCTTCAAGGCCAATGTGGAGCCTAACAATAAATTCATCTTTGTTAAATCGATAATATTGACGTCCTTTTAAATACTCATCTTTTTTGGAACTTCTGATTTCTTGTAAAATTGCTAAGCTTTCAAATCCTCCCCAGCTGTAACCTATGCCAAATAATTCAAGAGAGTTTACAAATGAAATGACTGATGATTTTTTTTTACTTTTAATTACGATTGAGAGTAAGCCTGTTGCTCCAGAGTAATATTTTTTCCAAAGCTTGTAGTTTTTACTTGATGGATTATACGGGTATAAAATTTCTTTGACTTTTTTTTGTTTTTTAAGAAAGCTAATTACTGCTTTTGTATTCTCGCTATGTTTTTTTAACCTTGTGTCTAAAGTCCTTAATCCTCTAATTATTAGATATGCCTCGTCTGCGGACATCCTGTAGCCCGATAATTTATAAAAAAACATTATTTTATCATAAACTTTTTTATTAACTGCAAGGGACCCGCCCATAGCGTCAGAGTGTCCAGAAAAGTATTTTGTTGCTGAACAAAAAGACATATCGAAACCTATTTTTAATGGTTTTAAGTATAGTGGAGTTCCCCAAGTATTATCCAATAATGTGTAAATTTTTTTTCTTTTAGCTAAGTTTGTTATCTTTGATAAATCTTGGAATTCAAAAGTATTACTACCGGGATTTTCTACTAGTATCATCTTTGTTTTTTTTGAAATTTTTTGTTTAAGATCCTCGAAAGAGTCTGGATTATAGAACTTTGCATAAACTTCAAATTGTTTCATGAGTTGTTGAGAAATCTCTTTAGTAGGACCGTAAACATTATCAGAAACTAAAATTTCATCTCCAGGCCTACATAAAGACATGAGTGCCAAAGCTATGCCTCCAAATCCAGTTCCAGTTAAAAAAACATGATATGCTTGTTCTAATTCTTTTAAGATATTTTCAAGTTCTATAGTTGTTGTGCTTCCATATCTACCATATGTATAATGAGTTACTTTATTATGTTTTTTTATTTTTAATTCGTGCTTATACATTTCTTGCATTGAATTAAATAAAATTGTAGATGCGCGTGTTACTGGAGGATTGGCAGATCTATTTGCATTATCTTTAGTGGGGTGTTTAAGAAATGTGCTTATAGACTTTTTCATAAAATAAGTATATTTGAACCTTATACAGTTATATAAGAATTTAAATATAATAAAGGAGGCAAAACTATGGGATATCCTAAAAAACATCGTGGTCGAAGAAAAATTGGCTCAAAAAAAAGAAGAGCCCGAAAAAGAAATAAAAAGAAATAATCAATATTAAATTATGATAGAGATAGCTCAAATTAGAAGATTGAGTATATGGATTTTTTTAATCCCCTTATTAACTATAAATTTGTGTTTATTCATCTCACAGAATCCTAACTTCTTAGAGAATACAATATTTGAAGTGGATCAACTTGGCAGATCGGCTTTCTCGATCCCATATTTAGATGGTAGCTTATCAATAAGTCGAGCATCCAGAACTTTTCCGCAATATTTAATTTTTAAACCTTCTATGATTCTTACATCAATATTTTTATACTACTATTGGACAACGAATAATAATTTAGTTAACAAACTTTACTCTACAAGTGTTAACCATAAGTTTAAAATTTTTGGTATCTTATCTGCTGTATTTTTAGCAATTCATTCTATTTTTTTAGGTATAAAATTCGATATTCAATTGTACAAATTATTTAGGAGAGTGGTCTTATTATTATTTATTGTTTTTGAGATCGTTGCTCAAGGTTATTTGGTCTATCATTTTTACAAATTAAAAATTAAGTTAGAGAAGCTAATTTATAAGAAAATATTAGTGATGAAGTTTATTTTGGTTACTATTTTGGCTATAGTTGCAATTTTAAGCTTACCTATACTTGTAACCAAGGGTAATACACATTTTAAACACGCTTTAGAATGGAACTATTTTGTAGGTGTTATACTTTTTTATTTATTTTCAAGATTTTTCTGGAGAAGAACCACTTAAATTTCTAGGCTTACGCCCAGAAATTTAGTAGTTTTGGCTCGTCGTTTTAGGCGCTACCGCCAAGCCACCCGATGAACTATTCTAGCGCTACTAG
>MDTE01090101.1_pt1 | contig 10349 bp, 5 predicted proteins | sample 811231 | NCBI WGS metagenome assembly MDTE01 (sample SAMN05326651, study PRJNA326480) | marine metagenome | isolation source: seawater | place: Indian Ocean: Red Sea | collected 2010 | reverse complement strand
GAAAGCGGTTGCTCGTCAAGATAATTGGCAATTAAGAGCTCCAGATTCAAGAACTATTCTATGGACTTTGCCCGAAGTCTATGTTGTAATGCTCGGCGAGTTGAGAAACCTGGAAGAGTGTTCAGGAAAGCCTATGATACCATTGCGACTGTTTTAGGGAGAATCTTTCATGTCACAACTGAATCGACGTAAATTTCTCAAGACGACGGCAGCAGCCAGCACGGTCTTCCCGCTCTTTACCGTTGCCGGGACTAAGTCATCGGCTAAGGTCCTGGGAGCGAATGACACGGTGCGGATTGGGGTCGCCGGTATTAATGGCCGCGGGACGTCTCATATCTCCGGATTTGCACCTCAAAAGAACGTAGAAGTTTCCTATCTCATCGATCCGGACAGCAGCTTGTTTGATTCTCGCAGCAAGCGAGTTCGGGATGCTGGTGGAAATACACCTAAGTGTGTGCAAGATATTCGCGAAGCACTGGAAGATAAGAACTTGGATGCGGTCTCCGTGGCGACCTGTAACCACTGGCATTCCTTGATCACGATTTGGGCCTGTCAGGCAGGGAAAGATGTCTACGTTGAAAAGCCGATCAGCCACAATGTTTTCGAAGGTCGCAAGTGCGTCGAGGCGGCCAAGAAATACAACCGTATTGTGCAGCATGGTACCCAGCAACGCAGTGATCAAAAACGAGCAGAACAGATTGCCGTCATCCAGTCAGGGAAATATGGCAAACTGCTGGTCTCAAAGGGATATTGTTGTAAGCCCCGCTGGTCGATTGGCTCCAAGCCCGTAACCAAGCCGCCGGCACACTTGGACTGGAATGTTTGGTTAGGGCCCGCACCCATGCAACCATTCCATGCCAATTTGCACACCTATAACTGGCACTGGTTCTGGGATACAGGCAATGGAGATACCGGAAATCAGGGTGTGCATGAAATGGATGTGGCTCTGTGGGCCGTAAAGGGTGCGACTTTACCAAAGCAGGTATGGAGCATGGGAGGACGTTTTCTGCCGGATGGTAAGGATCAGGGAGAAACCCCGAACATGCAACTGGCGGTTTACGATTACGGTGAAACCCTTGTTGTTTTTGAGACCCGCGGGCTAGTTGGTAAGTCTGGTTCGCCGCCACGCAATGTAAGTAACGAGTTCTATACTTCCGAAGGGATGATTAAAGGTTGGAACTTCTATCCAAAGAATGGTGGTAAGCCGGAACCGATTTCCGGTGGTAACGCGAAAGTGACTCCCGGTGGACCGTTTGGCAGCTTTATTGCAGCGGTGCGCAGCCGCAAGCCAGAAGATGTCAATTGTGATGCAGAAGTTGCTCACTATTCGGCGGCACTCTGTCATTTGGCTAATATCTCGCATCGGCTCGGCAAAAACGTGCCATTCAAAGCAGGTATCAACGGACGCAGCGATAACCAGCAAGTTCGTGATGCTTTTGACATGGTCGTTAATAACTTGGATGCCGTGAAGATTCGCCTTACGGACTCCCAGTACACGCTAGGCCGTGTTTTGGATTTCGATGTCGAGAGGGAACAGTTCGTTAACGATGCGGAAGCAAATCAGCTGTTGACAAGACCTTATCGCAAACCGTTCGTAGTGCCAGAACAGGTCTAGTTTCGGTATAAATTAAGAGCAAGTAAACTCAACGATAGAAACTGCGATGGAAGGAGTATCGAACGCTCCTTCCATCGTTTTTTCATAGCCACCGGCATTGGTTTTCATGTCTGATCAATTTGATCCTTATCGAGAATGGCTTGGCATAGGTCCCGAGGCACATCCCCTTGATCACTATCGATTACTGGGAATCGAACGATTCGAGAATGATCCGGCGGTAATACACCAGGCAGCCGACGCTCGCATGAGCGAGGTGCGGATTCACCAGACGGGGCCTCGAGGCCGTTACACGCAGCAATTGCTCAACGAAATCTCTGCGGCCAGAGTTTGCCTTGTTGATGCTGGAAGTAAGCAAGCTTATGACGCTTCGCTTTTAAAGGGAGCCACTTCGACAAAGGTTCCACCTCCGGCACCTCCGATGCCGCCGCCGGCACCCCTTGCGACGGTACAACAAGAGATACCATCCGTTGCCCCGGTAATGACGACCTCCATACCAACTGCCAAGGATGATCCTGAAGAGGTTCGTGGTGGCTTAGGTAAAGTGGTCATGGGTGTGGTTACAGTGCTAATTATTTCCGCTGGAATTTGGGGGTTGGGCTGGTGGGCTGGTCGCCAGAATTCGGATGCGGAACAAGTTCAGAAACAAGAAGACACGCCTAAAAAGAAAGATTCGCCGGCAGAACTGTCCACGGAAGTAGTAGTCAACCAGGAAGCTACTGGAGAGATCGGATTGGCTGCTACCGTAGCCACCTTGCATGGCAAAACGATCCGTTGTGAGGTTAATGGATTGGATGGGCAGATTGCGAGTTGGACCGATGGGAAGGATTGGGTTAGCTGGAAGTTTAAGATATTAAAACCTGGTTACTTCCGAGCAGAAGTTACTTATGCAGCTGCTCAGGATGCGCACCAGGGTACCTACCTGGTACAGATCGACGAAGAACCTTCTAAAGTTTGCACCGTGGAAAGTCCCATGGGTACGGGTGGCCGCACTGATGAGCATTTTTTCTTTATCAACCGCAGTGGTACGCATGTTCTTTCAGTCAAGGCTGGCAATAAACCGGGTAAGGAACTGATGGTTCTTAAGTCGATTCGCCTTCGGCCCAAGTAGTTTCTTTTAGCTTGAAGGTTGCACTGGTTCGTTCTCGGAAGAGGAGTGCTGGCGGCTTCCTGCTCGCATTCGGTGCATATGAGCGATAAGATAGGTCATTGGCTTCAACAATGATTCACGGGCTTGTCCGTACTTCTCAGATAAGGGGTGTAATTCATGAAGTGTCAGTCAAGTATTGCCAACAAGATACTCGCGATAGTTTCGACATTGCTCATCATCGTTACGTTTGCTGTGCCACTACCGGCGCAAAGTGTTGCAAAGAAGGCAGCTCCTAAAACAAAACTGAAGGGGCTCCTTGTTGCTGGTGGCTGTTGCCATGATTACGAACGCCAGGTGGAGATCATCACCGAAGGTCTTAGCCAGCGAGCAAGTATTAGCTGGGACGTTGTCTACGAAGGAAAAGATCGTAACACCAAGGTTTCCATCTACAAGAATCCGAGCTGGTCGAAAGGGTACGATATTGTTGTCCACAATGAATGCTATGGGGCGATCAACGACGTTGATTTTGTAAAAACGATCGTCAACGGGCACAAAGACACGGGTGTCCCGGCGATTGTGATTCACTGTTCGATGCACAGTTATCGTGCTGCCCAGACTGACGAGTGGCGCAAGCTATTGGGGGTTACTTCGCGGCGTCACGAGAAGGGTGGGCGCAAGCTGAAAGTGACACGGGTGGATGAAAAAAGTCCCATCATGACAGGGTTTCCCAAGACTTGGACAACGCCCAATGGAGAGTTGTACGTAATTGAAAACATTTGGCCTAATTGTCGACCGTTGGCAACAGCATACGGAGTCGATACGAAAAAAGAACAGCTTTGCATATGGACTAATACTTATGGCAAAGCACGCGTGTTTGGAACCACGTTGGGGCATCATAATGAAACCATGGTTGCCGATGAATGGCTTGATACCGTGGGGCGGGGACTGCTTTGGTGCTGTGGGAAACTCAATCCTGCTGGAGAACCATTGGCGGGTTACGAGGGGACAGGTAAAGGACTCCTGAGTTTCCAGAAGAAGATTGCTGCTGGCGGCCAACCAACACTTGCCAGTTGGGCCGAGGGCGTCAAGTTTGCCGCGGGTGAAAAAGTTGTCCCGTTGTTCAACGGCAAAGATTTTTCCGGCTGGGAAGGCCATGCGAATAAGTACTTTAGCATTAAGGATGGTGTGATCATTGCCCGTAACACGAAGGAGAACGCACCGTCGGTGAGTACTTACTTGTTAACCAAGAAGAAATATCGCAACTTTCGACTGATCTTCGAAGGTCGCCTGGTGAAATCCAAGATGCACTCAGGCATTGCCATTTGGGGCAAGAAATTCGAGAAAAACCAGGAGAAGTTTTCTTACCAAGGTCACCTGGTGATGTTTCCGTCGAACTGGGGATTCTATGACTTGTATCGTCGTAATTCGATTTACCGAGACAATGGTCTTGCTAAGAAGGCAGACAACGGTGGCTGGAACCAGATGGAAATCCTGGCGATTGGCAACCACATTCGGCTGGCTGTCAACGGAAAACTAGTTGCTGATTGGAAAGACCCTAAGCCGGAGTATTGTGAAGCGGGGCCGATTGGTTTGCAACTCCATTCGAACCGAGTACCGCAAGAAGTGCATTTTCGTGGTTTGTTGATCGCTGAAAATCCACAAGACAAGATGGTAACAGTCAAGGGACAATAGGTCGAACCATAGGAGCCAGTGTTGATGTTCAGAAAACCTTTTGTGCACAACGGTCAATGTTCGTTCAACGGGGCCAGCCTATTGTTGCTCGGTCTGCTCTTTCAAACGATCCTTATCGGAACATTGCAGGCACAAAAACCCATGTTGCGGGCGGGTGCTGTGGCTATTGATATTACGCCGTTACAACTGCCGGTGATCATTAACGGATCGATGGTTGAACGAACGGCTGATAAGATTGTGGACCGATTGCATGCCCGCTGCCTGGTCCTGGATGACGGGACGACGACGATTGCAATGGTTGTCGTGGACAGTTGCATGATGCCCCGTAAGCTGCTTGATCATGCCAAACAGTTGGCCTCTCAAGCGACGGGTATCGCGGTAGACCGGATGCTCATTTCAGCCACTCATGCTCATTCGGTTCCGTCGGTGCATGGTTGCTTGGGAACTGATGAAGACGCGAATTACGTTCAATACCTGCCTGGCCAGATTGCCAAGGGAATCATTCAGGCCCATGCAGCCTTGACGCCGGCACGAATCGGTTGGGCTTTTGGACGTGATGAGAAGAATGTTGCCTGTCGTCGCTGGCTGATGAAACCGGGAATCGCTCCCACGAACTCGTTTGGTGGCACTAAGAATGATCGGGCGCAAATGCACCCAGGTTACAATAACCCCAATGCCATTCGGGCGACCGGTCCCGTGGATCCTGATGTGCCGGTCGTGTCAGTACAAACTCGTGACGGAAGTCCCCTGGCACTTTTCTCAGCATACTCGGTTCATTACGTTGGTGCCCCCGCAGTCTCCGCAGATTACTTTGGTGTTTTCTGCGATGAAATTGCAAACCAACTGGCTGGTAAGCAGAAAACACCCAAGTTTGTTTCCTTGTTGGCGAATGCGACTAGCGGTGATACCTGGTTACGTGACTATACCCAGAAAACCCCGCGAACCGAGTTCGATCGGTTTTCTGTAGGAAAAGAAGTTTCGCAGGCTGCCTTGAAAGCTTACCAGACGATCCGTTATTACGATTGGGTGCCGATTGTGATGGAAGAAACGAAACTTACTTTAAGTGTAAGGTTACCCGGTGATGAAGAATTGGTACGTGCCCAAGAAGTGGTGAAAAGTTTCGCGGGTCGCAAGCCAAAAAACAACACGGAAGTTTATGCACGTGAAGCTGTACTGCTCAAAGCAATGCCACCAACACGTGAATTGAAATTACAAGCGATGCGAATAGGTGACCTGGGTATCGCAGCGATCCCGAATGAAGTCTTCGCTGCTACCGGACTTGATATCAAACGTAAGAGTCCCTTGAAGCAGACCTTTACCATTGAATTGGCCAATGGATGTGAAGGTTATATTCCGCCACCTGATCAACATGCACTTGGCGGTTACACGACTTGGCGAGCACGGACAAGTTGCCTGGAGGTCAACGCTGAACCAAAGATCCAGGCGAAAGTTTTGGAGCTACTTAAACGCGTGAATCAGCAACGGCGAGCGGAATCAGCAATCCTTGCCAATTAATCGGTCCTGTTTTTTGTGAAGAAGTGGGAGAAGCCTGTGGAGATTGGTTTTTTCTGCTGGTTGGCACCACCGGCCGCGCAGCGGATGGTTATGTCGAAAAAACGGATCAGCGCGGCCAGGAACACTGCCGATCTAAACGGTTTGCGGGTTTACGAGGAGCAATTGGTTGGACTCTCGGGCTGGTAAATGAAATGGTTTTCCTGGTCCCTTTCTGGTGTCACGTATAATTAAGTATTGCGGAAAATAAACAGGGCAGGCTGTTGGCTGGGGACCTCCCTCTGAACTGTATTGCAGGCTTGATTCACGAGACTCATCATGTTGAAAACAACGGCTGATTTTGGTCAGTGTAATCTGCCGCGAGCAGGATTACTCACCGTGATTGCGGTTGTTGTGTTCTTGTTCTCGATTGCTGCTGCAGACGAACCTCCCGTGGCAACGGATCACTGGTCTTACCAGGCTCCCCGCCGTCCCAGCTTGCCAGTTGTTGAAGATCAGGACTGGCCATCTAACGAAATCGATTACTTTACGCTGTCGGCAATGGAGAAAGTTGGGCTACAGCCTGTTGATGCCGCAAGTCGAGTCGACTTAATTCGTCGCCTGACGTTTGACTTGACTGGCTTACCCCCTGCATTGGAAGAGGTGGATGCTTTCTTGACCGATCAGCAACCTGGTGCTTATCGACGACTAGTAGAACGTTTGCTGGCCTCTCCCAGGTACGGTGAACGAATGGCCGTAGACTGGCTTGATTTAGCTCGGTATGCCGATACCCACGGTTACCACATCGACAGCCATCGCGATATGTGGCGTTGGAGAGACTGGGTGATTCGTGCTTTCAATCAGAACATGCCTTATGACCAGTTTACCATTGAACAATTAGCCGGTGATCTTCTCCCAGGAGCAACGACGTCGCAACAGGTCGCTAGTGGGTTTTTGCGTAACAACATGATTAACTTTGAAGGTGGTGCAATTGCAGAGGAGTACCGAACCGAATATGTGATGGATCGTGTGATGACGACGGGTACGGTGTGGCTTGGCCAGACGTTGGAATGTTGCCGATGCCATGATCACAAATACGATCCACTGACCCAACGAGAGTTCTATCGCTTGTTTGCTTTTTTTAATCAAAATGATGAAAAAGGATTGGATGGTAAGAAAGGGAACGCGACACCTGTACTAGCAACTCCGACGGCATTGCAGCAATGGCAGCAGAACCGGCTCGCGGTTGAATTGAAACGGATCAAGCAGCGGATGGCTGCTCGTAGATTAGCTGGTAAAGCTGACCAGCAAGCTTGGGAAAAACGGCTCGTTCAACAGCAGCAGCAAGTCGCTGGACCTCCCCGCGACTGGTGGGCCTATTACCCGTTAGACAAGGCTGAAGGCCAGGTGGTTATTGACCAGGGGAAAAACAAAAACCACGGTACTTTGAACGGAGACCGATTGTACCTGCCGGGCAAGCATGGCCAAGCTTTGTTGTTCGGGGGAACCCAGTACGTCCAGTTTAAAGCGGCACCGAAAGTGGATCGAGCGGCTTCATTTTCTTGGGCTAGTTGGATTTTTCCGACCACCCTGGACGAACTCGTGGTGCTAGAACACGTGTCCGAGAAAACGGATGAACGAGGCTACCAGTGGAAAATGGAGAATGGCAAGGTATCTGTTCGCCTTGGAAATGAGGGCAAAGGGAATGGTTTACGCATCACGACTCGCCAGGCCTTGCCTGTTAACACTTGGACTCATGTCGCCGTTACCTACGATGGTTCCAGTCGCGCCAGTGGGGTTCGCGTTTATCGGGATGGAAGCTTGCAGGAAGTTGAAGTTATCGAGGATCAGTTAAAGGATTCAATTCTCGCAACAGGGCCATTGGTCTTGGGTAGCAGACGTTCCAACGTTTCCTTTCGAGGATTGCTCGATGACGTCATGATTTATGATCGCACTCTTTCAACGGTTGAAGTAGCCCGGTTGGCAGGCCATAGTCCGATTAAGCGAGTGGCGAGAATCAAAGCTTCGCAGCGGACGGCCACGCAGCAGAAGTTACTCGAGGACTATTACTGGAAGCATCACGATGATGCTATGCAACAGTTGGTAGGACAGCAGCAACAGATACTGGAACAACAGAAACAACTGGAAAGTTCAATTGTTACCACGATGGTTATGAAGGAGAGGTCTAACCCCAGGGAAACATTTGTTCTGACGACAGGTGATTACCGTAGCCGGGGAGATCTTGTGACAGCTGGGACGCCGGCTGTGTTACCTGCCTGGAAAGCAGGATATCCCACGAATCGATTAGGATTGGCTCGCTGGTTGGTTCAACCGGGACAACCTCTTACTGCCCGGGTAGCTGTGAATCGCCTTTGGCAGAGTTTCTTTGCTTCCGGACTTGTTCGTACTCCTGAAGATTTTGGTACTCGGGGACAGCCTCCGACTCACCCGGAATTGTTGGACTGGCTAGCGGTTGAACTGGTTTCTAGTGGGTGGGATGTAAAGCATATCGTGAGGAAGCTGGTCTTATCGCAAACCTACCGACAGTCCAGTCGTGTGGGGCGAGAGCGATACCAGCAGGATCCGGAAAATCGGCTATGGTCACGGGGGCCGCGGATGCGATTGTCTGCTGAAGCTGTCCGTGATAATGCTCTGGCAGTTAGTGGTTTGCTGGAAGAAGAACTAGGCGGTCGAAGTTTTTATCCGCCCCAGACAGCCGGACTCTGGAAAGAGATTTCGTTTGATCCAGGTCGTTTTACTGCTCAGGTTTACTTTCCCAGTGAGGGACGCGATCTTTTTCGACGCAGCTTGTACATTTTCTGGAAGCGAGCCGTACCACATCCACCGCTGGTTGCTTTTAACGCACCTAACCGGGAACGCTGTACCGTTCAACGTCGCTTAACCAATACTCCACAGCAAGCGCTGGTCTTGATGAATGAACCAACCTATCTGGTTGCAGCGAGATCGCTCGGAAATTGGGTGACTGGACTGCAGGTGAACTCGTTGGACGATCGTGTCGACCATCTTTTTCGTCGAATCCTGTCTCGACATCCAACAGTTGCTGAGCGCAAGATCCTAAAAACATTTTATCGGCAGCAGCGAGATCGATTCGAAACAGATGGTGATGCTGCAGAACAATTGATGGAGGGCGTGGGTAAGCAGTTGAATACGGTGACGTTAGCCAGTTGGACGATGGTCGCTCATACGATTCTTTCCCTGGATGAGGTGATCACGAAACCATGAACTGGGATTTAGCAAGATCGTTTGAACGTCAACGAGCTTTACTGACACGGCGCCAACTGTTTGGCCGTGGTGCCAGTGGATTAGGTGTGGCTGCCTTAAGTTCGTTGCTCGGTCCAGGTGCGCTGGCGGCACCAAATTCACCGCGATCTCAACCTGGATTGCCGGGGCTACCACATTTCCAACCACGTGCTAAGCGAGTGATTTTTTTATGTCAGTCAGGAGCTCCCTCTCAAGTCGATTTGTTTGATCCTAAGCCAGGGCTCCAAAAATGGCATGGGGAAGAGTTGCCTGATTCGGTCCGCATGAATCAGCGGTTGACTGGGATGACGGCCCAACAGAAAACCAAACCAGTGACGGCTTCTCCCTTCCAGTTTAAAGCTGCTGGGAAGTCGGGAATGCTGCTAAGTCAATTGATACCGTACACGTCAAAGATTGCAGATGAAATTTGCCTTGTTCGATCCATGCAGACGGATGCAATCAATCATGATCCGGCGATTACCCTGTTACAGACGGGTATCCAGCAAGCAGGTCATCCTAGCATGGGTTCCTGGATGAGTTACGGTTTGGGTAGCCTGAGTGAGAACTTGCCAGCCTTCGTGGTCTTTATTTCAGGAGGACGTCCCGGTGACCAACCCTTGATGGGACGATTGTGGGGGAGTGGATTTCTTCCATCACGTCATCAAGGTGTGAAATTTCGAGCCGGCCGAGACCCAGTTCTTTACTTGTCGAATCCACCAGGGATTGATCGAGCACGTCGGCGATCCATGCTCGATGCGACACGATCGCTGAATTCCTTGCAGGCCGACCTGGTTGGAGATCCTGAAATCCAGACGCGGATTGCCCAGTTTGAGCAGGCATTTCGAATGCAACGCTCGATTCCCGAAGTGGCTGACCTCGCTGACGAGCCGAAACATGTTTTGGACTTGTACGGCCCAGAGGCTAAACAGCCTGGCAGTTATGCCGCCAACTGCTTGATGGCTCGTCGGTTGGTTGAGCGTGGGGTGCGGTTTGTTCAGCTTTATCATCGAGGTTGGGATCATCACGAAGATTTGCCATCAAGTATTCGCAATAAGTGTCGTCAAACCGACCAGCCATCAGCGGCGCTGGTGCAGGATCTTAAGCAGCGTGGATTGCTGAAAGATACGCTGGTTGTCTGGGCTGGTGAATTTGGCCGCACGGTCTATTGCCAGGGGAAACTGACTAAGGACAATTACGGCCGTG
>MDTE01040320.1_pt1 | contig 10349 bp, 10 predicted proteins | sample 811231 | NCBI WGS metagenome assembly MDTE01 (sample SAMN05326651, study PRJNA326480) | marine metagenome | isolation source: seawater | place: Indian Ocean: Red Sea | collected 2010 | reverse complement strand
CGGTGTAACCGCGGCTCTTGAGGAGTTTCAGAGCTGCAGGGTGGACCTCGCGCTTTGGGAAACTGCCAGCGCTGTAGGCTCTGAACCGCCTGTCGCTCGATCGGTTGAGTATGGCTTCAGCAAGGATACTGCGGGCTGAATTACCGGTACACAGAAAAAGCACGCTAATCATAGTTGCTCAACACTGAGTGCTGGAGATCAAGGCGAAGTCTAAACGCGTGGCGGGTTTTTCAGTCAGTGGCTTTGGAGCAGGGAACCGGCCGAACTGCCGCGTGCTGCTGTTACACCGGTTCAAAGACCTTGTGCTCTGCAGGGGGTTGATGAGAGCCACTAAGCGAAAGGCGTTACCGGCAGACGGGTGATCCACAAGTCAGGTATGATCGAACCGCTCTGCCGAAGCACCGTCAGACGGGTCCGCAAGGCCGGGTAGAAGCCAGTGAAGAGACCAACTTAGGCGTTCCTGAAGGATGTCGAATTCATCAAAAACAAGACGCAGTGACCCGCCGGTTCGTGGTCGAGGTGATCCACCGGTTCGGCCGCGAGATGCCAGCTCTCTGATCGTTACCCGAAAAAGAGGAAGGAAGCTTGAAATCCTCATGGGCCGGCGCAATCCAGCTGCCCGCTTTATGCCGGGCGTATTGGTGTTTCCCGGCGGTGCAGTCTCAGCTGCCGATAGTCAGATCAAACCAGCGTCCGGACTGAATCCGGACTATACGGGTCTGATGGGTGTCGGCCACTCTCATTCAAGGGCCAGGACGCTGGCCCTCACGGCGATTCGGGAAACCTGGGAGGAGACCGGGATGATGCTGGGGGTGTCCGGTCACATCAAAGGCCGTGTGGCAGACCCCTGGAGGCCTATTGTCGATCTCGGTCTGTTGCCCGACCTGGAACAGCTGCGTTACGTCGGCCGGGCCATTACGCCGAGTTTCAGCAAGATCCGCTTCCATGCCCGGTTTTTCATGGCGGATGCCACCAAGCTAAGCGGTGAGCTTAATGGTGACGGTGAGCTGGTGGAGATCGGCTGGTGGGATGTGAATCAGCTTGCCGGAGAGGACATGCGGAACATCACGCGGTTCATGTTGCAACGTGCCATTGCGCTGTCAAAAGGTGAGACCGGTGATCGGCCGACACCATTGTTCAGTTGGCGGGGCGACAGGCGAGTGACCTGGAAATGAGCACTATCCGCTGTAACTGAAAACTACGCCCCGGCCCACGTCTTCCAGTGTCGTGACTTCCCCCAGTCTCTGGAGGTGTTGAACCGAGGCCAGCGTAGAAAGCCCCGCGGCGGTGTGCAATGCTGGCTGGATATCAGGATAAAGCAAGGGCACCATATCCGAGATTCGACGGTCGTCGGTTCTCAGCAGTTCCCGTATCGAGTCGATGCGCTCGATCCGGTGCTCAATCAGGGCCAGCAGATAGGGTTCTGGATCGGTTACTGGTGGGCCGTGGGTCGGCCACAGGCAGGCATCATGGCGCTGGTGAAGTTTATCCAAGCTTGCCAGATAGTCCGTCATGTTCCCGTCGGGTGGGATGATGACAGTGGTCGACCAGCCCATGACGTGGTCACCGCTGAACAGTAGATCGTGCTCGTCCCACGCAAAGCACAGGTGATTGCTGGTGTGGCCCGGGGTGTGCACACAAGACAGTTCCCAGTTGCGGCCGGAGATGGAATCGCCGTCGGTAACGCGAATGTCGGGAGAAAATTCGTGGTCAACGCCTTCTTCTAGGTGTTCGGCCTCGTCATCACCGGCATGACCATGGGGCCCAAACCCATAAGTCTTTGCACCGGTTGCAGCCTGCAGCGGGCGGGCTGCGGGCGAGTGATCCTTATGGCAGTGAGTGAGAATGATGTGGCTGATGGTTTCATCTGCAAGGCCGTCCAGCAGTGCCTGGACATGATTGGGATCATCCGGCCCGGGGTCGATCACCGCGACTTCACCTTCCCCAACGATATAAGTTCCGGTGCCATGAAATGTGAAAGGTCCGGGGTTTTCTGCCGTCAGTCGGCGCACACCCTCCGAGACCCGCTCTATGGTGCCGTAGCGGAAATCATGCGTGCGCAGGAATGGAATCTCGGCCACGTTTCGTGAGCGTCAGATTTCAGTCGACCGCAGCCCAGACCCCGGTCTCCGGGCAGAAACCCTGCAGGGGATGAAAATGGTTTTTGTAAGCCATTTTTCGACAGTCCTTGATCCAGTATCCCAAGTAAAGCCAGTCGTACTCGATCCGCCTGGCGAGTTCGATCTGTTTGAGAATCATCAGTGTCCCGGGACCTCTTTTCGATTCGTCGGGTTCGAAAAAGGTATAGACAGCCGAAAGGCCGTTGGCCACGTGATCCATGATGGATACGGCAAGCAGTCGACGCCCGATTCTCAATTCGACGGCAAAGGTATCGATATTTGAATTGATCAGAAACTGCCTGTATTTGGCAGGATCGGGATCATCCATGCTGTCGCCGGCGTGGCGGCTGGACTGGTAACGACGGTACAACGAGAAATGCTCTTCACTAAACCGGGCTGCCCCGAGCTCCAGGCTGATATCTTCGTTTCGTTTCAGTGTTCGCTGCTGGGAACGGCTGGGCTCAAAGTGATTGACTGGAATCCGGACGGACCGGCATTGGTTACAGCCGGGACAATGTGGCCGGTAATAGAGGGTCCCGTTTCGCCGGAACCCCTGGTTGATGAGACTGTCGTAAAGAGCGGGTGTCACATCAAACCGGGGATCCACCAGTAGATTGGCAGCCGTTTTGTCACTCAGATACGGACACCGGTGTGGGGTCGACTTGTACAGATCCGGTGCGGTCTGTTGCCGGGTCATAACAGGCTCAGGTCGTTGAGCTCGACGTCCCACAGGCCGGGGGTATCTACTTTGTCCACAGCCTGGCCAAGCTGGGTGATGAACCGGCTGCGGGGAATACTCCGGGCGCCCAGCGAAAAAAGGTGATCTGAGGGGAGTTGGCAGTCGATCACGACAAATCGTTTTTCAGTCAGAATCCTGACCAGTCCGACCAGGCCCACTTTGGACGCATCTCGGACGCGGCTGAACATACTCTCTCCGAAGAACACCCGGCCGATGGCAATACCATACAGCCCGCCAGCGAGCGTTCCATCCTGCCAGACCTCCACCGAATGGGCATGACCTTCACGATAAAGTTGTGTGTAGGCCTCCATCATCTCGGTCGTGATCCAGGTGCCGGTGTCTGAATCCCCGGGCCGTGGAGCCGCGCAGCCCTCGATCACCGTCTCGAAGGCACGGTCGGTCGTGATCTGGAAGTCCTCTTTTCTGAGAGCGCTGCGCAGACTGCGTTTGATCCGGAGTTGTCCAGGGTAAAGTACCGTCCTGGGATTCGGCGACCACCAGAGAATCGGCTGGCCGGCGCTGTACCACGGAAAGATCCCTTTTCGGTAGGCTGCAAGCAGACGACCGCTGCTCAGATCGCCGCCAACTGCCAGAAGGCCTTCAGGTGTGGCGGCTTCCAGTGGTGGAAAAGCATACTGTTCGAATTGTCCTGACATGATATTCCGCGTCGTCGATCGGCAACTCTTTGAATGGCAGATGCATAGAGTTTATATCCATCTTAAGTGGTCTGCGATACCCCTGAGATAGGCGATTCAACCCCGGCGAAACGGAGAGTGTTCGGCCAATACCGCGGTGTAGCGCTCAATGTCCCGGCGTTCTTCGCGTGTATAACGCTCGACTGCATCGTGAAAGCCGCTGTGGCTCAGCCAATGGGCTGAAAGAGTCCTGGCCGGCATCAGTCCGCGGCTGAGCTTATGCTCCCCTTGCGCACCCGCCTCGAATCGGGACAAACCGTTGGCGATGCAGTATTCGATCGGCGCGTAATAACAGGTCTCAAAATGCAGATCCGGAATCCATTCGAGGGCGCCCCAATAGCGGCCGTAGAGTGAGTGTTGTCCACACAGGAAAAATGCGGCAGCGACCGGATTGCCATCTTTTTCCGCCACCAGCATTCGCACGTGATCTGGGAGGTTTGTGCAGACGGATTGGAAAAAGTCCCGATTCAGATAAAGGTAGGAACCGTGTTCGGCAATCGTGTTGCGGTAGCAGGCGAAAAAAAAGTCGACTGTCTGGTCAGTGACTTCGGATTGATCGAGCCACGACATCCTGATCCCGGCTTCGCGCACACGGCGCCTTTCCCGCGTGATGTTTTTTCGTTTCTTCGATGACAGGGATCCGAGGAAATCATGGAAATCCTGATAGCCGTCGTTCTGCCAGTGGAATTGGTGACTGGTACGGTCGACGAAGTCGAAGTCCCTGAAGTAACGGTTGTCGCTGGAGGTAGAAAACAGGCAGTGAACCGAGGACACCTCAAGTTTCTCTGCTAGCGTTCGCAGCCCACTGACCAGTACGGGAGCCAGTTGGTCAGTGTCATGTTGCGGGTCTGTCAGCAGACGGCGCCCGGTGACGGGCGTAAACGGAACCGCCACCAGCAGCTTCGGGTAGTACTCAAGCCCGGACTGCTGGTAGGCCCGGGCCCAGGCCCAGTCGAATATAAACTCGCCGTAAGAGTGGGATTTCAGGTAGCACGGGACCGCGGCGACCAGACGGTCGTCCCGGGTCAGGCCGAGATGGCACGGTTTCCAGCCGGTATCCCGACAGACTGCACCGCTACTCTCCAGAGCTTGCAGAAACTCGTGACGGAGCATGGGTGTGTCATCAGGAACGAGCCGGTTCCATTGCGCCTGGTCAATCTGATCCAGCTGATCGTGTATTGTGAGAGTGAGGTCCGAGGAACTAATATCTGTCCGTTGGCTCTCGTCTTGTGATTTCAGGACCCCAGGGGTGTGACTACTGACCAATGACTGTTCTCTCTATTGCGCTTGCCCAGCTCAATTTTACCGTGGGTGACATCGATGGAAATACCCAGCGCATTATCTCGACCTGCGAACAGGCTCGAGACGAACTGGGTTGCCGGGTTGTTCTGTTCCCGGAACTGTCAATTACCGGCTACCCGCCTGAAGACCTTCTGTTTCGCGACGACTTTCTGGGCAAGGCTGAGCAGGGTGTAGATGCCGTGAGAACTGGCCTTAAGGGTGTCTGTGCCGTCATCGGCCATCCCTGGCGGGTCGATGGTGCCGTTTATAACACTGCTTCTGTCATCGATGAAGGTGTCATCACAGCCAGGTACTACAAGCGAGAGTTGCCCAACTATAGTGTATTTGACGAAAAACGCTATTTCAGTGCAGGTCACGAGCCTTGTGTTGTGGAGATCGGCGGTGTGGCGACAGCCATTACGGTCTGCGAGGACATTTGGTATCCGGAGCCAGTCCTGGAAAGCGTCTCGGCTGGTGCCCAGCTGGTGCTGAACTTGAACGCTTCGCCGTTCCATCTCAACAAAGCAATAGAAAGGGAAAACAACGTTGTCGCCGAGCGGGCCCGTACCAGCCAGGTGCCGGTCGTTTACGTCAATACGGTCGGCGGCCAGGACGAACTGGTGTTCGATGGAGGTTCCTTCTCGGTCAACGCTTCGGGCCAGGTGATCCAGCGCAGCTCGTTTTTTGATGAACACCTGACGCGGGTGGATTTTGTCGGGGGCGACCTGCAGGCGGTTGCCGATCAGATAACAGAAATGCCGGGCGCCGAAAAGAGCGTTTACCAGGCGCTGGTCACCGGGGTCAGGGACTACGTCAACAAAAACGGGTTTAGTGGTGTGGTTATCGGTCTTTCCGGTGGAATCGATTCGGCATTGACACTGGTGATTGCAGTAGATGCGCTGGGCAGCGACCGGGTAACGGCCGTTCTGATGCCCTCACAATACACCCGGAAGATGAGTCTTGACGACGCCCGGGAAGAAGCTGCCAGTCTGGGGGTCGAGTGCCGCGAAATCTCCATCGAGAAACTTGTCGAGGCTTACGAACGGGAACTGCAGCCCGTGTTTGAGGGGCGGGCGCCAGATACTACAGAAGAGAATTTGCAAGCCCGCATTCGTGGCAATCTGCTGATGGCCATATCCAATAAGACCGGTCGCCTCGTTCTGACGACGGGTAACAAAAGTGAGATGGCCGTTGGTTATGCCACCCTCTATGGCGACATGGCAGGCGGTTTCGCTGCGATCAAGGATGTTCCTAAAACGCTGGTGTATCAGTTGGCACGGTTTCGAAACACTATCTCTGCGGTCATCCCTGATCGGGTCATCACCAGAGCGCCGTCCGCCGAATTGGCACCCGATCAGGAAGACCAGGACAGCCTGCCGCCTTACCCGGTGCTGGATCCTATCCTCGAGGCCTATATCGAGCAGGACCGATCGCCCCAGGATATTGTCGCGCAAGGTTTCGATGCTGAAGTCGTGAATACTGTTGTGGCCATGGTCAACCGCAACGAGTACAAGCGGCGTCAGGCACCACCTGGTGTGCGGATCACGCGTCGGGCGTTCGGGCGTGACCGGCGTTATCCCATCACCTCGGGATTCCGCTAGGTCGAAACCGGTTATTCAACTGCGTTCGTGCAGATACTCGCTCTGGGGATAGTTGAGCCGAAGGACCCGCAGTGCGTCCTTGTGCAGTTCATCCAGACCCATCTTGCCGTAGGCATCCGCCATCACAGCCAGAGCATGTTCTGTCGCTGCGGCAGTTTGATAGGTCTCCAGTACATGCTTTGCCCGGTTGACTGCGGCGACATAGGCACCGCGTGAATAGTAGTAGCGGGCAACACCCACATCGTGCATCGCCAGTATGTTGACGATCTGGACCAGTCGCTTTCGTGCGTCCGGTGCATAGCGGCTGTCTGGAAACCGTCTGACGAGTTCGCGGTAGGCGCCGAGCGCTTCGCGTACGGGTTCGATATCCCGCGTGCTGGGGTCGCTTCCCGTCACTGTAGAGAAAAATCCTGCGGATGGTTGAAAGCCGGCCAGCCCTTTCAGGTAGTAGGCATAGTCCACATTGGGGTGCACTGGGTGCATTTGGATAAATCGATCTGCCGAAGCGATGGCCAGGGCGGGCTGGTCGCTTTTAAAGTAGACGTAGGCAATGTCAAGCTGTGCCTGCTCGGCAAATGTGCCATAGGGAAAACGGCCCTCCAGTTTGCGGTAGTAGTCAATGGCCTGCTCCCAGTTTCCGGCATCCCGGTAATCCTGGGCGGTATTCAGGAATGTCTCTGCTGTCCAATCTGCGGTCTCGTCTTTTTCACCAAGAATAGAACAGCCGCTGGCAAGTCCGACCAGAGTGACAAGCACCGTGATGATATGAAGGAATTTGACCATTTTGCTGCGCGGTCAGTTTGTAAACCAGAATAAATTATACTGCCGGGATGGTCCAGGAAGGTGGTTGGGTTTCTCGTTCCCATGACTGATGGCACAACCGTGATGGAAGGTGTGGTTCCCGCTGAGGCATCGGGGCAACGATTGGACAAGGTTCTGACCGGCCTGTTTCCCCCGTACTCGCGCTCACAGCTTCAGCAATGGACCAAACAGGGCCGGATTACGATTTTCGGCCGGGTACCAAAAGGGCGGGATCCGGTTCGAGGTGGCGAACAGGTCCGCCTGGAAGTGCCGCCAGTCGAGCCTCGGCCGTGGCGGGCGCAGGAATTGCCGCTTGAGGTTGTCCATCAGGACCATGACATCCTCGTCATCGATAAACCTGCGGGCCTTGTGGTCCACCCTGGTGCAGGCAATCCCGATAGTACGCTGGCCAATGCCATCATTCACCATTACCCCGAACAGGCTACTCTGCCCAGAGCAGGTCTTGTCCATCGAATTGACAAGGACACCAGCGGCCTGCTGGTCGTGGCACGGACCGAGCAGTCCCGTGCGCAACTGATTCTCGCGTTGGAGCGCCATTCGGTTTCCCGTATCTATCTTGCACTGGTTAACGGGACTCCTGTGGCAGGCGGTATGGTAAACGCGCCTATAGGCCGCCATCCGCGGGATCGTCGGCGGATGGCGGTCAGCGATCGCGGCAAGCCGGCGGTCACACACTATCGGGTCAAGACACGGTTCAGGTCCCACACATTGCTGCAGGTTGAGTTGGAAACGGGGCGCACGCACCAGATTCGGGTGCACATGTCACATGCCGGATATCCGCTGGTCGGTGATCCGCTTTATGGCGGACGTCTGAAAATCCCGAAAGCAGCGAGTGAAGTCTTCGCCTCAACACTGAGACAATTCAGTCGTCAGGCGCTACACGCCTTCACGCTGGCGTTGACTCATCCCCGGACCGGTCGGTCGATGCAGTGGCAGAGCCCGGTACCAGCAGACATGGAGGTCCTGTTGGAAGCCCTCGAAATCGATAAGAAGGCAGACCGGTGACTGGACCGAGGATGGATTTTATTGTTCCCGGTTGGCGGGCACCTCGTCATGTCCGGGCGCTGACAACGACCCGCCGAGGCGGTGTCAGTTCTGCACCCTACGGCAGTTTGAACCTGGCCGATCATGTGGGTGATGAAAAGTCGTCGGTAAAGACCAACCGGCGGTTACTACAGAGCAATTTGGGATGTCCCGCTTTATCCGGCTGGCTGCAACAGCAGCACGGCGCCATCGTCATCGATAGAGACCGGGACACGCATTCGACATTCGGCGATGGAAGTCTGACCCGTCGAGCCGGGACAATCTGTGCCGTACTTACAGCCGACTGTGCACCGTTGTTTCTTACTGATCGCGGCGGCCGGTTCGTTGCGGTTCTACACGTCGGTTGGCGCGGTCTCGTGGCAGGCATCATCGAATCCGGACTGGCCGCGGTGGCGACGTCTCCGAAACAGGTCCTCGCCTGGATCGGGCCCGCGATCAGCGGTTTGGCGTACGAGGTAGGCAGCGAAGTCCGGGAGCGGTTGCTGGAGGTGTTTCCGGAACACCGAACGAAGATCAGTCCATCAGGCGCTCGTTGGCATGCCGACCTGCCGGGCATGGTCGAGCAGCGCCTGCGCAGCGCCGGTGTAGTTGAGGTTGGTTCAAGCAGATGCTGCACGTTCAGTGAGCCGGACAAGTGGTTTTCGCATCGACGCCGTGCGCCGTGCGGTCGGATGGCATCGATGATTTGGATCGAGCCATCAAAATGACTGCTCTTGGTTTCGGTTTCCATGGTTAACAGACCTGCAATCGTTCAATGTCGGAATACTGCAAACGCATAAGGCATCCGCTGGCCGTTCTGGCATTTGCAGCCATATTGTCGGCCGTAGCGCCGAGCATCGCGGCAACGGACTTCAGCCTGCCTGATCTGGAAGGACGTATTCATCGACTGTCTGATTACCGTGGCAAGTGGGTAGTGATCAACTTCTGGGCGACCTGGTGTGGTCCCTGCCTCAAGGAGATACCGGAGTTGGCTAAATTCCAGGACGATCACTGGGCAGACACGGTAGTTCTCGGCATCAATTTTGAGGAAACTCCGATGGAGGAAGTTCAGCGCTACGTGACGGCAAGCAAAATCAATTATCCCGTATTGCGCATCGGTTCCCAGCCGCTGGTACCGTTCGAGCCTTTGAAAGGCCTGCCATCCACATTTCTTGTCTCGCCCACGGGTGTTTATCTTGGCAGTCATGTGGGGCCCATCACGAGCAGCCAGCTTGACCGGCTTCTGGAACAGGCTCGAATCGATGCCGGGATCAGCAGCCGAAAAGACTGAGGGTCGACAGAAGGCCAGGGATTCTTCTGACGATGCCACTGGTGCTTGAGAAAGTGCGTCGGCAACCCCATATAAAAGATGTAGCAAGGTAAAGAAGCAGCCGTGACAACGGCTCTTGAATATCGAAAAAATATAGGGGGTTTGCCATGCGAATGGATAAACTGACGACAAAGTTTCAACTGGCACTGGCCGACGCGCAGAGTCTCGCGCTCGGTCGCGACCACCAGTTTATTGAGCCGTTGCATTTGATGCTCGCGCTCCTCGACCAGGATGGCGGCAGCACGCGACATCTATTCCTCCAGGCAGGGATGACCGTACCGAAGCTTAGATCCCAGCTCGGCGAGTCATTAGACAGACTGGCCCGCGTAGAGGGTAACGATGGGCAGGTGCAGGTCTCGAACGATCTCGCCCGGCTGCTGAATATCAGCGACAAGTTCGCACAGAAGCGTGATGATCAGTACATCTCAAGCGAACTGTTTGTGCTTGCCGCCGTGGATGATGCTGGTGAACTGGGCAAGATTCTCAGAGACAACGGTGCACAGTCTGGTGCCGTCCTTGAGGCCATTGAAATCATGCGCGGTGGTCAGCGTGTGGATGATCCGAATACTGAAGATCACAGGCAGGCCTTGGAGAAATACACCATTGATCTGACTGAGCGTGCCGAGCAAGGCAAGCTGGATCCGGTCATCGGCCGCGATGACGAGATCAGGCGGACCATACAGGTGCTGCAGCGGCGAACAAAGAACAATCCGGTGTTGATTGGAGAACCCGGTGTTG
>MDTE01037101.1_pt1 | contig 10349 bp, 4 predicted proteins | sample 811231 | NCBI WGS metagenome assembly MDTE01 (sample SAMN05326651, study PRJNA326480) | marine metagenome | isolation source: seawater | place: Indian Ocean: Red Sea | collected 2010 | reverse complement strand
CAAGGTGCTCCGCTAAATCACCGAGCACGAACAGTGGCGGTGCGCACAGAAGAAAGAGGCAGAAAAGAAGCAAGAAATTCTTGATGACTAGACGATCTAGGATCCTCATGGTCTCTCTTTCCCCGTCCGCGCTATAGATCGGCCAAAGAATCCGGTGATTGTGTCACCTATGCCTGTTCGGCCCGTTCCGGACGTGTGTCCCATACGGCGAAGAAGCGCAACACCAAGAGAAAAGAAGATCACATTGCCCAGCCACATTGTAATTGCAGGGCTAGCTACGCGGCGGTCTGCTAGCGCCTCCCCACCGAGCAGACCGACGTAGTAGATGAAAAAGATTACCCCTGAGGCGACAACTACGAATCCGACCCCGGCACTTGGGAATCGCAGCGCTAGAGGGGGGCCGATGAGGACGAACACGAGACAGGCGATTGCGATCGCGAGTTTCTTGTGGATCTCCACTCTGAACCGGTTTACCGATTGTTGCAGTGCCGCACCGCGAGCGGATCTCGCTCGAGCACCGGCTACGATTTGCCGAGTCATTGGGTCGCGTTGGATGTAACGCCCTCGGAGACTTCCCCCAAGCATGTCTCTCATTTGAGCACTTTCACTGGCCACAGCGGAGTCGGCTTCTGTCTCAAGGTTGAGTGCGACTCGCAGGGCTTGTTCTCCTTGGCTGCGGCTCTCTTGCAGTATTGTATCGAGTTGTGCCTGCCTTTCGTCCGCGTTATCGAAGAGCATTTTGAAGCCCATCTCGCGATCAGAGCGATCTCCCCCGCCTAATCTTCGCTCTAGCTCGTTGCCGACCTCACGAAGGGGGACTACCTGCTTGTCGAAGTAGAGGCGTTGGAATCCCCCAACCCTATCATTTTGCACCTCGTGCACGGCTCCGTTGTAGAGTGTCAGGGAGAGGTCTGTTCTCGCATCGTTGAATGCCATTTCGCCTGCTTCAGCGTATGTCGTACGCTGTCGCATTGGGTCGTTCGCGTCGAAGATTGTGATGTTTTCGAGTTCGTTAGTGTCGTGATCTATTCGGTCTGCGGTCAGGAAATAGCGGTTCACGCCTACTCCAGTTCGGAGTTCGTTCACGACCTGCTCACGGAGTTCTAGGGTAGGACTCTTGCGACCGATATCAAGCAGAAGGTTTTTTAGCGCGTGGTTTGATTCCGGAAGGACTGAATTATTGAAGAAAAGCATTGCAAGGGTGGCAATGGCACCGAGACCGAAAACCGGGAGTATCATTCGTGCTGGGCTTACACCGCCAGCGGACATCGCCGTGATTTCGTTCGAGGTCGCCATGTCACTGAAGGCGTAGAGAACAGCAACGAGCACCGCCATCGGGAGAGACAGCGCTATTGTATGCGGCAGCGATAGGAACAGGAATTCAACTACGACTTGCCAAGGTAGGCCCTTGCCCACTAGTGAGTCGACGCGCTGAGCGATGGCGTTGATGAATAGGAGGCCGGTAATCGTTGATAGCGCGAACAGGAACGGGCCTACATGGGAACGTATCAGGTGTCTGACAAGCACTCCTTTACGCACTGAAGACTTCTCTCTGTTGATAGTGAATTTTGCTACCGCTTGTCACTCAGTCGTTACACCGTCGGTGCTAAGTGTGTTCGAAATCAAACTGTGGCAGGATCACAATGCTTTGTGCTCGCTCTCGAACCTTGCTCTGTTCCCGTCGTGATACCGAAACTCCTGACTCTGCTCGCATCTCTACTGGTCCCTGTGGTGACCGGGCCCGATGAGATGGGAGAAGAGAATACTGGAAATGTAATCGCCCCGTCGATTGAGGCACCTGCAGATACGATTCTTAGGCCGAATCTTGATCTCCCTGCAGTGGCCGTTGAGGTGGGGCTCTCGGCGATGCAGTCGGAACCTCACGTTACACTTGGGATGCGCCGGATTCGTGTTTCAGCGGACGGAGTTGGAACCCCGCGAAGCGAAGACCTAGCATCGTATAGAGAAGCCTCTGGGCTCTCTTACCGGCTGTCCCGAGGACGTCGAGCGTTCAGTCGACTTGGTCCGGGCGTGGATGTTGGGGCGCGGTTGATTGCTCCGTCCCCTCTAGATGTTGTTCTGCGGTCTAGAACTACTGAACCAGTTACCTCAGGAAGGATACTCTATCTGCCAACTGAGACGAGAAGATTCAATCCCATTCTTCCTAGCGATAAATCCCGGTTTGTCACCGAGTATGCGGATCTCGCCTTGAATGTTCGAAGCCGAATGGAACTCGGTGGTGATTGGACACGTTTCGAACCGTGCGATGCCCGGTTTGGTGCGGGATGTAATCCGTCGATAGTTCCGCAGTTGAGTCCCGATTTGCAGTTCGGGGTTCAGGTCAACGGCACGATATTGGACCGAGTCACCGTCGATGTCGACTTTGATCAGTCCCGAGAGTTTGATGCGGCCAACCGAATCAACTTTTTCTATGAAGGTGGAAAGGACGATGTACTGCATCGTCTAGAGGTCGGGGATGTCACGTTTCGACTTCCTCAATCACGTTTTCTGACGGAAGGACTTCCTGCCGGTAATTTTGGTTTTCAGGCCGAGGGTCAAGTTGGCCCGGTGGACTTTCAGACGGTATGGGCCCAGCAGCGAGGGGACCTTAACTCTCGATCATTCCAACTCACTGGTTTCGGCGATCAACGCGCATTTGTGCAAGAAGATACTTTGGTCCTAGATGATGCCGACTATGTCCGTGGACAGTTCTTCTTCTTGGTCGATCCTTCCCAGATCGACCGATATCCGCACGTCGACGCTCTTGAACTCGACCCGGCATCAGCTCCTGCGTCAATCGCTCCGGGCGATCAGCTTATCCAGCTATATAGATTTGAGGACGATCCCGTTTTTCAACAGCAGGTTGAGGGTTTTATCCAGCTCGACGCTGTAGCTGACGATGGCGTGAACCCTCCGGTCCGCGAGTCCGGTTGGTTCCGGAACCTTCAGCAAGGTTCGGATTTTTTCGTCCATCCAAGTGGGCTCTGGATTGCTCTGAGGCAGCCCTTAAGTCGCGAGGAGATGTTGGCCGTCACGTACATCACGGCGGCGGGTGACACAATAGGAGACTACAACCCGGAGCTTGTATACAACCAGGGAGGGCGCCCGGAACTCAGGCTTCTAAAGGCTTCGGGAGCTAACCATCAGCCCGGTCGTCCTACTTGGGACCTTGAGATGCATCAGGTCTACCGGGTCTCTGGATCGGCGGACGTAGAGCCCGGGTCAGTATCTCTCTCGGTCTCTCTCGGGGAACTCTCGGCAGGGCGCACCTTCAAGCGTAGCCCGTACGGAGCCGACATCACGTTCCTACGTCTGTTTGGGTTGGACGAAGAAGCCCCTCTTGATGCGCTGGATCCAGCATTCATCTATTCTCCGGGCCTTGAATTTTTTCAAGATCAGCCTCCTGTGCAGGGATCGTTTATCGTCTTCCCGACGCTGCGCCCGTTCTCCCAGCCCCCTCCCGTAGAGTCACTCAGACTCAGCGAGGGTCTAACCCAGGCGATTCTTGGAGACGATGCGAACCAAGCTATCTACGAAGAAGAAGACCCGTTCGAGAGAGTGAATTCCGGTCGATTTCGGCTGACCTTCTCTTACCGCTTACGCTCGGAAGGAGTGATCTCGGCCTTTTCTCTCGGGGCCTTTGGAATTAGGGACGGGAGCGAGCGGATTTTTCTTGGTGATCGCGTGCTGACGCGAGGTGCAGACTACGAAATAGACTACAACGTGGGTCAGGTTCAGTTGCTGGAACCAGATTTGCTCTTCGCATCGTCCCCGGATGCGACTGTCCGTGCAACGTGGGAACAGAGATCGCTTTTTCAAGTTACGCCGACTCAAGTTGTTGGGCTGCGTACAAGTAGTGCACTGGGTAGTGGGGGTGGAATAGATTTCTTGGGGTTGTACCAATCTGAGCGTTCGGTGGTTACACGTCCGATTCTTGGGACCGAGCCGGGTGCTGCGCTTCTTAGTGGCTTGAGTGGTCGGTACGATATGTCGCTTGGTTGGTTCGATCGCTTTTTGGAAAAGATTCCCGGCCTGAACTTTGACGGGGCGTCGTCGCTCTCGGCCGATGGAGAGGTGGCTTTGTCGATTCCGAACCCCAATACACTCGATCAAGCCTTCGTGGACGACTTCGATGGCACTGCACAGCTCTCGGTCGGTCTGACGTCACAGAATTGGCAGCTTTCCAGTGCTCCGACAAAACGGGACGGAGCTGAGGTGGTAATGCCAGCGGTCGTGGACGAGACCACGGCTGCCTCCTTGGTTTGGCAGAATCGATGGATTCTTCTTGCCCCGAACGGAGACAGCCTCGGGGTGCGAGAGGGCTTGTTCCCACGAACTGACATTGATAATCAGATTCGGCTCGCAGGATCTGAGCTTCGTGAGCCAGGGCTGAGGCTCAGTCTGGGCAGTTCGTTAGCGGAGGGTCAGCCCGGTTGGCGCTCCGTGATGACTCCATTGTCGACAAACGGACTGGATCTTACTAAGACTGATTATCTAGAATTTTACGCTTCACATGACGGGGCACTAAGCCTGATCATTGATCTGGGTACTGTGAGTGAGGACGCCTTCTTCGTCGGTTCATTCAACGCCACGAGTGGGTCCCGGAGTGACGGTCGATCCTGGGGATTGGGAAACCTTGATCAAGAGGCTGACCCTCGTCTTGGTGAAATCTGGAGCGATATCCGGGACGAGTTAGGCGTGTGGGGAGAGACATGTTTGGCCGAGCGTGGGAGCATTTATCCACTAGGTGATTCGAGATCGGTATGTACGAGAGGTAACGGTCGACCGGATTCGGAGGATTTGGATGCTGATGGCAATTTAGATACTGCTGAGCGGCACCTGAGATATGTCGTTTCTCTCGATGGCTCGTCACCGTTTCTTGCGCGCAATCGTTCCGAGACGGGAACCGATTTCCAGCTTTATCGAATTCCTTTGCGGGGTGCGGGTGCGGTGGAGGTCGGTGGGTCGATCACTGAGGCTGATCTTAGAGCCATCCGGCACCTGCGAGTCACGGCTGTTGGAGCAGAGGGAGGATTGGAACTCGCGCGAATGCGCCTGATAGGGTCCCGTTGGATTAAGCGGTCTGGAGATGGTGTGCTTGACGGGATTGTTGGGGATACCCTTTCTCACATCGGCCGTGTTGAGGTTGCTTCAGTGTCTCAGGTGACTGAGGGAAGTGATTACGTATCACCTCCCGGTGTACTCGAAGAGTTAACGGATCCGACTCAGGCGTTCTCGGGGCAGGGTATTGAGTTCAACGAAAAATCTCTTGGTATCAAATTCGAGAGAATACCAGACGGAGCCCGAGCTGAAGTTTATTATCGATTCCCTCAGCGGCCGCGGGATTTTTTGTCATACCGAGAGGCAAGATTATGGGCGATCGCAAAGGACGGAGACTTTGGTCCGACTCGGGCAAATCGATTCTTCCTTAAAGTCGGCAGTGATCCAGAAAACTTCTACTTGTATAGAACACCACTGAGTCCGCCCGTCGGTCCCGGACTCACTGGGGCAGACTGGCTTCCAGAGGTCCGGGTAGACTTCGGCGTATGGTTAGATCTGAGAAGGCAGGCTGAGGAGCTAGTGTCAATGGCACCACCTGCACCAGGCGATCCCCCTGTGCAGATTTGGTCCGCAGACTCGACCTATGCAGTCGTGCTAGCTGATCGTGGTCGGGCTCCAAATCTTGCCGCAGTTAGAGAGATCTCCATCGGAGTCTGGAACGAGACCGGTCAGTCAACTTCAGGAGAGATTTGGGTCGACGAGCTTCGTTTAGGTCAGGCGGTAAATGATGTTGGGATCGCGAGTTCCCTCAACGTTGCGGTGGACGGAGCGGGAGTAATTCAAACCCGCCTTAATATGACAGACAGAGGCGCATTCTTTCGACAGTTGCGTGACCGGCCGACTTACCAAGACGATCGAACACTTAACCTGTTCAGCTCGCTAGCCGTCGATCGATGGTTTCCAAGCAGCTGGGGCGTCGACATGCCCGTTACTTTTGAAGTCTCGCAGTCGAGTCAGGCTCCGGTACTGCTAGCAAACTCCGACGTACGGGTGAGCCAAATAGCAAACCTGCGTGATACGAATGCGGGCCAGAGGCGTGTCGGTATCTCGATGCGTAAAAGAACCCAAAGTTCTAATCGAGTTGTAGGGTTTTTGGTTGACGGGTTAGATGCTCGTGCATCGTATGCCACTGCTGATGGTTCGACTATCACCACCGAAAATGAATCCAGCACCGTAGATGCGGGGGTCGGGTGGACTAGTGTTCCCCAGTCGCGAGAAATCGGGCTTGTACCAACGCAGTTGCGGGGTTTAGTGCGGACACTGCTCCCCGGATTTCTCGAAGATAAGGTAGCTGATGCCAGGCTACGCCTGACACCAGAACGCGTCTCTTTGAGCACTTCGTATTTCCAGCAAGACAGTCGGGTGGTGCGATACGAAACGATTGTTCGTTCAGCTGGTGACCAGCAGTCGGTGGCAACGCTTAGGCCTCGAGAGCTCATGCAGGTGGCAGCAGATGTGCGCCTGAGGCCGCTCCCCTCACTCGTCGCAGACATGAGGCTGTTGCAGTCCCGTGACCTTTTGCAGCCTGAGGAGACGGTTACGGACGAAAATGTTCAGCAAATCATCCGGGAGCAAAGGAGCGAGTGGTTGGGTTTAGATTTTGGTTGGGAGACCACGCGGACGCTGAGGACTGACGTTGGGTATCGACCGTCGATCTTCTCGTGGTTACGAACGGACTTCGATTGGACGACGGTCTACCAGTCTGATCGAAATACAAACTTCATCGAGCAGTCAATCCAGCTAGCGGATACGATGATGACGCTTACTCGGAACGCTCAAGGACAGCGAGACTGGGGGGGCACAGTGTCTCTAAGCCCTTCAGCTTTAGCTGTGAGTTGGTTTGGGTCGTCCGTTGAGGGGGAGGACGAGGGTATAGCTCAGCTTCGATCTATCCTAAGCGCAATCCGTCCACTCAGCGCCACTTATCGCGATGGGATCACCTCAAGGTTTAATCGAGATCCAGTGGACCCTCGCTTTGACTATCAGTTGGGCTTCGGGGGCCGAGATCGGTACCGGTTCGTCGACGCTGACACCGCTGCGACACTTACGGATCGCGCAAGCTGGCGACTTTCGTCTGGGGTGGGGCTTCCTGGCGGTGCGGGTTTACAAGTGGGTTATCTGTGGAGTGATTCAGAAACCCTAGATGTCAGGAGTGATCGCAACACACGACAGAAGACCTGGCCTGACGTGCAGGCGACACTTCCTGCTATACGTTTGCCGTCCTTCACTGGCATTCGGAGTATAAACCTCTCCTCAGGAATCGTCCGGACCGAGCGTGAGATCACGTTCGGAGGGCGTGCACTTCAACGCCGATTTGACTCTGATCTCCAGGTTCCTCTTGACGTATCGATTCAGTGGCTTCGGACCCTTGTGACTGCGTATAGGGGAGCTTGGCGCGATGGCAACGGTTTAGACCCGACGGGAGATACTGAACGCCAAGTGCGGAATCATCGAATTTCCTTGAACACGCAGCTCCTTCTAGTGGGAGGATTAGCTTCGAGCCTGGATCGGCCGATCTCACTCTCAATCATCGGCACTTATAGAAGTGAGCTAAATTGCCGAATCACAGTGGCCGGAGAGGAATGTGTACCGTTTATAGACCAAGTTCTACGAACAGTAAGCCTTCAGGCGGACACGAGTCTTCGCGGTTTTTCTTTCGGCTTGAGGGTTAGTTATGACGACCGTCAGTCCTTCGTTGGGCAACAGACGGGATCGACTCAGTTTCAGGTAGGTCTTTTTGGGCAACTCGATTTTGGAACAGCTGACTTTCCTATCGGTCCGGTTCGTTGATTGGTCGAAGTTTGAGTTGTGCCACTCATTGGGATGCCCGCGACTGCAAAGTACGTCTGTAGAGTCCTCATTGAGTGTGATAGCTGCCGATGAGGGGTGGACGCTAATCGATGTTGCAGCGAGGATGAACGGTCCCGAGAGCTCACTTTGGAGCGGCTGTGCCCATTGATTTACTGACCACCTTGATGCTTGTGGGTGCTGGCTTTGTTGCGGGGACTATCAACTCAATTGCAGGTGGAGGATCACTACTGACTCTGCCTCTCCTAATCTTTATCGGCCTGCCTGCGACGGTTGCCAACGGAACAAACCGGATCGCGATTCTGGTTGGAGGGATTGGGGCGAGCGCCAGTTTTCATCGAAAAAAACTCATTCCTTGGGCGTGGGTGAGATTCGCATTGCCATCGGCCTGTGTTGGTGTGGCAATAGGAACATGGTCAGCGATGGAGATCGGTGACGCGGCGTTTGAGCGAGTCTTGGCAGTCATTCTAGTTCTTGCCGCCGCATGGATGATCTGGCAACCTGTAAGGCCCCCGGAAGAAACAGAAAGCCTGTCCCCTGACCCAGAGAGGCGTTGGCTCTTGTTAGGCGCCTTTTTTTGCCTCGGATGCTACAGTGGTTTCATACAGGCTGGTGCGGGTTTTCTTTACCTAGCACTTCTTTCGGCAAACGGACTTGATCTTGTGCGGGCGAACGCTGTCAAGGTTCCGCTCCACATAGCGTTCACCTTGGTTGCGATCCCTTTATTCGCTCTTGGCGGGGGTCTTGATTGGTCCGCCGGTCTTTCCCTAGCGGTTGGTCAGTTTTTTGGCGCGAAGCTAGGAGTTCACCTGCAGGTCTTAAAAGGTCAGGCTTGGGTACGAAATGTACTGACCGTCGCCATAGTGGTGTTCGCGTTACGGCTGATGTTGAGATAAAGGTTGAGCTGGCCGACCTGCAGGCGGCCGGCCAGCTAGCAGGGACAGAGGCTAGTAGCGGTAATGCTCCGGCTTGTACGGCCCTTCTTTTGGCACGTTGATGTAGCCCGCTTGCTCTTCTGAGAGTTCCGTTAACTTCGCTCCGAGTTGGTCTAGGTGCAGACGGGCTACCTTCTCGTCTAGGTGCTTCGGTAATACGTAGACCTTGTTGTCGTATCGGTCCTTGTTTTGAGCTAGTTCGATCTGGGCGATCACTTGGTTGGTGAACGATGCGGACATGACAAAGCTAGGGTGTCCTGTAGCACAGCCGAGGTTCATTAGCCGTCCCTCCGCGAGTATCAACACTGAGTGACCCTCTGCAAAAGTCCACTCATGATACTGGGGTTTGATTTGTGTTTTTTGGACCCCAGGGACACGCTCAAGGCCGGCCATGTCAATTTCGTTGTCGAAGTGTCCGATGTTCGCAACGACAGCTTTGTCCTTCATCCTAACCATGTGCTCGGCGGTGATGATGTCCTTGTTACCAGTTGCCGTTATGAAGACGTCGGCGGTTTCGAGCACGTCTTCTAGGCGGACTACTGTGTGACCTTCCATACATGCCTGCAGAGCACAGATTGGATCTATCTCAGTAATGAACACCCGCGCACCCTGTGCCTTCAGCGCTTGGGCACACCCTTTGCCCACATCACCGTACCCAAGCACAACGGCTTTTTTCCCCGAGAGCATGACGTCTGTCGCTCGATTGAGCCCATCTATCACCGAATGTCTGCAGCCGTAGAGATTGTCGAACTTTGACTTGGTTACCGAATCGTTGACGTTAATCGCAGGAAAAAGAAGCGTGTCATCTTTCTCCATCTCATAAAGTCGATGCACACCGGTTGTGGTCTCTTCGCTGACGCCTTGGATGTTGCGTGTGAGTCGATCAAAACGACCCGGATCCTCTTCGAGAGTCCGGCGCAATAAGTCAAGGATTACTCCCCACTCTTCGGACTCTCTGTCTGCGTCGAATTGTGGTACTCGGGCGGCGTCGCCAAACTCTACACCTTTGTGTAGGAGAAGGGTTGCGTCACCACCGTCATCTACGAGAAGGTCTGGTCCTGATCCGTCCGGCCATTCAAGCATTTGGTCGGTGCACCACCAGTATTCCTCTAAACTCTCCCCCTTCCATGCAAACACTGGTGACCCTTTAGGCTCTTCAACTGTTCCGTTCCTGCCCACTACTACGGCTGCCGCCGCATGATCTTGGGTCGAGAAGATGTTGCAAGACACCCATCGAACATCTGCGCCCAGATCTACAAGCGTTTCGATGAGAACCGCTGTCTGTACCGTCATGTGCAGAGAACCAGCGACCTTAAGGCCGGCTAGCGGCTGCTGCGGGCCGTACTCTTTGCGTGCCGCTATGAGGCCGGGCATCTCCTGCTCCGCGAGCCGGATTTCATTACGTCCCCATTCTGCGAGGGAGAGGTCCGCAACCTTGTAAGGTGGGCGTTCTTTCTTGTCTGATATTCTCGTTTCGGGCATTACAGCACTCTGTGTCATTGTTCCTCAGTTGTTGTTTTAGTCGGCAGTTACGCCGAAGTGGGT
>MDTE01030985.1_pt1 | contig 10349 bp, 10 predicted proteins | sample 811231 | NCBI WGS metagenome assembly MDTE01 (sample SAMN05326651, study PRJNA326480) | marine metagenome | isolation source: seawater | place: Indian Ocean: Red Sea | collected 2010 | reverse complement strand
TGAAGCAAAGAAAGAAGTTTATTTGACTCTTCAGAAGCAGCTTGAGCTTGCAAGAATTGAGGAGGTTAAACAATCTCCAATTCTTCACATTCTAGATCATGCTGTTCCACCAATAAATAAGTCATACCCTAATAGACTAACTTTTTTAGCATCTTCTCTATTGATTGGATTAATCTTTTCCGGTCTTAGAGTAATCTTTAGGTATTGACCTATGAAAAAATTGAAGATTTGCGTTCTTGGTGTTGGAAACTGGGGAATTAATCATGTAAGAACTCTTAAGTCAATAGATGTTAGTGTTGGATGTGTTGAAATTAATTTGAAAAGAATCGGTAAACTGAAGCAGCAATTTGATAATTTAGTGATACATAATTCAGTTGAAGATAGCCTAGCATATGAATACGACGGCTACATTATTGCTACACCCGCTTCTACCCATATGAAATTATCAAATTTTTTAATTTCAAAAAGAAAACCAGTGCTTGTTGAAAAACCACTATGTCTTTCATTAGCTGAAGCGGGCCAAATCAAATCTCAAATAATAAAGTATAATGGAAAACTAATTGTTGGTCATTTAATGCTATTTCATCCAGCTATTCAAAAGATAAAATCTATAATATCTAGTGGAAAAATTGGCGACTTACAATACATTTATAGTAATCGCTTAAATCTTGGAATAGTTAGAAAAGAGGAGAATGTTTTTTGGAGCTTTGCTCCGCACGATATTTCTTTGTTTCAATATTTTTCAGAATCATTTCCATCATCAGTTGTTTCATTAGGCAGGGACTATCTTCAAAAGAAAATTCATGATACAACAATAACGTATTTGAAGTATCCAAATGGAATTGAGGGTCATATTTTCGTAAGCTGGCTCCACCCATTTAAAGAACACAGACTTGTTCTTGTTGGTTCAAAGGGAAGTTTGCACTTTGAGGACTCAAAAAAAAATAAACCATTATTATTTTATGAAAAAGAAAATCTTGGCAATAAAGATCTTTCAAAATTAAAAAATAAAACTTTGAAAAAAATTGATTATGAGCCTTCTTTGCCGCTCAACAACGAACTAAAATATTTTATTGATATTATCAAGGGAAAACAAAAAATTAATAACGCAAATATTAACCAAGGAATAGATGTCATTAAAATATTAGAAATGGCAACAAATTCTCTCAACAAAAATACTAATTAATTATGACGAAGAAGCACTTTATACATCATAGCGCAATAGTTGACAAAAACGTAAAGATTGGTGAAAATTCTAAGATTTGGCATTTTTGCCATGTTCAGACTAAGGTTGCAATTGGTAATAATTGTTCTTTAGGTCAAAATGTTTTTGTAGGAAAAAATGTTAAGATTGGTAATGGTGTTAAAATACAAAATAATGTATCAATTTACGAAGGGGTAGAGTTAGAAGATTATGTTTTCTGCGGTCCATCAATGGTTTTTACGAATGTTAAAATTCCAAGATCTGAGTTTCCAAAAAAAAACTCAGAATATCTCAAAACATTAGTTAGAAAATCCGCTTCTATTGGAGCAAACGCTACAATCTTAAGCGGATTAGTCATTGGAAAGTACTCTTTAATTGGGGCAGGAGCGGTAGTATTGGATGATGTTCCTAGCTTCAGCGTAATCGTTGGAAATCCCGGTAAGATCATTGGTTGGGTTGATAAAAAAGGGAATCGATTAACTTTTGATGACCATGGCAAAAGCAAATGCAAGAAATATTATTTTGATGGAAAAAAAACAATCTTTTTAGAAAAATTTTGAAAATTGCCACTATCATAGGCGCTAGACCGCAGTTCATAAAAGCCGCGCCCATTTCAAAAAAAATTGAGTCACATGAATTTTTATCAGAAATAATCATTCATACAGGCCAACATTTTGATAAAAATATGTCAAAAATTTTTTTTAATGAATTAGGCCTACCTAATCCTAATTATAGCCTAAATGTTAATAAAATGGTTTATGGTAAAATGGTTAAAAGAATGTTTGATAAAATTTGTCAAATTTTATTTTTAGAAAGTGTTGATGGGGTTTTGGTTTATGGAGATACAAATTCTACTTTAGCTGGATGTTTGTCAGCAAAAAAATTTGGCCTACCTGTTTTTCATGTTGAATCTGGTTTGAGAAGCTTTGATAGATCAATGCTCGAAGAAAGTAATCGATTAATAACCGATCATCTTTCTTCTGTTTTATTTTGCCCATCGCAAAGTTCTGTTGATAATTTGTCAAACGAGGGCATATCAGGCGAAATAGTTTTATCAGGTGATGTTATGTACGATGCATTTTTACACTTCGATTCAAAATTCAACGACAAAAATTTTCATCTAAATGATTCAAAATATGTACTTGCGACTATTCATCGAAGAGAAAATATTTATTCTAAGAAAAGATTAGGTGAGATAATTAAAAATTTAAATAGGATTAATTCCGATTGTGGTGTTGTCATGCCAATGCACCCTCACACAAGAAAAATTGTCGCAGAAAGTAATTTATCTGTAAAAATCAAACTTTTAGATCCGCAGGGATATTTATCGATGATGTCTCTTCTGAAAAACTGCGAAATGGTTATTACTGACAGCGGCGGTTTACAAAAAGAATCTTTTTTTGCAAAAAAGAAATGTTTGATTGTTAGAGATCAAACAGAATGGATTGAATTGATTGATCAAGGTTTTAGTACATTATGCAAGCCTGAAGAGCTGAGTCAAAAATTTAATGAAAATATTAACGTAGACTTAAAATTTTCAAAAAATATTTATGGAAATGGAAATTCTAGTGGATTGATAATTGATTCAATAACAAATTTTTTTAAATGTAATAATTAAATGTCGTTAAAACAAAAAAGCACATCGCTGATCAACAACTCGTTCTATTTGTACATATCTTACTTTTCAGATTATTTAATGGCTCTATTCTTTTTACCGTTCATAGCAAGAACAGTTGGCACAGAAGAATTTGGGAATATTGGAATTGTTCAGACTTTAGGTATTTTTTTTATTCTATTAATTGAGTTTGGATCTACATTAACCACAACTAAAAATATTGCAAGAAAAAGAGGCAATGAAAAAGATATGAAAAAATTGCTCGGAGAAATTCTTACCTCAAGATTGATACTAGTACCTATAGTGTTTGTTTTTGCAATCATAGCAATTTCTTTCTTCGCAATTTTTCAAAGTAATTCAAAATATGTTTTAATTGTTGTTATTGGATCAATTTTACAAGGATTATCTCCAAATTGGTATTTTCAAGGCGTCGAAAAAATGAAAGATTTAGCACTATCTAAATTCTTTTCTCGAATTTTAGGTTTTATTATAATTTTCTTTTTTGTTAAGTCTCCTGAAAATGCTTGGATAGTCCTAGCATCTTATGCGTTCTCAAATGCAATGATTTGTATTTATTTGAATTTTAGAATGGTAACAGATTTAGGAACTATTAAAATTGCAACATTTATTCAATCTATTAAAATATTAAGACAATCTTTACATGGTTTTATCATAGCTGTAATCCCTGCACTTTACCATAATATTAGCGTAATTGTTTTAAGTATGTATGTTAATCCCTATCAGCTGGGTTTATTTTATGGCGCAAATAGAGTCTACAGAGCATTTAATTCTCTCTTTGGACCAATTAGTCAGGCGTTTTTCCCAATACTTGCTTCAGCTAAAAATTTAGAACAGAAAAAAATGTTAATTAAAAAATATTTTACTGTAATTTTTACAATTGGCTCTTTTTTTTGTGCAACCTTATTCTTTTTTTCTGAACAAATCACCTTTTTACTATTAGGTGATCAATTTGTTAGTTCGGCAAAAATTTTAAAGATTTTTGCTGTCGTTTTACCATTGACCGCCATTTCTAACACATTTGGTCGACAATGGCTTATCTCATTAGATAAAGAGAGACGTTTTTCTCGCACTCAATTTGTATCTTTTTTCACTTCAATAATTTCGTTAAAATTTTTAGTAAATGAATGGGGTGTACTTGCCCTACCAGTCTCTTTGATTGTTTATGAAATCTCATCAATAATATTGATTTTATTCTTTTTAAAAAGAGCAAGATAATATTGAAATTAAATAATATTTATTTAGCTTTGATATGTTCTGCTTTCATCGGTGTAGGTATAAGCTATAGTAATTTTTACTTATTTCACTTGATACTACTAATCTTTCTTTTTGTCCAGCTCTATAGGCTTAAGGATAATAATTTTTCTTTAAGCATTGGTATTTTATCAAGAAAATTTATTCCAACATTGTTATTTTTTTTGATTTGGTATTTTACCTCATTAATATGGACAATTAATCTAGGGCTTGGATTAAAGTATATTTTTTACATATGCTGTGGAACTATAATAACATTAACTGTTGTTTATTTTTCATCAAATAAAAAGAATCTTAATAGAGTGTTCCAAGTGCTATCAGTTTTAGTTTTTTTAGAAATTTTTATAGCATTAACGGAGTCTTTCTTTGGTTTTCGTATGCCAATTTCATCCTACTCATCAATTGCTTCGTATTTTGGAAAAGATCCAATTAATTATTCATATTTTGACAATTTCTTTTTAACCTCAGCTTTGATGCCACCTACAGGTTTTCGATGGAATACTAACGATTTAGCTATCGTAATGATTATTTCTCTGCCATTTTTTTTGTGCACTAAGAATAAGTACTTAAAAATTTTCGGAATTTTATCAATCTCTACAATCATTATTCTAACAGCATCTAGAGCTGTATTTTTAGCTCTACTTATAATTTTAATGCTATACATACTTTTAATAAAAAAAAGAGTAGGCACTTTAATATTAATTTGGATGGCATCTGCTTTCATTATTATAGGCATGGCACAACTACGAGACAGTAGCAACCCTAGAATCAATGAACTTGCTAATTCATTAGAGGCTCTTCAACTATATTTTTCTGGAGAAATAAATATTGGTGGCTCATTGGAGTGGAGGCGTCAACTAATTGAAAATGGTTTGTTTGCATTTTATAACACCTATGGTATAGGTCTAGGCGCTGGGGGAGCAACAGCGAACCAAGAATTAATTGGGCCTGTTGCAGGAAGATTTACGTCAATGCACAATTTTTGGATTGAGCTACTAGTAGAAGGAGGAGTTTTAATTATTTTAACTTTTGGGTTATGGATATCAAGTATGATTTTTCAACTTTTTTTCATTTCTAAAAAAACTAAAGATCAAGATTTGAAGTATTACAGTGAGTCTTTGTTGTTGTCATTAATTGGATTTTTACCCGCAGCAGTTGCTGCAAGCTCTACAATTTATTTTTTTCCTATGTGGATAATGTTTGGATTTTCAATTTCGGTTATTTTTATTTCAAAGTCAGTTTAGTTGTGTTTTTTGAAAATCGATAAAATTGTAAAAGCATATGCGAAAGCTTTATTCTTAAATGTATTTGATAATGGTGAAATAACTAACAGCATAAGAAACTTTACAATTGACAAAATTAACACAGATAAAAAAACTACATACACCTCAGGTTTTTTATGGTGAATTTTAAAAAATTTTATTTTACTTATTAATTGGTTCGATATTGCTATCCTATAGTTTTTTTCTGAACTTTTCCCAACGTGATGGATAATTTTTGTTGAGGGGAGAAAAAACACACTATATTTGAATTTTAAAAGCCTACAGCAATAATCAATGTCTTCCATCCAAAACAAATCCTCATTCAGACCACTCATTTTTTTAAAAACTTTTCGAGGTGTTAAAAATGCTGCACCTGAAATTGTCTCAACTTCAAACTTATCGATAGGTTTTGAGTAATGATAGTTTTTTTTTTTGTATTTAACCAGTCTAGATAAAATAAACTCCTAAGTGTACTAAGCAGATTTGGTTTTCTCCAAAAAGATTGTTGCTGGTCTCCATTCATTGTTATCAAAGTTGGACCAATAGCACCTAGCTGATAGCAGGACTCAGAAGATGTAAATAATTTTTTCAAGCTGTCCTCAACAAAAAGCGTATCAGGATTAAGAATTAGAAGATATTTCCCTGAACATTTTTGAGCTCCTTGATTAGCTGCGATTGAAAAACCTGCGTTATATTTATTTGAAATGATATTGATTTTTGGAAATTTGTTTTTTAGAGTATTTACCGTTCCATCCTTAGAGTCGTTGTCAACTATGATTAACTCAAAACTAATATTGGATTTAGAATGTTTGTATATTGATTCAATACAAGAAATAATATATTCTCTTACATTATAGCTTACAATTACAATAGAAATATCCATTTATTAACCAATTATATATTAATTACCTTGAAAATATTATTATTATCCGATGCTAACTCTATACATACTTATCGTTGGGCATATTCTTTAAAAAAAAGAGGTATTGATACAAAGCTATTTAGTTTATTTAAGCCCAACAAATCTTCAATAAAAAAATATAACGATTGCAACGTCGAAGTTATCTCAACTGATTTAAAATCAAAAATCAAAGATTTGAGAAAGCCAAATATAAGCAAAATAAGGTACATTCAATCGATAAGGTTAATAAAAAAAACTATTAAATTTTTTGAGCCAGACATTGTCCATTCTCATTATTCCTCTAGTTATGGTGTTTTGGGAATGTTAAGCGGCTTTAGGCCAATCATTACATCTGTTTGGGGAAGCGATATTTATAGCTTCCCTAACAAAAATCGCTTCAATAAAATATTAACAAAGCTTGTTTTTAAAAATTCAAATAAAGTTTGCTCAACGAGCAAAGCAATGAAAAAAATAATTAAAAATGAATTCAACATACCTAATGTTGACATCATACCCTTTGGAATTGATTTAACTTTTTTTGAGCCTAATCCTAATTATTATTTAAAACAAAATTTCACAGTTGGAACTATCAAAAGTATTGAAGATCATAATGGAATCGATTGTCTTTTAGATGCTGCTTGGATAATAAAAAATGAATATAAAGAAAATTTAAATTTTATCATTGTTGGAGATGGTTCTCTTAAAAAAGAAATGGAAAAAAAATCTATAGAATTAGAACTTGATAATATTGAATTTACAGGTCACGTAGATCATCGAGAGGTAAAAAAATATTACGAAATGATTTCAATTTTCATTGCGGTTTCTACTAGAGAGAGTTTTGGAGTTTCTGTATTAGAGGCTGCGGCGAATGCAATTCCTTCAATTACATCTAACATTGGAGGATTAACCGAGGTAAATTTGCATAACAAAACTGGGATTGTAATTAATCCGAATGATCCAGAAAAATTAGCAAGTTCGATAATTAAACTTTATAAAAATAAAAAATTGCTTAACGAGCTTGGAAAAAATGCAAGAAAAATGGTCCAGAATAACTTTGATTGGAATGATAATGTTAGTCAAATGCTTAAACTTTATCATACTGTTTTAAATTGAAATTTCTTAAAAAAATATTTATGATTTCATTATTTATCAACCTTCAAGGTTGTGAAAGCGCAATTTCAACTAAAAATAATTATATTGATCCACAAATAATCTTTTCATCAAGAAGGTGGTGGAATTACGATATTTTTATTTCAGATTTGAATCATGGATTGATTACACAGATAACCAAAAACAAATGGATTGATTTTAATCCATCTATTTCCCCAGATGGTAAAAAACTTTTATTTGTGAGCGATAGGGACGGCAATAGAGAAATTTATATAACAGATCTTGAGTGGTTAGATGGCTATTCACAATGGAGAGCAACTAACCTTACTAATTTAACCAATTCAAATGAAAACGATTGGACCCCAATTTTTTCTCCAATAGATGAAAAAATTGTTTTTTCTACTTATTTCCCAAATGAAGATAATTACGATATAATGATAATGAACTTAGATGGCACAAATAAAATAAACCTGACAAATTCATCTGCTTATGAAAAATTTCCTCAATTTTCGCCTGATGGATCATTTATAATTTATCAAGGCTGGAAGGGAGGTAAAATGGAAATCTTTTTCACAGGATTGTTAGATAAAAATATTGAGAATATTTCAAGAAGTATTAGTTCAAATGATATTTTATCGCATGGGAATGCATTTTCTCCAGATGGCCAATCCATTGTTTTTACATCTGACAGAGATAATAACAGAAATATTTATTTAATGAATATCAACAGCACTAATCTTACTCAATTAACTACCCATATCTCTGATGACTACGAGCCTGTTTTTTCCCCAGATGGCCAATCCGTTGTTTTTACTTCAGAAAGGGATGGCAATAAGGAAGTATATCTAATCGATATTGAAAGTAGAAATATAAAAAATTTAACTGAAGACCCAGGTGACGATTGGAACCCTAGATTTTATGAAGATAATATGAAGATTATTTTTCAGTCATCTAGAGATGGTAATTGGGAAATTTATTCAATGAACTTAAACGGCAGAAATCAGACTAATTTAACAAATCATCCTTCCACGGATTATTCTTTCGTTGTATTTCCTCAAAAAAATCCTTAGAGGATAATTATACCTATGAATGTGTTGATAATAACACAGTATTTCCCTCCCGAAATTGGTGCAGCTGCTTCAAGGTGGGGAGATTTTAGTAAGATATTAATTAAGCAAAATCATAAAGTCACAGTTATTTGTGAATCTCCTCATTATCCTAATAAAGATTACTACAGTGGATATAAAAATAGATTATCAAGAACTGAAAAAGAAGGTACCAATCTCACTATAATTAGAACTTTGGCATTTGCCAGCGATAGAAGATCAAAATTAAAAAAAGTTGCTCATTATTTTACATATATGATCGGCGCAATCCTAAATTTAAAAAAAATAAAAAGCTATGACCTAATCATAATTTCTTCACCCCCTCTTTTTACTGGAATTATCGGATTATTTATAAGCAAATTTTTTAAAAAGGGTTTCTGGCTTGATCTCAGAGATCTTTGGCCTGATTCAGTAGTTGAATTAGGCCAAATTAGAAAAGGCAAAATCTTTCAATATGCCAAACGTCTCGAAAAAAAAATCTACGCTTCAGCAAAAGGATTTATTTTTCCTGTTCCTGCTTTCAGGGATTATCTTCAAAAATTTTCACCTGAAATTTCAAATAAACCAATGATTAATTTAATGAACGGAGTAAGTAGAGAATTTATTAAAGCCTCAAGAGACTGCAATCTTTCCTGCGACGATAAATTTACAGTACTGTATAGTGGAAACATGGGTTTGGCTCAAGATTTAACAACTATTATCAAAGCTGCAGAATTATTAGAGAATTATGAAATTTATTTTAAGTTCATAGGTCAAGGCGTTTGTAAATCTGAAATTATTAAAATAGCTAAAACGCTTAAAAAAGTTTCTTTCCATGACCCAATGTCTAGAAAAGAGTTGATAGATCATATTAATAAGTCTTCCGTTTGTTTAGTTCCTCTTAAAAAGAAAGAAATCTTTAACTTTGCTCTTCCCTCAAAAATGTTTGAATATATGGCATGTAAAAAGCCTATAATTGTTGGAGTTAACGGAGAAGCTAGAGATCTGGTTAAAATTTCAAAAAGCGGAACACACGTTTTTCCTGAAGATCCACAAATGTTGTCAAAAGCTATTTTGAATTATTTTCATAATCATGGAAAGATTTTGGAGCATGGAAGTAACGGTTTGAGCTACGTCACTAAAAATTTAGAAAAAGAAGTTTTAATTTCAAACTTAATACAAAAAATCAATAGTAGTTTTGAATAGAAATATTTACAACAAAATAATTCTATTATTATTAATTATTTTTGATCTTGCATCAAATATTATTGCATATAGCGTTATTTTTGATGGCGTAAGTCCATTAAATTTTGACAAAGAAGCCTTTATTCTTAAGCTCCAGTTTGTTCTAATAGCTCAGTTTCTCTGGTCTTCAATCTTCTTTTTTTTCAACCTTTATGATACAAGATCAACTCTTTCAAGGTTTGATGAAATAATACGAATTTTTCCTGTTATTTATGGCATAACACTTATTGGGATAACTTTTGATGTTTTTGGATTTATAAACCTTAACATTGACTATAAAAGTCTTCTGTCTTATACTTTGCTCTTTTCGTTCATATCAATATTTGGACGCTTTTTTATTCACACTTTTCAAAAATATTTGCTTAAGAAGAAGATTGGTCTAAATAATGCAGTTATTTTGGGTTTAAATAGAAGAGGCTGGGCAACATATGAAAGCTTGCAAAATCAATATTTTCATGGTTTAAAGGTTAAAGGTTTTATTCAAGCCTCAGATGATCCCGAATCCTTTGATTATGATTCGATTGAGATAAATAAGATTGGAAATGAATCAGAAATCAATAAAATAATTGAATCTGAAAAAATAGATGATGTTATTATCGCTCTAGATAAGCCTACCCCTGAAAGAATAATGAGTTCAATTGTTTCAATCAATGGT
>MDTE01177988.1_pt1 | contig 10351 bp, 7 predicted proteins | sample 811231 | NCBI WGS metagenome assembly MDTE01 (sample SAMN05326651, study PRJNA326480) | marine metagenome | isolation source: seawater | place: Indian Ocean: Red Sea | collected 2010 | reverse complement strand
TCCTTAGCCAAGTCAGTTCGCTCCAGATCACTCTTCTTCGATGCTTCAATCTGATAAGTTTGAACCTCATCAATATTTTCATCCTTAACAATCTTATCAAGCAAATCACTTTCCGGAGAAACAACCATATAGGTTGCCCCAAACAATGTATCTGGACGCGTGGTAAAAACAGTGATCTCCGCATCTGAATTCTCAACCTTAAAAGTAACCTCTGCACCTTCCGAACGACCAATCCAATTACGCTGCATCTCCTTCAGAGAATCGCTCCATTCAATTCCATCTAGATCATCAAGAAGACGTTGTGAATAAGCAGTAATACGCAACATCCATTGACGCATAGGTTTACGTACTACCGGAAATCCACCTACCTCACTTACCCCATCCTTAACCTCTTCATTGGCAAGAACAGTACCAAGCTCAGGACACCAATTAACCGGAGCTTCGGAAACATAAGCCAAACGGTGAGAATCAAGCCAACAACGCTTTTGTTCTTCCGTAACTACATCGGCTGGATACTTTAACGTCTCTATAGACTCTGCTTTACATGTATCCGGATTGAACCATGAGTTATATAATTGTAAAAAAATCCACTGTGTCCAGCGAAAGTACTCCGGATCCGTAGTATCTACTTCTCGACTCCAATCATAGCTAAAGCCAAGAGATTGAATCTGTCTTTTGAAGTTAGCTACATTAGCCTCAGTCGTTATTCGAGGATGCTGACCAGTTTTTATTGCATATTGTTCTGCTGGCAGTCCAAAAGCATCCCAACCCATCGGATGCAACACATTAAAGCCTCGCATTCGCTTATATCGCGCCAAAATATCTGTCGCCGTATAACCTTCTGGATGCCCAACATGCAACCCTGCACCAGAAGGATAAGGAAACATATCCAGAATATAGTACTTTGGTATACTATCTGGTTTTGCGCCTTGATGGCGTTCACGAAATGGGTGTCCAGTAGGAACACTGTCTTCAGGATTCCAAGCGCGGAATATTTCACCATTATGCCAAAACTCCTGCCATTTCGGCTCGAATAATTGAAAAGGGTATTGTCTTCGCATTTGTGCGATCAAAAATTATCTATAATCAATTTGGACAAGTGATCAAACATCAAGATTATAGTCAGTCACTGCACCTTTAGAAGCAGACGTAACCGCACTAGCATACTTTGCCAAAACACCCTTGGTATAACGAGGTCTGGGTTTCCTCCAAACTTTTTTACGCTCTGCCAATTCAGCCTTAGACACATGAAGGACTAGTTGGTTCTTTTCCGCATCAATAGTAATCGAGTCACCATTCTTCACTAAAGCCAATGGCCCACCTGCATAAGCCTCAGGAGTAATATGACCCACTACAAAACCATGTGTTCCACCAGAAAATCTACCATCAGTTATCAAAGCAACATCATCTCCCAAGCCAGCACCCATGATCGCTCCAGTTGGCCCAAGCATTTCTCTCATTCCAGGGCCTCCTTTCGGCCCCTCATATCTTATTACAATAATATCTCCCTTTTTAATTCTCCCACCAAGTATTGCTCTCATTGCTTTTTCTTCAGAATCATACGGTCTAGCCGTCCCAGTAAAACTTAACCCTTCCTTGCCAGTAATCTTCGCAACACTTCCATCAGGAGAAAGGTTTCCGTAAAGAATTCGAAGGTGGCTGTCCTTCTTAATCGGCTTACTTAGAGGTTGAATAATCTTTTGGCCCTTTCGATAAGGTTTAACCTTAGACAAGTTTTGTGACATTGACTTACCAGTCACAGTCAAACAATCCCCATGAAGCAATCCGGCTTTTAGTAGAGTTTTCATTAACGGCTGAATCCCACCAACAGCCACAAGCTCACTCATTAAATATTTACCACTTGGCTTCAGATCAGCCAAAACCGGAATCTTTTTACCGATTCGAGTAAAATCATCAATAGTTAGTTTAACATCAGCTGCATACGCCATAGCGAGTAAATGCAATACTGCGTTCGTTGATCCTCCAAGTGCAATTACCACTGTAATTGCATTCTCAAACGCCTTCTTTGTCATTATATCGCGAGGCTTAATACCCTTCTTAAGAAGGTTATAAACAGCTGCACCAGCCTCACGACTATCACGTTTCTTTGCTGGACTAATTGCAGCCTGAGCACTACTTCCTGGAAGACTCATTCCCATAGCTTCTATAGCACTTGCCATAGTATTAGCTGTATACATGCCTCCACAAGAACCCGGGCCTGGTATCGCACAGGAAGTGATATCCTCTAATCCTTTATCTGAGAGTTTGTTGTTCGAATGTGCTCCGACTGCCTCGAAAACTGAAACAATATCAAGTTTCTTTGATTGACCGGATATACAACCTGGAAGAATAGTCCCACCATATACAAACACAGCAGGACGATTCATCCTAGCAATGGCAATCATACAACCTGGCATATTCTTGTCGCAGCCACCAATGGCCACATACCCATCCATACACTCACAACCAACAACTGTTTCAATAGAGTCCGCAATGACCTCTCTGGATACCAAAGAATACTTCATACCTTCGGTGCCCATTGAAATACCATCAGAAATGGTAATTGTATTGAACACAATCGCCTTACCTCCCGCCTTATTCGTTCCGATTTCAGCCTGCTTAGCGAGTTCATCAATATGCATATTGCATGGAGTAACATTACTCCATGTAGAGGCCACACCAATAATTGGCTTATTAAAATCACCAGACTTAAATCCAGTTGGATAAAGCATCGCTCGACTTGGCGCTCGGTCCGGACCATCCAACATAATTGATGAATGTGGACGCATATTAGGTTTTATCCTCTTTTTTTGAGTCGTTTTTTTCGAAGTCTTCTTCATTACAAATCGACGGGCGGGCAGTCTCAACAAAAGCCGAGACAAAAACAAGCCGGTATGACGTATCCTAGGTGTTTGACAAAAAAATCATATTTGAGAGATTTGCTCCGTATGAAACTATTTTTATCATTACTACTAACAGTCGGCTTAACCAGCACTGTTTTCGCTGAAAAATCTACACTTGATATTCCATTGAAAGATATCGACGGAAAGTCAACCAGCCTTAAGGCTCATAAAGGGAAAATCATGCTTGTTGTCAATGTTGCCAGTCAATGCGGTTTAACCAAGCAATATAAAGAACTTCAAGCCATCCATTCTAAATACGCAAAAAAAGGTTTCACCGTTCTAGGATTTCCATGCAATCAATTCGGCAGACAAGAGCCTGGCTCAGAACTAGAAATCAAAAAATTCTGCAGCGATAACTATAATGTAACCTTCCCGCTTCATTCAAAAATTGAAGTTAATGGGAAAAATGCACACCCATTATATAAGAAAATCAAAAAGGAATCTGGAGGATCGGATAAAATCTCTTGGAATTTCGAAAAGTTTCTTTTGGATGGAAACGGCAAGGTCATAAAACGCTTTTCTCCAAGAACAAAGCCTGACTCAAAAGAAGTTACCGCTGAAATCGAAAAGGCTTTAAATTAATTAAATTTTTCTTCGATAATTAAAGAGCCCGGCTTAAGCCGGGCTTTTCTATATTGCAGGTTAAAAGTTAAAATTACAGCCCCCATATAATTGGAACAAAAAACCAAACAATAACTGCCATTAACAACGTTAGCCCCAAACCAGCTTTTACATAATCTGTAAATCGATATTTACCAGGACCAGAAACTAGAATGCAAGCAGGCTCAAAAGGCGCAACAAAAGATGATGAAGCAGCCAACATAACCGCAATTGCAAATGTCTGACCGCTAACATCTAGTGTCTGAGCGGTTTGCATGGCAACAGGCAAGACTACCAACGCTGCTGCTGCATTGGACATCGTTTGCGTTAAAAACATAGTAAGCAAAATAAAACCAGCCAGAACCATTCTTGGACTTTCAAAAGCACTTTGAATACCACCTGCTAACCAACTAGCCGTGCCAGATTCACGCATTGCAGCACCAAATGCAGTCATTCCACCTATAACAATTAAAACACGCCAATCAATCACCTCATATGCTTTTTGCATGGTGATACACCCAGTTGCCACGGTCATTGCTGCTGCACCCAAGAAACAAACTGGTAATGGAGCCAAATTAAAACCACCTGCTAAAACAGCAAAACCAAAAAAACCTAATGCCATAAAACCTTTTCTACGACGGTCTCCGCTCGGCGCCTCATTAACCTCTAGTCTCACAAGATTTGTATCATTCTCCAGAGATTGCAATCGATCTTCCGAACCCTGAACCAATAACAAATCACCTGCTCGCAGCTTAATTACTCCAAGTTTACGGCCTAACACTTGCCCATGTCGATAGATCGCAAGCACCGCCAAACCAAAACGCTGCCGAAAATTCGCCTCCTTGAGTGAGTTCCTAATAAGCGTCGACTTGGGAGTAATTAATAATTCTGCGATTTTAGTTTCCTCAGTCTGAAGTGAATCATCTTCTAATTTCACCTCCGCCTTGATCTCAATGCCACTTGCATCCTTCACAGCCATTAAGTCGTCAATACGGCCAGATACCAACAGTACATCATCTTCCTCAAATTTTGAACGAGCGTTTGGCACAAAACTATTTTTTTTTCGAAGTATTTTTATTATTTGAAAATCCATCTGAGCCAACGATGATTTAAACACTAACTCACCTATAAGCCTTGAACCTGACATAACAACAATCTCTGAAACATACTCACGAATATTAAAATCCTCCGTCAAACTTTCATCAGGATAATCTGGTAATAATTTTCGACCAACCAACATTAAATAAACAATACCAACACCCATAATCAAAAGACCAATCGGCGTGATTTCAAACAGGCCAAGCGGCTTGTATATATTCAATTTATTGGTTTCAGCATGCAGTAAATAATCTAATGAGTCTATTTCTCCATCATCATTTAAATCTGTTCCCCCTTGAGCTATCCACTCAACTAATCCAGCTTCATGCTGCCTTTGTATCTCACCACTAACTGCAACATTGGTTGAAGTACCGATTAACGTACAAGTGCCGCCTAGAATCGAAGCAAAACATACTGGCATGAGTAGTTTAGATGGACTTGTTTTTAGTTTTCGAGCTACCGACATTGTTGGACCTATAAACAAAGAAGTTACTGCAGTATTGTTCATAAACCCGGAAAGTCCACTTACGACAGACATAGTGGTAAGCAACAGTTTATTAGTACTTCCACCAGCAACTCGTAATAACCAAGAAGACACAATATCAAGCACACGGCCCTCGAGTAATGCCCCATTAATAACAAAGATTGATCCGAGAATTATTATAATCTGCGAGCTAAAACCTGCAAAAGCTTGTGAGGTATCAAGAATTCCAGTTAGTACAAGAGCCAAAAGAAGGAAAATAGTCACAAGATCAACTGGCAGTGCTCGAGTAGCAAACAACACCACGGCCAAAACAAGTAAACTCAGGACTATAAATATTGGATCCATCAAATTAAATTTAAAGCAGTTTCGTAGTATTATTCATGCATATCTTCAGGATTAATACCTACTTTTTGACACCACTCCTGATAAGCAATCGGTGAAATTTCAGACGGCTTAATCTCACTACGGCCACCCCAAAAAACATTTGTGTAGCTAACCGGGATCCCAATATCTTGCAGATGCTTGTCAATTGCAGCTTTATGCTCCAATACCAGTTCCTTGTTAGTACCATGGGCAACTCCCATAATATTCACATTGTGAAAATCTGGACCACCTTCACGCCAATAGGCATGAGTCATGATATCGTGACGTCCCACCTCCCCTCCAGCCTCAATCTCACGACCTTCGGGCACTGCCCAGTGGAACAACGCATTAAACTTAGTTACGCGCTCTCCAGAAGAATGTCGTTTAACGTGTTCCAAAAACGTTGAGAAACGCCCAACTACACGACGCCTGTCCAAATCCTTTGCAATACGAAAAAATTCATCTAAAGAAACTCCAGCTTCAGCAGCACGTGCTGTCCATATATCCTCAATAATTTCTTCTAGCTTAAATTCACGTTTTACCGCTGCCATCACACGCCATTCCTCGGCTGTTAGATCAACAATGGCAACCTGCATAGCCTCAGCTGGCTGATCAGCTCGACTACCAGGAGGCATCCCTCGTCGACGCACATGTCCCACCCCAAGAGCAAATAAACGCTTTGCCGGCATCAAACGAAAATGGTCTCCTCCAATCTTCCGAAGTAACCATTCACTATGCTTTTTCATTGAATAGCCTTGCGGCACTTTAAGAGTCGTCCAAAGCTTATAATTTGATCCTGCCGAAACTGTATCTGTCGTACGTGTAACCACATGACCTGAAAACGGATCTTCCTCAAATAGATAATTAAAGGCAGAATCCATCTTCTCAGTTGGAACCTTCCATGCCACCAATGCGCCTTTAGCCAAATTGGTAGCCAGTAGAGTTTGTCGCACACGGCGAATTGTTCCAGCCCTAAGCATAGCTCGAATACGCTCAATGACTACTGGCACTTTAACTCCAGATTCACGAACAATTGCACCGATAGGGTCTTGTTGAAATCCCTGTAATCTATCCTCAGAAACAGCCAAAATTTTGGCATTTATCGGATCGCTAAAATCTACAGGTATCTGACCCTCGTTCATATCGCGGCGGATTATCAATTAACAAGTTGCCTTGGCCAAGCGCATTCCTGATTGATTTCATCGCCTTAAAACCCAACCATTGGCCTGAGATTCATGAAGATCAGTAAAATAAGTGTTTATAAGGTCGATCTACCCCTTTATGAAGGTAGTTATAATTGGTCGGGAGGAAAGTCTGTAGAGATTTTTGACAGTACCGTTGTAAGAATTGAGACTAATGAAGGCATTACAGGTCATGGTGAAGTCTGCCCACTCGGCCCGGTTTATCTACCAGCCTACGCAGAAGGAGCCCGAGCAGGCATTCAAATTCTTGCGCCCTCATTAATTGGAGAAAATCCTTTAGAATTAGGAAAAATCAATCGACATATGGACACCACTCTCAAAGGACATCCATATGTAAAATCCGCTATAGACATGGCCTGCTGGGATATACTTGGTCAAACAACAGGACAGCCTGTATGTAATCTCCTCGGTGGACGCTACGGAGACGATTTCCCACTATATCGAGCAATCTCACAGGAATCTCCCGAATCAATGGCAGGCAAAGTCGCGGGCTATAGAGCAGAGGGCTATAGAAAATTTCAGCTTAAAGTTGGTGGCGATCCAGAAACCGACATTGAACGAATACGTGCCGTATCATCTGAGCTAGAACGCGGTGACGTTCTTATTGCAGATGCCAACACCGGCTGGTTAATGCACCAAGCCACTCGGGTTGTGCGCGCTGTTAAGGATATTGACGTTTATATTGAGCAACCTTGCGAAACATTCGAAGAGTGTTATTCTATCAGAAAGTTAACCGATCATCCTTTTGTACTCGACGAGAATATTGACGGCCTTCCAATTCTTCTCCGTGCCAATAGCATGCAGGCAATGGACGTGGTAAACATAAAGATTAGTAAATTCGGCGGCCTTACTAAAGCACGCCAGGCTCGAGATCTCTGCGTATCTCTTGGTATTGCGATGACAATTGAAGATAGTTGGGGAGGCGACATTATCACCGCAGCAATTTCTCATTTAGCTCACAGCACTCCGAAAGAACTACTATTCTCGTCCACTGACTTTAATAGCTATGTTACCGTATCAATCGCCAATGGTGCTCCTCAACGCAAAGAAGGCAAACTAGCTGCATCCACTTCTCCCGGCCTTGGAATCACCCCAAAAATGGATGCTTTAGGTGAAGTATTGTTCACCACAAAATAAAAAACTTAATCTTTCAGCTTACCAGCAACCCAAAGTAACCCTTTAGCAATCATCTTTTGAAATACCGGATCATCAAAAGTTGCATCTGAATGGCCATAAGTGGTCCCGAATATTTTCGCTTTACCATATTGATTCGTCCAGACCACTACATGCTCTTTACCATCTCGTTCACTCTTGGATGTCGCCAAAGCCTTGGCTGAAGGCCACATCTTTTCAATTATATACAATTCATCCTTTGGAGTAATCCAGTTGTCCGGCATACCTTTCAGTATAGGATGTTTCGGGGCAACCTTCTTAACCGGATAACGGCTCTGGTGATCGTGCCTACGACTCGTCACACCAAGAAATTTTCGCCATTCATCGTTTTTTGCGGCCCTATAGGTATGCATCGCGCAATGAATTACGACAGCCGGCACACCAGCCTTATGAACCTTAGTTATTTTTCTAATATATTTTTCATCTGTAGTATTCGCAAAACATTCATTGTGAACTACAACATCAAAACCAAAAGCCCAATCAGGGTCATCATATAATGAAATCTGGGCTCTTGTTCCAGACCCCCCTTCATTAACAACCTTCCACTCCACTTCCGCTTCCTTGGCCACTCCTTCTAAAAGCGCTTTTGATTGATACTTATAGTTATGACAACATCCACCTGTTATAAGAAGCGCCCGAATTGATTGCTGTTTATCCTGAGACTGCGCAGCGGGAATAAAAAAACTGAATGCAAAAATATAAAACAAATGAACTGACAACCGTATATTCATGAACAAACTTTAAAGACACCCAAGCTTGCCGTCAACGCTACCACCGAATGGAAAACTGGCTTACTTTAATAGCTGCTATCTCTTTAAAGCTTTACGGCGAACATCACCTACAAGATTCGGGCCGTTATCAGGTGGCATAGATCTATGCCAATCGATGCAAGACTTAGTAAACTTAGCCACAAGTTTAGGATATTTTTCTGCTAAGTTGTTTTTTTCTCCAAGATCATTGGCTATATCGTATAACTCTGGTTCGGTTCCATCATATTCACATAAAAACTTCCATTTACCATCCCTCACAGCGAGATCTGGAAGATCATTGTCACCATAAAACGCATCCCTATCAGGTGGACGACGAAAATAAATTGGTGCAATCCTTGAATCATCGCTTATACCAAGCAAAACACTTGAGACAGACTCCCCATCGTACTCCACCTCTTTGGAATGTTTTACTTTAGCGATGTTTAACAAAGATGGAACAAGGTCAATTGCAGAGAAAACCGACTTCCGATTTACCTTGTTTTCCGCCTTCACCAAACCTGGGCCCCAAGCAACCAACGAGGAACGTATACCACCCTCGTATAGATGAGTTTTATAGCCACGAAAAGGCCCAGCTACACCAGCCCCAAGCTCGGGACCATTATCTGAACAAACCAAAATGAGCGTATTATCAATTAGCGATTTATTATTTCTGATATAGTCTACCAGTTTGCCTAACTGCTGGTCCATTGCCTCCAAAACAGAAAGGTATAACTCACGCTTATTGTTACCCCACTTGGCTACCGGCGGCCAGAACGGGCTATGCACATCGTCTGGCCAAAGGTTGATATAAAATGGTTTTCCATTCTTAAATGCACGATCCATAAACGGGATCGCTTCGTTGACAAACCCACCGGTAATCTTTGAACGCTGCATCCAACGTACTCCATCACCTAAGCGCTCGGCATTAGCCCAGATACGTCCTGGCTTAGCCGGGTCCTGATCAGGCTTGAGAGTCAGCGGCAACAACTTCGGCCCCATTCCCTCGAAATTGGTTAGTGATACATCAAACCCATAAGAAGTAATTGGCGGGGCATCATCAACATCACGCTGCCCTCCCATATGCCATTTACCAAAATGCCCAGTTGCATAGCCTGCCCGCTTCAATGAACGCGCTAACATTGGGGCATTAGGATCAAGCCATTGTGCCATTCCACGCCGAGAATTCATCGCACGATGAGCAAGATAAGAAGTAATGCGCCACCGCTGCGGGTATTGACCCGTAGAAATTGCAGTTCGAGAAGGCGAACAAATTGGTGAATTAACATAAAATTGCTCAAATCTTATTCCCTCTCTGGCCAAACGATCTATATTGGGAGTCTGAGCCGCTCGATTGCCAAAACATGAAAAATCCCCCCAGCCCATATCATCAATAAAAACGAGAACCATGTTCGGCTGAGCCCAGCCGAATTGTATCACCAGAACATACGTAAAAAATAGAGTTAGAGTTTTTTTCATGATTCGCGCTTAATTATGAGCTCTTTATGTCATCCCCACTACTTTAATTTAGTAACATACGCATAAAAGGCACCCATCGGTAAACTTTCAGCATCGGTAAACTTAGCCCACAACTCATCTCGTCCTGGCTTGAGTTTAAGTTTAAACGTGACGCTCTTGGCGTTAGGTTTCACAGGGAGGGTAAATTCTTGGCCGCCGATTTTGAGGTGAGCTTTCACGGCGGCGAAGCGTTTTCCTGAGGCAGCGCGGAAGGGACGGACGCCAGGGACATCGGACCCGGCAGGAAGTGATCCGCCGATAGGG
>MDTE01180503.1_pt1 | contig 10352 bp, 15 predicted proteins | sample 811231 | NCBI WGS metagenome assembly MDTE01 (sample SAMN05326651, study PRJNA326480) | marine metagenome | isolation source: seawater | place: Indian Ocean: Red Sea | collected 2010 | reverse complement strand
ATTTAGACCAATAAAAATAATCTCTTTTTTAGATTTAGAAATCTTATAACTTAAACTCCATCTATATATTTTGTTAGCACTAATTAAACAATTACTGTTCAAAAAGAATTTTTTCAACCTAGACCTACACCTCTAGCCATAAGAGTTGCAAACAAAGGTATTGTTGCAAAGCCAACTAATTCGGTAGTAATGATGAGTCTAAATCTCTTAACTAGGTTTTCTGAAATTTCAGGTAATTTATTTTTGCTTAATGGTATCGCCCATAATATATATGTTGTTGTTGGATATAGAGACAATAATCCAACTAAAATATATAGAGAAACTTTAATCCAAAATATTGGATTTCCTGTGTAAAAATCGCCTCCCTGCCCAAAATATTTTACTCTTAAAATACCAGTAACCAATATCGCAACTCCTGCTAAACCATAAATAACATCAGCAACAACCATAGAGATGGTTTGATTTCTATTAAGATCAACTTTTAAAGTCAACCTTTCAAATAAAAGAGATCCAAAACAAAGTATTATGCCTAAATAATGAATGTAAGCAACTAAAGCACTTTTAGCTATCTCACCTGTAAATAAAGTTCCTAATAACATATTCAAGTCTAAATTTATACAATACTAGCTATTTAAATATACATTCGTCCAAAAAACTCTTGCAAAAAATATAATCATAGATTTTAAGACTCTAAGAACCTTTTCTGTCCCTCCTGAAAAGAGTCATTTTTGTTCCATACCTCAACAACATCTGGGAAGTGCTTTTCCATACAAACATCACAAACTCCATGACTAAATCTAATATCACTTATTTTCGAGAGGTATTTTTCTAAATGCATCCAATCACCATTATCGTTTTTGACTTCCCTGCAATAAGAGCAGACTGACAGTATACCTTCCTGTTTATGTAAATTAGATAGTGCCTCTAATAAATTGAGAGATTTCTTTCTTAGTTCTAAGAACGAAACTATTTGCCTGGACAATAGTTCCATAACATTGTATTGCTTAGGAGATAGATCACCAGGTTTCCTATCAATGACACATAAAGTTCCAAGTTTATTACCTTCTTGATTTCTAAGTGGGAACCCAGCATAAAACCTAATTTTAGGATCACCCTTTACCAAGGGATTATTTATAAATCTTTCATCCTGAAAAGCATCTTTAACAATTAATGGACTATTTTCTTTTATTGCGTGCGTACAAAATGACCAATCCCTCGGAGTTTCTTGAATTTCAAGGCCCACTTTTGACTTAAACCATTGCTTATCTCTATCCACTAAAGTCATCAAAGATATTGGTACGTTACATGTTGAAGCTGCTATTTTTGTAATATCGTCATAACAAGCTTCTGGTTTTGTTCCCAATATTCTATATTCAGCTAATGCTTTTAACCTTTTTTCTTCTTCCTTTTTGGGAATCAGATTTTGCATAATATTTCTTAGTCTTTTAACTTTAAAATTAATCTCTTGTTAAAAACCTTTTTTCCTTTAATACTTAATAAAACAAAGATAAACTTATTGATTTGTTACTTTGCTAGTTAACTTTGAGACCGCTTTCCCCGCGAGCCATCCACTAGTCCAACAATGTTGAAAATTAAAGCCCCCAGTAATTCCATCAACATCTAGGACCTCCCCAGAAAAAAATAACCCTGGACATATTAAACTTTCCATACTTTTAAAATCAACTTCATTAATTGATACACCTCCAGAAGTAACAAATTCCTCCTTAAATGCACCTTTGCTAGAAATAGTATATTTATCTTTCAAGAGACTATTGATCATTTTCTCTCTTTCACTAGCAAGCAGATCTGACCACTTCTTATCCTTATTAATATCCATTTTATTTAATAAGAATAACCATAACCTTTTAGGTAATAAAGGTAGAGGTCTTAAATTAGTTAAGTTTGATTTGCCATTATTTAATTTAAAACTATTTATTTTGTCTTTTAACTCTTTATATTCTAAATCTGACCATTTAATTATCAAATTGCATTTATATTTTTGATCAAATAAGTCTCTTGCAGCTATTGAAGAGAGCTTTAAAACCGCAGGGCCACTAAAACCCCAATGGGTTATGAGTAAATCTCCTCTATTTTGAAAAGACTTATTTTTTAGTTGAATTTCAATATCTATATTTTTAATAGATACTCCACTACATTCTTTCAACTTATTTTCTTTAGCGGTGAAAGTAAAAAGCGATGGTACAGGTTTTACTATATTATGTCCAAGGCTTTTAGCTAATTTATGGCCACTGGGATGGCCGCCGGTAGAAAGGATAATATTTCTTGTAATTATCAAATCTTTTTTACTATTTAGAATATTAAAAAAGTTATCGGGAATTCTTAAGATTTCTTTTACAAAGAACTTAGTTGATATCTCCACACCTTTATTTATTGCAATTTTTTTTAAGCAACTTATTACATCTAAAGATGAATCTGATACTGGAAAAACTCTATTATCTGCCTCAATCTTTAAGTTTAATCCTCTTTTCTCAAACCAATCAAATACATCTCCAGCTGCAAAACGGCTAAATGATTCTAAAAGCTTAATGCCACCTCGAGGATAATTTTCTGCTAACTCATTTGGAATCCATGATGCATTTGTTAAATTACATCTACCCCCTCCACTTATTCTTACTTTCTCCATAAGTTTTGCAGAACCCTCAAGAATTTTTATTCTTTTAACTCCATTTTCAGCAGCTGTTACTGCTGTCATAAAACCTGCAGCCCCGCCACCTACTACTACTAAATCAAAAGGATCCAAAATCTAAAATTACAACTTATTCTTAATCTGATAATAGCAACACAACTTATTAAAAAAACAAACTATTTCAAGTCAAAATTTCTTTGGTGATTTGAAATCATATTGAATCTTGAAAATTTATTATAAATAGGATTGAAATTTTTGATTTCATAAACACATAACTAATTTTTATACATTATTTTAGTTAAATGGTTAATTTATTTTCCTACGTAAAATATTCTGAAGCTAGTTTCCCAATGACAAGGCAATATACTGCTCTTTTACTAATAACTACAATTATTTGGATACTTCTTTGGATTGGCTATAGACAAAATAAAATAAACGATGAAATAAAGAAAAAAGAAAAGGAACAAAGGATTAATGATAAAACTAACAGGAGAAAAAAACTAGAAAGTTTATATCCAATCAGAAAAGGTAATTTGTAAATATTCTTAAAAATAAGCTTTTTAAGATTAATTAAATTGAATTTACTTTAGATTTGCTCTTAAATTCACTTCTAACTTTAATAAGCTTTGAAATTTCTTGATTAAGTTCTTTTTCAGATTTAAAGCCTAAAACATCAAATGGCTCGGTACCTAATGAAAGCTTATATTTTTAAATTATGTTCATTTTATTTATAGAGTTACTCAATTGTTAGATCTTCTATTTAATAAAGTAATTACTTAGTGATAGATTCAATATATTTTTGCTGCAATTGGATATAAGAAAAAAAAGTATTTACTTCCTAATAAATTTTAACCTATTTACTCTATTTGTAATCATCTTATTTATTATAAATATGAAACCTTGTTTATTTTCTTTACTAATCAGTATCAATTGGTTTTAAGGAGTCTTTATATTGTTTAAATACAAATACCAAATTCAAATATCATGGAAAATAATAAATTAAAGTCCTTAATACAATATCTTCCAGGCTTTCTCATTCTTATATACGTATTATTTTTAGGAGTGACACAATTTATAAAGTAAAAATTTTTATTTATTATTAATTTTGATTGGAATAATTTCTGCTTTTGGGGCTGCTATATCTTGGACTTATGCATGCTTTATATGGCGATCTCAGACTGAAAAATATAAATCGATAGACATTAACTTAGTAAAAAATGTAATTGCATTTCTAATTTTTCTACCAGCATTTATCAACATTCACATCTTTACTGATTTAAGATCTTTACTAATTCTTTTGCTTAGCGGAGTTATAGGAATAGGTTTAGGTGATACTTTTTATATAAAGTCATTACAAGTAATTGGTACAAGAAGAACTCTATCTATAGAAACATTGTCCCCACTGTTAGCCGCATTATCTGGTGAAATATTTATTAATGAAAATTTAGCACTTAAATCTTATTTAGGGATAGTCATTATATCGATTTCACTTTTCATTCTCCTCAGGCAAAGAACTAATCTTTTAACAAATAATTTAACTAAAATTACAAAAGAATATAATTTAAAAATTTTTATATTTCCTCTTTTATCAGTCTTATGTGCAGTTTTAGGTGGTCTTTTATCTCGAATAGTTTTTATAGAAAGAGATTTATCTCCTTTCCAAACAACAGAGATCAGGTTACTTGGAGCAATAATATTTTTAATAACAATTAAAAATTTTAGAATTAACTTCTTCTTGAAAAGATTAGATAATAATGCTCAAAAAAGATTTTTACTCTCAATATTTTTAGGCACAAATTTAGGAATATTGCTACAACAAATTGTTTTCAAAACTCTTCCTTTAGGCATAGGGTGGACTTTACTTAGTACATCTCCAGTAATTTCTCTTTTTTTCGCAACAAAAGAAGAAGGAAAAATAACTAAAGGGACCGTATTTTTTACAGCTTTATTATTTTTAGGTTTATGTTTAATAATTTTATAAAAATAAACCTATGTAATAAATACTCATGTTATTAAAAAAAACAATAAATAAAATTATTTCATAAACACTTTAAATATGAGAATCTTAAAGAAAAAAACACTCGGTATTTTTGAAGTATATTTAATTTTCTTATCATGTATTTATGCGGGCCTTATAGGTTATAAGTCCCTATTAAATATATTCTTTACCTAAATTAGTTTATTTTTTGAGCCGACTTGACCAAATGACCTCCATCTTGATCATCATCATCACTTGAAGCGAAAAATAAGCAATATATTCCTAGTGATGCTAATGATATTGAAATAGAGAGGGCAGATAGCTCGTCCATTAATAAAAGAATTTACTAAATATTAATAGAATAATAAATAAAAGTTTGTAAATTACTTAAGATTCTTTAAATATAATTTAAATGATAACTCATTTATATTTATTGTAATAAGTAAGTTTAATATTGAAAGTAACTATCAAATCGCCATGCAGAGATAGTATAAATATCGAATATGGAACAAATAATTAGCCTATTTGGGAATGCGAACCAAGCAATTTTCCTTTTAATTGCAATAAGAAAGAAATTTACTTAATAATTGAAGGAGAAGCGAATATTGAGAATGAGGCAGGAGAGGGTTAATTTATTAAATCAGGAAACTAAGTTGTATTTCCTTAGGGATTTTCTTGAGAATGACAAATAATTAAAAGTAAAAAACACTTTAGATTAGTAGACTAGTTGCAGAAAAGTTTTCTCCTTAATAAACCAAGTTTGATTAATAAGCTACTATTAATTAGTAAATTACTCGTAAAACATATATCTTTATGACTTTCACTGATAATGAATATTTGGAGGTTATCCAAAAAAACGAAAACGTCAAAGAAGCATTCGAAACGATAAAACAAACATGTATTAATTTACAAAAACAAACTAATTGCCCAGAAGATGATATTGGAAATTTTCTTATATTTATCTCTAAACAATGGAACAATTAATAATAAAAATCTGTCTAAAAGATTTTTAATATTATTTATCAGTTTTTACAGTATCAAAATAATTTTTAGGTCCTGTATTAATACTTGATGTTCCCTTAGCAGCTGAGACAAAGAAAAAGAACCCTACTATGCCAGAAATACCAAAAATTGCAGCTAAAGGGTCAAAAGTAAAAGAGAACATAAAAAACAATAAAATCAAAATAAATAATAGTTTTTGAATTCAAATTACACAATTATTGTTAAGTAAAATAAGTTACATAAGCATATCTCAATAAGTCAAAAAATATTTTTTCATCGAAATTCATTTTATAAGATACTTGTATTTAGACTTCAAATAAGCAGAAATTTTAAAATTAAATTATCCTCAAAACCTAATGCATAAAAGGTATAAATCTTTATTTCCATGGATATTTCTGAAAATTAGACTAGAACAATGATCAAAATATCCACAATTTATATTTTTTTTGCTTATTGTTGTGTTATGAACGATTTTTCATCAACAACAACTGCAATAAGTCCCTTCACCTCTATTCTGTGGTGTTTTTATCCTATAGCCATTTTGATTTTGGTTGAATTATTTTTAGGTGGTGGATTCGATGATGATAATGATGATCAAGACGGTGGAATGATGATACCAGCTTACTCTAGTGCTAAAAACTAAAATTTAACTTTACACAAAGAACTTTATAAAATATTATTTTAATCATTTCAATCTTTAATAAATTTGACAATACGTTTTTCTCTTTAGTTTTATTAACTATATTTATTGGCATATTACTCTCCTGGCTAGTAATCAAGACTCTTAAAGAAGGTAAAGAGGCTTTAGAAGAAATGAAGAGAGATATTGAATAAGTATCATTTTTTTATTCAGGACTATATAAATAATTTAGATTAAAACGTCAATAAATTTTAAATAATTAAACACTTTAACTTAGTCTATTAGAAATTACTTATTATTGGATTAATATTTTGTTTTAGTAAATTTTTCCTGAATAATACTGAAAATGCATCTTAATTCATTACTTTATATATTTTCTTTATCTTTATTTATTTATGTCATGGCTCTATTTTGGAGAGACCTACCTAATCAAAAAAAGAAGTAAAAGATAATTATTATTAATATTGTTGCCTATAGAAAAAAATTTAGTTATTAATTTAATAATGTTTCTATTAATTTCATATCCATGCAAATTGAGTCTTCGAATAATTCAGATGAAAAGGATTTTTCTCATTCGTTGAAAATTGAAAAAGAGAATATTATTTGTAAGGACGGTTTTTGTAAATTACCAAGTCAAAATGACAATCCAAGCATCCAAAAAAATAAAGTGAATTTATTCGATCCTATTTAATTTTAAGAAACAAATATATTCGGTAAATCTCTTAATCAAATACTCTCTAAAAAAGTTTATTCCGTTAATAATATTAATTAAAGCAAATGTACAAAAATTTTTCTAATGCCTATAGAGAATTTTGGCTTAAAGCTACAACCTTTAGTGGTAAAACCAATAGATTAGATTGGTGGTTGGTCCAATTAGCTCATCTTATTATATCTATTCTTACTATTCCAATATTTTTAAGAACATTTGGTTTTAATGTTTATGGAATTTTATGTATTCTGCCTCAAATAACTATCGATATAAGAAGGTTAAGAGACTACGGGAAGAACTGGAAATGGATTTTTATCAATTTAATACCAATTTTTGGATGGATTATATGGTTTATATGGCTAGGATTCGGGAAGTCCGGCAATGGGAAATCAAAATTTATTTAACAATTTAAAATTCAACCAAGGGAATCTAAATCTCTGCGATAGTGAACTAATTTTTCATTATCAATTGCACTATCGACTTTTGAAGTTCTACTCAAATTTTTTCTTAAATTAATAATAGAGATGTAACTCATCAAGTTTTTCATAACGTTAAATTTTTCTATAACCTAATAGATATATAATCAGCATTGTGCTTAATTAATTTGTTTTAACCGAACATTATGGTTCATTAACCCGTACAAAAAAATTAAAGCGATTTATTAAGTTAATTTTTTAATCTACTTTTTTATTTTTTTACTTTTTTTAAAATCTACAAAAGTTACCTTATTTCGATACTCTAGTTGTTTTGCTAGAATTCTGAATACATGCCATTCACACTCAGTTAACTTTTGAAATTGATCTAAAGTATCTTTATCTTCATCATCAAATTTATCAAAAATATCTGATATACCTAAACTATTAACTTCAATAAATTTCTCTGCTACATCTTCAGGATTCTGACCTAAAGCAAAGTCTTTAAAAGCCTCATAAGAATTAAGTTTTCTAGTTAACCAATTAAACCATAATTCAGATCCATTATTATTTTCTTTTCTAACTATTTTTTTCATAAACAAACTATTAACTATATTAATAATTATTGGTCATTATCTGTTTGGCACCCGTACAATTACTCATATTTGTATTTAAAAATTTTACTAAAAAATTCATACAGTTATCATTTTTTACTTAATTTTATAAAGACTCTATCCATCAGAATCAAAATGCTACAAAAAAAAATTAGGTATTTACTTCATATTTAATTAAATTTAAAAAGGTAAAATAGGAATTTATGGAAAAAATGCTAACTGTACCATTCTACGATTTCCCATCATCCCCCTTGTTAATAATTGGAGCACTTGGAATTTTATTGGCACTATTAGTATTTTTTCTTACTTATCAGAAATATTTTAATTCACCTTTTAATAAAGAACTTCAACAAAAGAAAAAATCATTATTAAAAGAAAAGAAAGAACTCAATCAAAGATTGCAAAAAATAGATCAAGATTTAAAAAATTTATAAAATCAAGTTATAGATTAAGAAACTGATTTTGAGGAAAATTAACTTAAAGGATAAAATTTATAGAGTTAAATAAAAAATAAAGTTTCGAATTCAAGATTTTAACTTTTTAATATAAAATTATGACCTATAAGAGGTTATGGATAAAGAACATCTTGTAGAGTTAATTTCTAATAGCTTGATTTACGAAAGTAAAAATCTTAAATCATGCCAGAGTTCTGTTGAAATCCTAAATTATTTAAACAGATTAAATTTAGATCAGTTAAGGACTATGTCTAAAGAATTTATTCTTTAATCTTAATAACTAACAAAACTTAAATTTACTAATAAATTCACGATAATTTATAACTCGACTATCCTAGATATAAAATTAGTTATAAATATAAATGCATAAAATTAAAAGATCAGACTTCTCAATAAAACCATTTCTAAAAAGAAATAACTATAGAGCTTCGTATCAGATAATTATAACTATTTTACCAATAATTTCTCTATGGTTAATAGTCTCTATGATTGTATATTCTCCTCTTTTCCAAATTACAAAAGGATTATTATTAATACCTATTCTTTTTCTCCTTACCCTTTTGTCTTCTAGAACATTTTCATTAATGCATGATTGTGGACATAATTCCTTATTTGAAAAACGTTCTTTAAACAACTTTTTTGGCTTTTTTCTAGGTTTATTAAATGGGATACCTCATAAACCCTGGGCTAATGACCATGCATTCCACCACAGAAATAATGGGAATTGGGAAATTTACAAAGGGCCAGTTGATGTTTTAAGCCTGGATGATTATATGGTTCTTAATAAAAGAGAAAAACTAATTTATAAGATAACTAGACATTGGTCAATGCTTTTACCAGGTGGTTTCTTTTATTTAGTTATTAAAGCTCGATTAGGATTAATATTAATTATTTTTAATTTTATAAAATCTTTAATTCAAGAAAGTTTTATTAAAATTAAAAAAAGAAATTATCTAGAGCTATTTAATATTAAATCGAGAATTAAAGCCCCTTTCTCTGATTATGGAGACAACTTTGATGAATTGTTTGATCTAATAGCAAACAATATTATAGTGATAGGTGGATGGATAATGATGTGTAAATGGCTAGGTACTGCTTTTTTCTTAACTTTTTACTCACTAATATTAACTTTTTCAGCGGCAACATTCATTTGTATTTTTTTCATACAACATAACTATGAAAATGCATATGCAAGTAATACAAAAAACTGGGATATTCTTGAAGGTGCTATTTATGGCAGTAGCAATTTAGATATCCCAAATTGGTTAAATTGGTTTTTAGCTGATATCTCATTTCATAGCATTCATCATTTGTCAGAAAGAATTCCTAATTACAATCTAAAAGCTTGTCATAAAGCAAATTTACATTTATTACAAAAATCCAAATTTCTAAAGTTAAGTGACTTCCCAAATTGTTTTAAATATATTATTTGGGACAGCAAGAACGAAAATCTAATTCCACTAAATAAATCTTAGCCAAATCTTCTGCGCATTTTCCTTTTTAGAGGAATACTACTGTAAGAGTGAGCTCCAATAGATGGTGGCAAGTCATTTTTAATAGGGTGAATAAAAGCATTTGCCATGCTTTCTAATACTTTAGAAAGCCAATTCAAGATTGATCCCATTTGCAAATCTAAAAATTACATCACTATCATCTAACGTATTTTCTAAAAAGTAAATCAGCATAAAGACGGATTTACTTTTTATTATCCTTGTTATAAATATATTTATCAGTAAATGTTTAATAAGTTTATGCTTCACCACAACTGATAGGCAATAATTTGCAATACAATTGGGATTTTCTAATACTAAAACTACATAAAACAAAAATTAGATAAGCTACAAAAAGAAATTGAATATCCTAATGAATATATTTATGACTTAATAGACGATAT
>MDTE01164415.1_pt1 | contig 10352 bp, 8 predicted proteins | sample 811231 | NCBI WGS metagenome assembly MDTE01 (sample SAMN05326651, study PRJNA326480) | marine metagenome | isolation source: seawater | place: Indian Ocean: Red Sea | collected 2010 | reverse complement strand
GCACGGCACCCGATATCGCCGGTCAGGGACTGGCCAATCCGACGGCGATGATTCTTTCGGCTGCCTTGATGCTGCGTTGGTTGGGCGATAGGCATGACGATGCCAGGGCTCTGGCCGGAGCCGACCGCATTGAAAAAGCGGTGCGTGAGGTGATCGGTAATTCCGGGGTCGGCACGCCGGATTTGGGGGGCGAGATGAGCACCGTCGAGTTGGGGACCCGAATTGTCCAGGCACTCTGAAATCGATCGTCGGACTTTCATTGGTATGGGCCTCGGCACTGCGGCGTGGACCTTTTTGGGACCGGTGCGTGGGGGTAGTGCGGCGTCGATAGAAAAGAGAGTGCGTCTACGTGAGTTGGGGATTGTTATCGGCGATCTGGAGGTTGGCCCGCACAATGCGATCACCGATGTCGCAGGGGTGAAAGTAGGTCATGTGACCCTGAAGAAGAGGGAGGGGCCGGTGCGCACCGGTGTGACCGTTATTCTACCCCATGGAGGAGATCTTAGCCGCGAGCCGGTTTTCGCTGCAGATTTCACGCTCAATGGCAACGGCGAGTTGACGGGAACGGGTCCTATTCGCCGCACGGGCCTCTTGGCCGCTCCGGTATTTTTTACCAATACCTCCAGTGTCGGCGCAGTGTACGATGGGGCGATGGGCTGGATGCTGGATCGGGATCCGGACCTTTTCAAAAAGAGTTGGAAGCCGGAGCCAGTCGTCGGCGAAACCTGGGCTGCATTTTTACACGATACGAGTGGGCGACACGTCGAGCCCGGTCATGCTGTCGATGCAATCGCCGCCGCGCGTGGTGGGGGCGTTGCCGAGGGGGGCGTCGGTGGGGGAACTGGAATGCGAGCCTATGAATTCAAGGCCGGAATCGGTACTGCTTCGCGCAAGGTGCCCTGCGGCGACCGGGTTTATACGGTAGGAGTACTGGTCCAGTCCAATTTCGGCCGACGGTCGCAGTTGCGGATAGATGGGGTACCCGTAGGCCGCGAGATTGTCGATCTGATGCCCGAACGCGGTGGGAAGAGCAAGTCGATGCTCGCAGTACTCGCTACCGATGCGCCGCTGGTGCCGGTCCAGCTAGAGGGGATGTGCAAAAGGGTAGCTCTGGGGATGGCGCGGACGGGCGCGATTTCAACCCGTGGCAGTGGCGATCTGGTCGTGGCTTTTGCCAACACCCAGCGTCAGAGTCGCTCCGCCAGTGCGTTGGAGTACTCTGCCGAAATGCTTGCCGAAGACTGGATTTCCGCGATGTACCAGGGGGTGGTCGAAGCGACGGAAGAGGCGATTCTCAATTCGTTGACTATGGCCAGTACCATGGTCGGCCGGGATGGGAACACCATCCATGCCTTGCCGCTCGATCGTCTGGTCGAAGTCATGCGTGCTCACGGGAAACTTAAATGAGCCGCTTGAACGGATTGGGGCTGAGTCTGGGCGATACGGATTCGGGACCGCACAACGCGATCACCGATGTATCGGGCGTGAGTGTTGGCCATGCGGATCTCCGCACGGTGGATCTCTGTACTGGGGTTACCGCTGTGGTTCCGTATCCGAAAGAGATAGCTGAGCGCAAGCTCTTTATCGGCTCTTTTGCGGTCGATGGCGGCCAGGAGATGAGTGGCCTGCAGGTAGCCGAAGATTTCGGCACTTTTTCATCGCCTATCGTTTTCGCTCCGGCCCCGGCAGTCGGCCAGATCTACGAGGGGATGATCCGCAACGGATTGGAGCGGGATCCGGGACTCACCACGGTAGCGGGTTGGCCGCCGGTGGTCGTCGGGATCGATGATACGGACTGGAACGATGCTGCGCTTGTCCATTCTACCATGGCACAGACCCATGTGGCTGAAGCGCTCGCCAATGCTCGAGGGGGAATGGTCTCCACCGGCAATGCGGGCATTGGTGGGGGGTTGCAAGCTTTCGGTTTCAAGGGCGGAATTGGTACTGCTTCGCGTCGGGCCGAGGCATATACGCTGGGGGTGCTGGCTGCTGTCAACGGGGGGCAAGCGGGTGAATTACGACTTTCTGGCTATCCGCTCCCGCGGGGTTCTTTGTCGAATGGTCCCCAGTCTTTTGCCGTTGTGGTGGCTACCGATGCGCCACTGATTCCGCTTCAACTCGAGCGATTGGCCGGACGGGCAGCGCTGGGCCTGGCGCGGACGGGGCTGTGGTCCCCGCGTACGCGAGCGGGCTTGGTCATAGCCTTTTCTACCACCGGCATCGTTCAGGATGAGCCTCAAGGACCAGTGGTGGATCTGCACTTGGTGGGAGAAGAGAGTTTATATGCCCTTTTTGTCTCAGCGGCTTTTGCGGCTGAGGAAGCAGTCTTCGATGCGCTTTTGCAGGCCGAAGCAATCGAGGGACTCGATGTCTTGCCGCAGACCGGTTGGCCGGAAGCAGTTCGGCGCTTTTGGAGGGAGGGATGAATCGGGTCTTGCTCGATGACCCATCCGCTCTCGTCGAATTTCGCGCCCGGCTTTTGCAGTGGTATCGGCAAAATAAACGGCAGACCAACTGGCGCGAGAGCGATGATCCCTATGAGGTCTGGATCTCGGAAGTGATGCTGCAGCAGACCAGAGTGGATCAGATGGGCCCTTATTTCGATCGATTTATTCGTGCTTTTCCCACTGTCAAAGCATTGGCCGAGGCGAATGAAGATCAGGTGCTCAAGGCCTGGGAGGGGCTGGGCTATTACGCCCGTGCGCGCAATATGCACAAGGCGGCTAAGGTGATTGTCTACGAGCAAGGGGGGCAGATACCGGATACTTATGAAGGCTTGATCGCGTTGCCGGGGATTGGTGCCTACACGGCAGCGGCGGTTAGCAGCATCGCTTTTGATCGCGATCATCCCGTGCTCGACGGCAATGTAATCCGCGTTTTTTCTCGCCTTTTGTGCATCGAGGATGATCCGCGACGAAGTGCGGTAAAAGCCCGGTTGATTGCAGTGGGAGAAGCGCTTTTGGCACGGGGAGAGGCCGGTGATTTCAACCAGGCTCTGATGGAACTCGGGGCCAGGGTTTGTACGCCGCGAAAGCCCGAGTGCGCGGTTTGTCCAATCGGCAGTTGGTGCAGGGCCTATGCCGAACTCGACGATCCCGAGGTCTTGCCCCGCAAAACCCCTAAAAAACCGAAGCCGCATTATCAGGTTGCGGCCGGATTGATTTACAAGGGCAATACACTGCTCATTGCTCAACGCCCTATGGACGGTATGTTGGGCGGACTTTGGGAATTTCCCGGCGGCAAGCGGGAAGAGGGGGAGAGTCTGGCCGAGTGTTTGGTGCGCGAAATTCGCGAGGAGTTGGGGATCGAGATCGAAGTCGATGAGTATCTGACCAGTGTCGATCATGCGTACTCGCATTTCAGCATTACGCTGCACGCCCTCAAGGCGCGTTATCTGCGTGGTGAACCCCAGACTCTGGGCTGTGCGGATTGGAAGTGGGTCAAACTCGAAGAGTTGAACCAGTACGCCATACCGCGGGCGGATCGCAAAATTATGGAGTTGCTGTACCGCGATGGGCGGCAAACGGCGTTATTTGACGGAGGAATAGAACGTGGCGACTAATCAAAACCCGATGGTAGAAGGCCGGCGTCGGGCTCCCGGTTTGATTTTACGGGGTATGTGCATGGGGACAGCCGATGTGATACCTGGCGTTTCGGGGGGGACGATCGCCCTGATAATGGGCATCTACGACGAGCTTGTTCGGACCATTGCGGCAATTGACCAGCGAGTCGTTGGCGCCTTGTTACGGGGGCGGATCACAGAGTTTATAGAACGGCTCAACGCCACTTTTCTGCTGCCGCTCCTCTTGGGCATAGGCCTGGCGATCGTATCGTTGGCCAAGCTGATAACTTGGTTATTAGCTATGTATCCACAGCCTGTATGGGGTTTTTTTACTGGATTGATCCTGGCTAGCGCGCTCTTTGTGATGCGCCAGGTGGAGGGTTGGGGCGGAGTCCATTGGGGATTGACCGTTATCGGAACTGCTGTCGGCTATGTGATCACCCTGCTGGTGCCGGTGGAGACCGGCACCGAAGGCTATAAGTTCGTGTTGGCGGGGATGGTGGCGATTTGCGCGATGATTTTGCCGGGAATCAGCGGGTCGTTTCTGCTCCTGGTCATGGGGAAATACCAGCAGGTTTTCACCGCGGTGCACGAACGAGACCTGACGATCATCGCGCTCTTCGGTCTTGGAGCGGTAGTCGGCCTGCTCGGTTTCTCGCGCTTGCTCAAACGTCTGCTTGCTCGTTTCTATGCCGAGACGATGGCTTTTTTAGTCGGATTAATGCTGGGATCCCTGCGCAAAGTTTGGCCGTTTCGCAATACTCTAGAGGAAAAGACTATTGGTGATAAGGTGCGGATATTGCGCGATGAGTGCATGTGGCCACAGGAGTTTAGTGGTGAAGTCTGGCTGAGTTTTGCGCTGATGGTTGCTGGGGCGGTGTTGGTCTTGATCTTGGAGAAGTTGGGCCGGCAGAGCACTCTCTCCTAGTGCGCAGCGTCGGGGAGAGCAGCTAACCGGAACCGGGATTCAGCGATCATCGCGCCCCTGTTCTGGCCCGGGTTCGATACTGGGCCCTTCGCTTTGGTTGCTCAGAGCATCGCGGGCTTCTTGGAAGCGGCGAATTCTCCGGATGAAAATATAGATCAGCCCAGCTAAAGCCAGATAGAGCAAATACTGGTAAATCATCTCGGTCCAGCCCAGGATGACGGGCCAGAGGCTGACGATGCAAATCAGGATGAAGAGATCCTCGATTAGCTTACTTTTCTTTTCCTGCTTAGAGTCTTGTTCAGGCGTCATCGGATAGGGCCTTGTAGATAGCGTAGTTTTTGAGGACTAATTTGACGTAACGTCGGGTTTCCTTATAGGGGATGCGTTCGACGAAGGCATCGGGATCTTGATAGGGAAAGCGCTCGATCCACTTGCGGGCGTTATGGGGGCCGGCGTTGTAGGCGGCCAATCCGAGTTCGAAACCCATCTCAGCAGCTGGTCCTGCCGCGAATTGACGCACCTGATCTCCGAGAAAATAAGTGCCGAGGCGAATTGAGATGGCCGGGTCAAAGAGCGAGTGGCGTTCATAGCGGTTCATACCCAGAGTATCGGCCAGGCTCTGACCGGTTCCGGGCATGATTTGCATCAGTCCCATCGCACCAGCTCGCGAAACGGCGCCTTTGTTGAACGTGCTTTCCTGGCGAATCACCGATAGTATCAAAAGGGGATCGATGTCGGCTTCGGCGGCGGCGGCGGCGATCTGTTCCCAGTAGTAGTTCGGATAGATCCGCGGTAGTTCGTCAGGATCCCGTCCATCGACGAAGATCCGCATCGATAGTTGCAGGGCGCGATTGAGAAATCCCATCTCCTCGTAGCGATCGCGGATAATTTTCAGCCCCGTAGTGTTGTTTTTGTTTTTGCGGACGGTTTGCTGCATTTCGGCCCCCGATAATTCTCTGAGTCCCAAGCCGTGCAGGGCCTCAGCACGCTGGAGAGACGCGATGCCTTTGAGTTTGGCCTGGTCTCCGGTGCGGGAGGGACTGGGGCGTCCTTTGAGCTGTTTTTGATCGAGGTAGCCTAGTTCAATGGCACGTGCCGAGTAGTAAGAGCGTGGGAATCCAGCGGCCGCTCGTCGATAGAGAGCGGCCGATTCTTCTGGTTTATTCAGCTGCTCGGCGCTCTTTCCCGCCCAGTAGAGACACTGGTCTACTATATGAGGCTCGCGTGCTTGCTTACTCAGGCGCTTGAATACTACTAGCGCCTTGTGGTATTCCTCTCGACAGTAGAATGTAAAGCCTATACTCCAGCCCGCCTCGTCGCGGTACTGGCTTTCAGGGTACTTTTCGGCCAGGCGGCGATAGAAGTTTTCGGCCAGGCCGAACTCGTTTCTTCGCTCCAGGGCCTTGGCGGCCTGCCAGAGCGCATTATCGGCTAGGTCGTGTTGGGGAAAGCGCTGGGCAAAACGATCGTAGGTGGCGATGGCTTCCTTTTCGCGATTGCGTTTGACTAGGATGCCGCCGATGCGGTAAAGGGCTGAAGGGCGCTCGTATCTCTTGTACACATCCCGCATAATCTTCTCGGCTTTGGCATAGTTGCCTGCACCCATATAGGATCTGCCCAGCATGAACCGGGAATCGGCTAGGCGCTGGTCGCGGGGGTATTTTTGGCAGAAGCGTTCAAAGTGCTTAATAGCCTGGTCGTATTTCGCATGATTGAAGTAGACATTGGCGATTGCATAGGCGGTGCGGGGATCGGGCGCTTTGGGCAAGTGGGAGAGACTTTTACGAGCTTGTTGGGTCTTGGGGTGATTCTCCAAGAGTTGCAGACGCCACTTTTGCGCCTGCACGGGGTGATTATGCTCTGCACTGGTCGCCGCCAAGAGATAGAGCAGCTGTGGTGATCGGCTCGGGTTCTGTGCGAGTTGTTCTTCGTAGAGGGCCAGTGCCTTGGCCGGTTGATCCCTTTCTCGATAGAGCGAGGCTAGGTGGAGGTGGGCGGAGTGGAGTAGGATCGGGTTTTCACAGATAATCAGGAAGTCCTGGTACGCGGAGATGGCTCCCTGGGTTTCTCCCATATCCTCAAGTGAGCGAGCCATCCAAAAACGCCGGTAGTCTCGTAAGGGTAAAAGATCGTCGGAGAGATCGTGCAGGCGGGCATAGGCCCGGTCGGGTTTGTCGAGTTGGCGCTCGCATATTGCCCGTTGAAACTCAACGCGGACCCGGTCTTCGGGCGACAATTCGCGCAGGTCAAACCGCATCAACTGTCGGTAGGCTTGACGATAGCGTTCTTGAGCGATGAGTTCGGCAATTTCACCGGCGACTGGAACTCGGTACTCTACAAGATCTGAAAAATAGAGATGGGCCGCGAAGGGCAGCAGTACCAGTAAGCTCAGCCCCAGCGTTTTCCATACCAATTTGGCCTGGTTCGTCATCGGGGCCTAGGGTCAGAAAAAGCGTTTAGTAGCGAGACTCAAAAGTACGCTAGAGCATCGCAAAGAGCCAAGCAGAAAATCTCAGTAATTTGGAATAAGGTGGTTAATCAAGCAGATGGGGAAGGGGATTGTCCGTCGATTTCTTCCTTGAGCAAGTCGGCGAACCCGGCTTTGCTGCCCGCGGACTTCTCGGCTTGTTCAAGTTCTTGGATATGGCGGCGGACTTCGCGTAGGCTATCTTGGATCTCCCGATCCAGTTTCTGCAGCCGCGGGCCAAATTGGTTTGAGAGAGGTGCGGTATCCATAATAAACAGATGAGTAGAGTTTTTATACAATCTCCCTATAGATACAGGCAAAGTTTATGCCATTTCCATTTTTTTATGTAAAAGATATATAAAATAAATACTTATGTTAAATGTGTTATTGTGCTGAAAATTGGAAATAATTTCCTCTGGAGCTCTGATGCCGAGAAATCTTTGCCCTGGTTTATAGCGGATAGACCGGGGCAATACCACTCTTTAGTGTGCGCTGAGGGGGCCGAATCTGGATGAATCAGAGTCCGATGAAGTATTGCTGATTCCCGGCTTCGGCGTGTGGAATTATGGTGCAGATGCTATACGGAGGTTCGGAATTGGCTTGTTGGCTATGTATTAGTGAATATTTAAGTACGTTTAGGTGAATAAAGATGTGGGCTCTGTCCGTAGTAGACCTCGCCGGCTTCCATCACCGTTTCGGAGAGTGTTGGATGGGGATGGATCGAGAGTTGGATATCCGAGGCTAGGGCGGCCATCTCAACCGCCAACACGCCTTCGGCGATCAACTCGCCGGCGCCGCTGCCGACGATCCCGACGCCTAGAACTCGGTCGGTTTCGGGATCGATGATCAGTTTGGTGAGTCCGTCATTGGCGCCCTGGGTGGTGGCACGTCCAGATGCTGCCCAGGGGAAACGAGCGACCTCGACTCGACGCCCTTCGCTTTTAGCCTCTTCTTCGGTCAGACCGCACCAGGCGATTTCCGGGTCGGTGTAGACGACGTTGGGTATGGCGTTGGGTTCGAAAACCAGTTTGTCATGGCCGGCGATGATCTCGGCAGCCATCGCTCCTTGATGTGAGGCGGTATGGGCCAGCGCGGCACCGGTGAGATCGCCAATGGCGAAGATCGAAGGTTCGGCAGTGCGCAACTGGCCGTCGACCTGAACGTAATTGCGCGGGTCGATGGCTACGGCGGTGTGTTCCAGGCCGATGTCTTCACTATTGGGTATTCGACCGACGGAGAGCAGGATTTTATCGTAGGTTTTGGCCTCGGTTTTGCCAGTGGAATCCCGTAGATCGACGGTGAGTCCGTTTCCGGTCTCTTCGACCTGAGTCACCTGGGTATTGAGCATGATTTCGTCGAAGCGCTCGGCGATCTTGTTGTGCAGCGGTTTGACCAAGTCGCGATCGGCTGGGGGAATCAGCCCTGGCAGCATTTCGACGACCGAGACTCGGGTGCCCAGTGCCGCATAGACCTGGCCGAGTTCCATGCCGATGATACCGCCCCCGACGACGAGCATCGTTGCGGGTATCTCCTCGAGTTCGAGTGCTCCTGTCGAATCCATGATACGGTCGGTTTCCAGGCGGAAGACTCCGGGCACGGCCGGACGCGATCCAGTGGCGAGAATGGCGTGTGTGAATTGGAGTTGCTTCTGGCTGCCGTCGGTTTTTTCTATTTGCAGGGTGTGGGAGTCGAGAAGATGGGCCCGGCCCTGGATATGGGTTAGCTTGCGGGCTTTGACTAGGCTGCCCAAGCCGCCGGTCATCTTGGCGATGACTTCGTTCTTCCAAGTTCGGAGTCGTTCCAGATCGAGTACTGGATCTGCGAATTGGAGGCCCCATTGCTCTGCTTCCCGGGTCTCGTTGAGGAGTTTGGCAACATGCAGCAGGGCTTTGGAGGGGATGCAGCCGCGATAGAGACAAACCCCGCCCGGATTGATCTCTTCGTCGATCAGGGTGACATCTAAGCCGAGATCGGCAGCCTTGAAGGCGGCGACATAACCGCCCGGACCCCCGCCAATAACAGCGAGTTGTGTTTCGGCCATCTTAGCCTCAGCCTTCCAAGAGAACGACGAAGGGATTTTCCAGTGCAGTGCAGACCCAGCGCAGGAAGCGCGCCCCGTCGGCCCCGTCGATCAAGCGGTGATCGTAGCTGAGCGAGAGGGGCATGATGGTGCGCGGCAGGATTTCGCCGTTGATGTAGGTAGGTTCGACGCTCGAGCGCGCCACCCCGAGTATGGCGACTTCGGGTGGGTTGACGATGGGGGTAAAGCCCGTGCCACCCATCGACCCGACATTGCTGATAGTGATCGAGCCGCCCTGCATTTCGTCAGGGCTGATTTTGCGTTCGCGCGTTTTTTGGGCTATGGTGCTTAATTCCACGGAGAGTTCGATGATATTCTTCTGATCGACGTCGCGAACCACGGGTACCAGAAGGCCGTTGGGCGTATCGACGGCGATGCCGATATGGCAATATTTCTTGTAGATGATTGCATCGTTGGCCATATCGATGCTGGCATTGAATTGCGGGAAGGTTTTGAGCGCAGCTCCGAGCACTTTGATAAGAATTGCGGTCGGCGTCAGTTTCCCTCCTGCAGCTTCGGCTTTGGCGCCGTGCTCCTTGCGCCAATTTTCCAAGTTGGTGATATCGGCTTTGTCGAATTGGGTGACCATCGGAATGGTCGTCCAGGCTTGCGTTAGGCGCTCGGCAGTTATTCGACGTACCTTGCTCAGCGGCTGTCGCTCGATCTCTCCCCACTGAGTGAAGTCGGGCAGCGGTACATCGTGGCTGGTGGTGGAACCGGGCGTTCGGGATTGGTGTAGATTTTTTGAATGGGCTTTGACGTCATCGCTAGAGATTCGGCCTCCGGGGCCGGTGCCCTCGACCTGTGTGATATCGATGCCGATCTCACGAGCTAAACGGCGAGTCGATGGGGTGGCGGGAACGAGTTTGGTCGGCGGCGTGTCCGCGCGGGGTGCAGATGGTGCGGCTGGTTCGGGCTGGGGCTCGGGGGTTGCTACCGGGGTTGTGTCTCGTTGCGGTTCTTCTATAGCGGTTGGGGTTGTGGCACGTCCAGTATCGGCTTCGACGTTGAGTATGGCCTGTCCAACGCTGACGGTGTCTCCCTGCTGGACGAGGATCTCAGTGATAGTGCCGTTGACGGAAGCGGGGACCTCTATAACCGCTTTATCGGTTTCGAGTTCGATGACCGGTTGGTCCTCGCTGAGGGTATCTCCGACGGCGACGAGTACGCTGATGATGTCCCCGCTCTCGATATTCTCACCCAGATCGGGCAAGGTGAATTCGCGGGGCTCTGCAGAGGATGCTGCAGGGGGGTCTGGTTGGGGTGGAGGACTTTCTGCGTCGGCCTTTTCTGGTACAGGAGTGGGCGTGGGTGC
>MDTE01128828.1_pt1 | contig 10352 bp, 8 predicted proteins | sample 811231 | NCBI WGS metagenome assembly MDTE01 (sample SAMN05326651, study PRJNA326480) | marine metagenome | isolation source: seawater | place: Indian Ocean: Red Sea | collected 2010 | reverse complement strand
CATTGACTACGATGTTGTCGGAATCTCATACTACCCCATATGGCATGGGAAATCTATCAGCAGTGTGGGCAGTGAGCTAGGGACTCTGGCGAATAACACGGGCAGGGACGTCATCATCGCTGAGACGGCCTATCCCTTCACTCTCGGTTCGAATGATTGGACAGACAATATCCTTGGATTGGAGAGCCAGTTGATTCTCCCTGGATTCCCCGCCTCTCCGGAGGGCCAGGAGGATTTTTTACGACACCTCAAAGAGCAGATTTTCTCGATCGAGTCGGGGATTGGCTTCTGCTATTGGGGGGCTGACATGATTTCATGGGACGGCCCAGAATCCAAAAATGGGTCTGTTTGGGAGAATCAGGCCGTCTTCGACTTCGAAAACAAAGAACTCCCCGTTCTGCAGGAATTCGATCTGAGTCATCGGGGCTTCGGGGCATAATCAAGCCTCTATTGTGAGAAAGAGGCCATCCCTTCTGCATAGCTCGTCACAATCATGTAGACCATGAAAACCCCTAGCAGTGTGCCCAGAATGCCAGATAACAACGCTCCTTCAGCCAACTCGTCACTCCCGTGAATCCTTGAGTAAATAGCGAATCCAAAGCCTGCCACGGGCCAAAAACAAGTAGACGTTAAGGCAAACAGAAAGCCGGGCCCGGTGAAGAGATAGAATAATCCAGCCAGTACGATGGATGAAACCAATGGCACACAAAGGCCAATGCCGAAAACTCCCCAATATGGCAAATCTTCTTCGTTCACGACAAAACCCTCCCTAGCCAGTGTTTCCATGAAAATTGGCTGGCTTCAAAACTCCGATCATCTTGTCTGTTCAATCAAACTACTCCCTTTGGTGTGTGATCAGGACGTTGGAGCCATCCCTTTCGATAACTGGGAGCGACATCACGCTGTCTTCAATGATATGAACGTGCACCGGGCAGGCAGCGCCGCATGCCGGAGCGAGGTAGTCCTTTCCCGATGTGGTCATTACAAGATTGATCCCTGTGCCCTCGGGCAGGAGGTGATCTATTCCCTGGAACTCCATCATCATGGTCACGGTCTCGCCCGGGATGACCCCGGTCGGCTCATTGCCCCCCTCGTGGTAGCGGATATCCATGGTAGCGTGGCCTATCCTGGTCCCCGTGAAGGAGTCCTGCATCTCGACGAATACCTGACCCCCGTCGAAAACCGCAGATGCCAGCAGGTGGAGCCTTACCAGCCCCGAAATGTGAACGTCCTCGTCGAACGGCGGGCACTCTACGACAACCTCGGACACGCCGCCGATCACGGGAGCCCCCCCGACCCAGTTGTTGCCGAGATTGATGCACTCCCCCATCGAGACGTCCAGCCAATGAACGTCCATGGGGGGCCATGTATCCTCTATCCTCCACTCCCCGTCGGAGCGTTGTATCTGCGTCGTCATCCCGGGTTTGGGTCCCTTGCCCTTCAGATAGTACTCGAACCATTCGAACAGGTCCTGCGCCCAGTCCCACCGTGTCATGTTCCCGCGGGCCTCAAGCCCGTTTCCGCTGCCAACGCCGTCGTGGCTTGAGACCTGATCGGGGTAGTGGTGACCCCACTGGCCCATCATTCCCCTGACCTCGAAGTCGGCGTCGATGTACTCCTGGTACCAGTTAACGCCTGCCGGGCCTCCGAACACCTGGTGGGGGTCGACGTTCCAGTCCTGCATCCCCTGCACCCAGTAGATCGAGCCCCCCCAGTTTTCGAATGCCTTGTCTATGTGGCTCCTGTCGTCGTAGTAGTTCTGCATGTAGGGGTCCATCTCTCCGCCGATGTACGTCACCGGTCCGGCGAAAAGCCCCTCGGCGATGTCTGGGCACACATTGTCGAGGTCGTCCTCGTCGTAGTCGACCGTGCTGGAGAAGTAGTTCATGTGCATTATCTGGCTCCTTGCCTCCGCGCTCCCGTTCTTGTACAGTAGCGGGTGGAGTGCGGTGGTCCCGGAAACAGGGACGATGGTCTTCAGATACTCGCTGCCCATGGCGGCAGCCTCCCACTGAGTCGCCCCCTCGTAGGACTTGCCGTACAGTCCGACGTTGCCGTTGCTCCACTCCTGTGAGCCAAGCCACTCAACAGCGCTGTGGATACCCAGTCCCTCGCCCAACCCTCGGTAGTCGAAGCAACCGGTCGAGAGCTCTGTCCCGAAGACGCTGACCTGCGCGAGCGCGTACCCGTGGGGAACGAAGTTCTGGTAGATGAACTCACCACGACCAGAGCCGACGATATTGGTCGGTGTTGACTCATCACCGGGCTGACCGTAGGAGAAGTAAGGGCTGATCACAGCGATCACCGGCACAGCCTCGCCCTCCAGGGTGTTGCTGGGTAGCCAGTAGGAGAGATGCACCGTGGATGTCTCCGGTCCGACATCCCAGACCTCGCTCGTATCGACCTCTATGAAGGCCTCCTGCACCTCGAGTGCTGTGTGCGGACCAGGCTCCAGTAGGAAGGAGAAGGTGTGGTTCGTCTGCCAATCCAGGGTGTGACGCTCCCATATTGACGGGTACGAGGCATCCGAGCTCCCGGAGTCGCCGCTATCGGTGGTTCCGGAGAGGCATCCCGAGAAGGACGACAAGAGGAACAGCATCGCAAGAAGCACCGATTTCAGGGGTGCCCGCCCGGTCGCTGCCATGGCACTCTCAGCCGGTACCGCGCAATCAATCTCACTGAGAAGCTGAACAATCTATGAGTATGTTTGACGTTCAAATCTGTACTCGAACGTAATCATCATTATCGATGGGGACCCAAACATTGGACTTCTCATCGTTTTGGATCTCTACTCGATAGGGATTGCCCTCATCCCAGCATTTCAGAATCTTACCCTCGGTGAACTCCCCGATATTTGCGTAAACGATGTCACCGACGTTGAATCGCAGATCCTCTGCTATGCATTCCATCAACCCTGATTGGAGCGATTCATGATCGAGGTTTCGACCAATAAATACGAAACGGCACTCACGGGCTTCTCCCTCCTTCCATGGAGCTATCTCGGAGCTGAAACCTCCACCAAACAGCATATGGACCCCTTGGAAAACAAACTTCTGATCCATGCCCTTAACGGCCAGAACCCCCTTGTAGCGAAACAGGTCCTCACCTTTATTTTGCATCAGATCTCCGATCCACTTTTCCAGTTTGTTTACGTTTAGCGCACCCTCAAACTTAGAGCTGGTGGAAGTCACACGCTCATCGTGCTCATGCTCAGATTCCGTATCTAGGAATTCCGGGTCCATGTCCAAAGTTCGCTCCAGATCGAATGCCCCTATGTTGATTAATTCATTTGGATCAATAATACTGTTTTCAGTATGATACATCGGGGCAAATCTGTTGATTGCCTTGATTGTCTTCTTGACTTCACCCAACTCTTCTTCAGAAACAAGGTCGATCTTGTTCAGCATTATCCTGTCAGCAAAGGCAAGCTGTTCCACTGACTCGTTCTCGACTCCTTCTGGCTTTTCCTCCTCAATGTGCTGAGTGATGTGCTTGGCATCAACGACGGTAACTATCCCGTCCAGCTTATACCTCTCAACAATATTTTCGTCTACGAAGAAGGTTTGCGCTACTGGTGCTGGATCCGCTAAACCGGTCGTCTCCATCAGAACTCCATCGAAGTCTTTGACTCTCTCGTACATTCGATCAAGCAATTCAGTGAGATCCCCTCTCACCGTGCAACAAATGCAGCCATTCATCACATCTATGATGCTCTCCTCGGAACTCTCCACCAGTATATTCTCATCAATGCCGACATCCCCGAATTCATTCTCAATAACCGCGAATTTCATTTTGTGTTCTGTACTTGTTAGTATGTGATTTAGCAGAGTTGTCTTCCCCGAACCGAGGAATCCAGTCAGAACTGTTACCGGTATTCTCCTTTTTTCATTTTCAACCTCACTCATTGACATTGCTATCCGTACATTGGCAGAATGATAGTTATTTAATGGGAACTAATAATCTTCCTGATTGGAATTATTATTGAGTGAGTCATATTTCCTATTTAACGACTGAACGTCTAGAACCCCAGATCTTCTAGGTTTACATCGCTGTTCATGTTCACTCTAACCGGGAATGCGAGACTAACCCCATCCTCCTCGAACCGCCTCAGTATCTCAGTGACGAAGAACGACTTGGAAGGCCTCATCTTCCTTGCATTATCGACGTAATAGCGTATCTCCATCACTATTTCCTGATCGCCGAATCCTCTCAGGACTACCTCGGGAGGCTTTGGCTTGCTAACAATGTCAGGATGACTCTCGGAGATATCTTTCACTATCTCCTCAGCCTTGGTAACATTGGACCATGTGGCGGTGAGGCCCAACCGAATTCTTACTCTGAGCTCCATATCGGAACTGTGGCTGAAGTTCGCAACTGCGTCCTTTGTTAGCAGCTTATTTGGAATTGTCAGTAGTACTCCGTCCGTCGACCTAACCCTGGTTGTTCTGAGGCCGATGTATGTAACGTCACCCCACCTGGAGTAGGTCCCGCCCAAGCTCTTTGGCAGCAGTATCCTCTCGCCCTCTCTAAATGGCCTGTCGACAATGATGAAAACCCCTGCGATCACGTTCTCCACAGTATCCTGAGCCGCAAAAGCAACAGCGAGTCCAATGAAACCTAGGCCAACCACCAAACCAGTCACGTTAATGCCAAACTCGTCTGCAGCAGTCAGAATCACGATAGCCCAGAGCGCAACCCCCGCTATCCTGAAAAGGAAATTTTCGAGACCCTCGTCGAAGTCAACTTTGTCCAGCAATCTCCTCAGATATGACTTGACAACCCCTATCAGTGGAATTCCAAGAGCGAGAATTAGCAGGCCAGAGGCTGGCCCAGAGGACAAGGAGTCAGAAAGGCACGAGAAGCTCGGCTCTATTTCATTTGGAAAGTCATCAAGGCATCCTGTCATGCAACATTGCTACAGAAGGCGGCACAATAGGTTAACGTTAGATACGCGCGAATAATCGAGGTTCAATTATCACCAGATGGAATCGAAGAGTGATGTAATTGGATTCGTAGATCCCCTTCTTTGTCCAATATGTAGCCGAAAGAGTACTCGACCTTGACTTCATTGCCTTCTGGAGTCGTGAAGAAATAATTTCCCATTGCCATGGCCGTTACGTCGTTGATAGCGATGTCTTCATTTTCAAACCGGACCTTTTTCCATCCCTTTATGGCGAATCCTTTGTCTTCAGGGCATAAGCCGTTGCCTGCAACAAAGTAAGATAAAGCTCCATCAATGGTAGAACGAAACTGCTCCTCTGAAGCAAAGGTTGGCTTGAACAAGACAGGCCCGATATTGTATGAATACAACGACTCAATGTGTTCTTTTGCACATTTTACGTAGTCTTCGCCTCTAATGTGCGCCGTAGAGATATCGACAATCCCCTCCCCCCACTTCTGCTGGGCTCTTTCAACGTCTTCTTTGGTAATCATCATGATATCCTCATGGGAGCGGTGACAATGGATACCTTTTCTATGTGGGGCGAATTCTGGAGTTTTTCGATTTCAGACCGGATATTGCCCGCGGACCCCTTGATCTGTAGCAAGTCCACGCATGCATGGCTATGGGTCAAGCAGCTATGGCTGTATGATGCGACTTCGATCGATTTTGAATGACGCAGATCAAGTACCTTCTGACCATTTCCGTGGACATGTTGGTAATACACTACCAAATGCCCTTCGACAATTTCGTCCGAATCCATGTTCGCTAGATCGCCCCTCTGTTGCATCTCGGAGAAAAACAAAGCTGCGTCTCGAATGAAGCGACTACGGTTACTATAGCCGGATTTTTTAATCAGTTCATCGAACTGATCGGCAAATTCATTGTCGGTGCTAAAGGATATGACTCTAGTCACAAAAAGACGCAATAATGTATGATTAATAATAATTTGTAATTACCTAATTAATAGTCTTAATTAAATAGATATTATTTTCCGGTGCGGCCTATGAACACACGACAAACTGTGATTCTGGCATCCATGATGATGCTCTTCACGAGCATGGCCGGTTGCCTAGATAGATCTGATGACGATGAAGAAGCACTCGGGAATGCCATTGTTTCAACGTTTCACGTTGGCCAACTGGTCTCAGCGATTGGCGGGGACTCAATCAGCGTGGAGATGATGGCCCCCTCCAACGTCCCTGTGCACGACTACGAGCCAACTGCTGCTGACATTGTTAGGCTGCAGGAAAGTGACATATTCTTCTACCATGGTTTGAACTTGGAACCATGGGTGGAGACAACCCTGGCATCTCTCGAAAACGCACCGACCTCCGTGCAGACCCACGCAATGCCTGCGGGACAGTCTGCTTTGGATTACGAGACTATGCTGATCGAGGAACTCTGTGAACACTTGAGCGAGGGACCTTACGAGACCTCCAACCTGACAGAAAACGAGAGCGAGGCATCAAGCGTTGAGCTGCACGCCGAGCACGTAGTTCACAGGCTAACAATGCCCGCAGAGGATCACGAAGAGGAAGAGGAGAATCACACTGCTGAGGATGATGAATCGGATGCTCATGAGGAGCATGGCCACGTAGAACCAGAGGAGACCATACTGAATCCTACTGGATGCCCGTCTAACACCACCGTCTCCATATTCCACCTGGAGGAGGGGGAGTATGTACTCGAGTTTGAGTCCGAGGATCTAACTCAGTTCGATATGATCGCACTCAAGATGGGAGGTGGGCATGCCCACCACGATCACAACGAGACCGAAGAAGATCACAACGAGACCGAAGAAGATCACAACGAGACCGAAGACGATCACAACGAGACCGACGAAGAGCACGAAGAGCATCACGCGGGATTCGCCCAGATTCACGTTGAGGCAGAGGGAGAGTACGGATTCGCAATGCCGAGTGGAGTGGTTTTCAACGTCATTGCTGGCGAGGACGGCCATGACCATGAAGAAGAGGATGGAGGGGACCAAGCCGAAGATGAGATCGAAGCCCATGATGACGAAGAGGAGTTCAACTATGACCCTCACAGTTGGCTCGACCCACTGGCCTTCAAGGCGCAGGCCAATGTAGTCCTAGAGGCACTGAAGACAGCGTTCCCGAGCGGGGTGGACGAGTTCACATCAAACGCGGAATCATACATGTCACAACTGGACGATCTTCACGCCGATTTCCAATCAAATCTGCCAACAGACTCCACATGCACCGATAAAACTGTGATCACCAACCACAACGCATACAGTTATCTGGCCAAGAGGTACGGTCTCGAGTTCATATCCATTCATGGATTAGATCCTGAAGGAGAGCCTTCTGCTGCCGACATCGCCGAAGCTGTCGAGGAGATTAACGAGGAGGGAATCACCGTACTTTTCATAGAGGAGTACACATCGAAATCAGCCGTAGATAGCATTGTCGAGCAGACTATTTCGGACACCATGCCCAACGGGGTTGCTGTAGAGTATCTGTACACGATGGAACTGGAGCCAAAGGACGACTCAGACGACTACATTTCGCTAATGAGGAAGAGCTTGGAGAGTCTCAAAGCAGGTTTGGGTTGCTAATTTGCACCTAATTGCTACTTTACAGTTAAGCGAGTTAGGGGGGGGAATATACCCCACCCTCCCTCGATAGGGAACTAGAGTTGGCGGGGGAAGCATAAACAAAGCATCATTTTCATCATCATCTCCCCCGCCAACAACCAACAAATTTGAAAAAAGAGAAATAATTGAGGTGAGAGAATTAGACTCGTCAGTATATTGCTGGAAAACAGTGGTTTAGCATTTCTCCTCTTCTGTATTATAGGTGCGTTGCTTTCGCTCTAACATGGAATGGGGGGAAACATGACTGAAGAAAAGTCGGAATTCCCCATCCTGAGCGTCAACAACCTGTCGGTGATGAGATCCGGAAACGAAATCATCGAGAACATCTCTATTGAAATTAGAAAGGGCGAGTTCTTGGGCCTTGTCGGCCCAAACGGCAGTGGTAAGACAACACTACTGCTAGCGATGCTCGGCGTCTTGAAGCCACTAAAGGGGAATATTTTGGTTTACGGCCACGAGCCTGCCTGCAAACATAACCTCGGGATGGTGGGATGGGTCCCTCAAGCCGCATCGCAACTTCCCAGTAACATCCACATTTCGGTAAGGGAGCTCATCCAGCTGGGTACTCTAAACCAAAAAAACTACCTCAAGAGGATGAACACGAAGAATTCTGAGAAGGTTGAGGGGGCCATTGAGATGGTCGGACTCACCGAGCTAGCGGATACCGACGTCTCCAGGCTCTCAGGAGGGCAACTCCAGAGGACTGTAATTGGCAGGGCATTGGCATCGGAGTCTGAGCTACTATTGCTTGACGAGCCCCTTGTGGGAGTAGATCGGTCTTCAAGGAACTCCCTCCTCAGACTTCTGGATGACCTATGTCACAATCACGGGAAAACGATCCTCATGGTTTCACACGATCTAGCTGCAGTGACTCAATCAGCCCATAGGATAGTCTATCTTGAGGGGGGGATTCAGTACGATGGCCCTGCAGATGAACTACCCGACCTCAATGAGTTAGCGAATTTGCGAGGTTTCGAGCACGTCCACTCAGGTCACGGTAACTCGCAACAGGTCGAATCAGACCATAGGCGGTGGTAATGATGGGTATCTCATCCATATTGATGGATATTTTGGGCCCAATTCTCAAGCAAATCGCACCCTTTGTCCCAGGGCAGACCTTTCCCCACTACTTCTCTGGTTTGTTCCATAATGGCCTAGTAGCATCTCTAATGGTCACAGTTGTAGCGGGTCTGCTGGGGTCCTTCCTTCTTGTCAGAAATCTCTCCCTGATCGGAGATGGCCTAGCCCACGTATCGTTCGGAGGGATCTGCGTTGGCATAGTGTTAGGCTCATCCGCCCCCTTGTGGTTCGCTCTTGTTTTCAGCGTAATTGCAGCGATACTGATTTTCGAGATGCAGAGGAACGAGATACTGACTGGTGACGCGTCAATAGCAATTTTCCTGACGGGGATGCTGGCGTTTGGCCTTGTGGTGTTGAGGATCTGGGGAGGGGGAGTAACCATCGATGTCGAGGGATACCTATTCGGAAATCTACTGCTAATTGATGAGCAGAGCCTTGATCTCATTCTTATTATCAGCATCTTTTCAATAATTAGCATCTCGTTACTCCACAATGGATTGCTAGCAATCACCATCGATCCCCTAGCCGCTCAGGTTCAAGGACTGCCGGCACGTGGAATAGGTTTGTTCTTCAGCGTGACCACTGCAATGGTCGTAGTCAGTATGGTCCAGGTAGTCGGGACGCTTCTCGTCACTGCGCTGCTAGTCACTCCTGCCGCAACTGCCCAACTCGTAGGCAGGAGTTTCCGCTCCTGCATTATTTGGACTCAGTTTTTCGGGCTTACCTCCGTGCTTCTCGGCCTCTACCTCTCTTCGGAGATTGAGACTGGTACAGGATCAATGATCGCCGTCGTCTCTGCAGCGATTTTCGGAATCGTGGCATTATGCAAAAGCGTCGTAATCCCAGTTTTCAATCCTAGGAACAACACCTAGGGCTCAAATGATTACTGGAAGGCAGTACAGATATCTATTGGCCGCATTTTCTCAATAGAGGTCATGCCAATGCCAAAGGGTAGCCTTCAAATCATCAGCCTTGGTCGTTATGTTGCTCAAGGGCGTGTAGCTTAGTTTGGCTGGAGCACCCGGCTGATAACCGGGAGGTCACAGGTTCAAATCCTGTCATGCCCACCAGAACTCAGTTTATGCCTAATTTTGCCGAATTAAACAATCAGAAGCATCATGAAGGGAAGTCCTCTCCACGAGAGTGAAATGCCTGTTCTGAGTGGGGCATCAGGGGGAAATATAGCCGCATCGTTAGCTCCGCTCTTGGGAATGGAGCAAATCCAGCTAGAGAACAGAAGGTTCCCTGATGGCGAAGCATACGTTAGGGTTCCGACCGATGCAATAGAAGCGGTCAGGTCTGAGCCTTCAGTTCTGGTTTCAAACACCTACCCCGACTCAGGAATAATGCAAACATTGCTCCTTCTCGGTGCGATATCGGACGTAAGAAGGGGGGATTTAGCGAATCTCAAGCAAGAGGGACCGCAGTCCTTAGAGGATGTCGGTCCGGGAATAGTTCTGGCAATCCCATACTATGGTTATGCCAGACAGGATAAGAGGTTCTCTCCCGGGGAGTCAGTTTCTGCGAGACAGATAGCGGATATGATTTCGGCATATTGTGATGGAATAGCAATACTAGATTTACACGCACCCGATGTCCTAAATGATGCGAAAATACCCATCGAATACGTCAGCTCAATGCCTGAGATTGCTAGCGAACTCTCCGAAAGAATCTCTCCGGACTTCATCCTCAGCCCAGACAAAGGAGCAATTT
>MDTE01041974.1_pt1 | contig 10352 bp, 10 predicted proteins | sample 811231 | NCBI WGS metagenome assembly MDTE01 (sample SAMN05326651, study PRJNA326480) | marine metagenome | isolation source: seawater | place: Indian Ocean: Red Sea | collected 2010 | reverse complement strand
CGAGCAGATTTGGGATTCCCTCGTTACTCTGATGGTCAAGGATCCCTTGCGCTACAGGCAACCCGCCCCCCCCAGTCTGCTGGACGTTCATGACGGTTGGTCCGCTCTGGAATTCATCGATAACCGGACGGATGGGAAATATCGCCTCGTTGATTCCCGGACCGGTGAAACCATCTTGGTTGACGGAGACGATCAATCCGCATCCTATGCCCAGCAAAAGGTTAGCGTTTCCTCCGGAAGCGGAAAAAACCAGACAGACCTAATCCTGGCCCGGGCCTCCGAGCTTCCGCAACCCGCCCCGTCAGGTCATTTGCTGAGGAAATTCGGCCAGTCGGAAAGACTTTTTGTAGTGGGGGCATCCAATCGGGTTGGCTCCGTTCCTCAGTTAATGGAATTGATGAACGGCTTTCCCACCGAGGTCCTCACCAGTGACGATTCGCTCCTTTTCCGAAAAGTCCGCTCCGTTTCCGATCCTCGGAAACAAGCGGAAGTTGCCTTTCTGAGCATATTGAACCGCTTGCCGACGGAATCCGAAAAAAAACTCCTTCTCAAGCAAACCGGTTCATCCGAAGGCGATCTTTCGGATTTGATCTGGGCATTGCTCAATACTCCGGAATTTTTCTTCATCAAATAAACGTTCCCTCCATGCCATGAAAGAATTATTGAAATCTCTCGACGAACCAACCCGCAGGGCATTTCTCCTGTACGCTGCAAGAGCAACCTTGGGCGTAAGTTTGGCCCCCTGTTTTCTCAATGGGGCGAAAGAACCCCCCACCCTTCCGGAGCCTCCGAAAAAAGCCCCCTGCGAACGGGTGATCTTTCTCTACATGAAGGGCGGAATGAGCCAAATCGACACCTTTGACCCCAAGGATTCCCAAGACATCGGAGGGCCCAGCAGGCCCATCGCTACCCAGAGCGCCGATCTGCAACTCTCCGACAAGTTGCCCAAGCTCGCCATGCAAGGCAATGATCTCTCCGTCATACGTTCCATGACGACCAAGACCGGATCACATTCCGGGGCCCGCTACGTCATGCACACGGGCTACCGTCAAAGAAACGGCATGACCCATCCGCAACTCGGATCGTGGGCCCAAATGTTTCTGGGCAAATCCGATCCGATCCTTCCCTCCAGCGTGGTCATTGCAAGCGGAAACCCGGGCCCCGGTTTCCTGCCCCCGGACTACAGCCCCCTGCCCATTGGCAACGCTTCCCGGGGGATCAAGGATTTGCTTCCCAAAATCGACAAGGCAAAACTGGAAAAGCGGGTTCGCCTCGCCAAGGGTTTTTCCTCCTCCTTCGCCCATTACTTTCCGCACGAGGAAGTCAAAGCCTATTCGGACTTTTACGATCAGACGGTCAAGTTCATATCCGGTGACATGGCCGAGCCTTTCGACATCATGCGCGAACCGGGAAATTTGCGCAACCGCTACGGAAATCATGCATTCGGGCAAGGAGCACTCCTCGCGAGAAGACTGGTCGAGCGAGGCGTCCGGTACGTCGAGGTAACTTCAAGCCGCAGCTGGGACTCGATGCATGGCGGTTCGCGGAACCTTGCCAATTTGGCAAACGAGCTGGATGGTACCGTTTCCTCCTTGATGACTGACCTCCGGGACCGCGGAATGCTCGACTCGACCATGATCGTGGTGACCAGCGAATTCGGGCGCACCCCCAAAGTCAAGGGCAACGGTGGCCGGGACCACCATCCCAACGGATTTTCCGCGATGCTCGCAGGCGGGGGAATCAAGGGCGGGATCGCCGTGGGGGAAACCGATGAGAACGGACGGGATCCCTTTCCAGAATTCGAGCCCAAGGACTTGCATGCCACCATTGCCGAGGCTCTCGGAATGACGGGGGCGAAAATCAGACGCCTGCCCGGACGCCCATCCTTCCTCGGTGGCAAACCCAAGCCAATCAAGGAAATCCTCGCCTAATTGTTCCTTACGACGGTCGGTTCCTTATCCCAAAAGAGATAAACCGGGAACTTGATCGTTTCCAGAAAATAGCAAGAAATCCCGCCATCCGACTGCCACCAGTCATCATCTGAAAAAACCTCGTTGGGAGCACCTGCCACTTCCACCACGATCCCGCAGTCGTCAAAGATTTTTTCAAAGGCATAACGAGCCCGGCGGGTATGGAATTCATCGGTCACGATGATGATGCGCGTCCACCCTTTGTCCTTCCCGTAAGCCAGAACGTCCTCGGCCTCGTCGAAGGTCGAGGTTGCCCCGTCTCCCAAACTCGGGATCGTTTCCCAAGTTGCATTAAGTTCCATCCTCCTGGCCACCTCACGGGCAAACTCCAGGTCGCTCGTCTCCAGTTTTGAGAATTCCTTGTTCCTCTTTTTCTCATCGGTCAAGTAGATCGATGGCGCATACCCCTGATTCCAGAGTCTGAGCGTTTCAGGGACGCGGGTAGCTTTCCCACCCGACAGGCAAACTAGCGCATCCGCCCCCTTGGTTGCGGTTTGAACGCTGAACAAGCAGGCATAGCCCGTCAACAAGGGTTTGCGAAAAATCAAGACAAGGACAAAGACAAGAAATAAGGCCGAAACCACCCAAAGGGCTTTTTTGCCCCAGCTCATTCCCGCAACGAAAGAATGCCCTCGATTTCCACACATGCCCCCCCAGGCAACCCGGAAACCCCAAAGGCGCTGCGCGTGCCCACCCCGCAATCCTCCCCCCAGATATCGCGGAACAACTCGCTGCAACCATTGATTACTTGGGGATGCTGGGTAAAGTCAGGCACCGCATTGACCATGCCCAGGAGCTTGATCACCCGCTCCACCCGATCCAACGAATCCAAGCTTTCGCGAACCGTGGCCAACACGTTCAACCCGACTTGACGGGCCGCCCGTGCTCCTTCTTCCACACCAAGGTTTTCCCCGACCTTGCCCGTGATTATCCCGCCATCGGGCAACAGCGGAAGATGTCCGGAAAAGTAAGCCAGTCCATCCTGAACGAACAAAGGCTTGTACAACCCGGCAGCCTTGGGTGCGGGGGGAAGTTCGATGCCCAATCTTTCGAGCGATTCTTCTGCAGTCATCCCACGAAACTAAAATTTCCTGCTCCTTGAGCAAGCGTCAAAAGTTCGGCCAAACTGAGATTTCGGGGTTGATTCATACAATTATACGTCTAGCAAGATTGCTATGCCCGAATTAAAATTCTCACGCAGAAAACTGCTCGGATCAGCAGCCCTTGCCGGACTCGCTCCGGCCATTGCCACAAAGGCCATGGCCGCTCATCATTCGAAGAATGCAAAAGCCACCTTGAAAAAGGGGGGGGTGATGGTCTTTCAAGGAGATTCCATAACGGATGCCGGACGCAACAAGAAGGACCCCAAGCCGAACGAACAAAAATCATTCGGAAAAGGCTACGCCTGGATGGCAGGTTCCCAGTTACTGATCTCCAATCCCGCTCACAAGCTCACCCTGCATAATCGGGGGATATCCGGGAACAAAGTTCATCAACTTGCCGCCAGGTGGGACAAGGACTGCCTCGAACTCAAGCCCGACGTGCTCAGCATCCTCATCGGGGTGAACGATATCTGGCATGGGCTGAATGGCAGGTACGACGGTACGGTCAAAACCTACGAGGACGATTTCCACGCCCTGCTCGAAAGAACGAAAAAAAACCTGCCCAAGGTACAGTTGGTCATCTGCGAACCCTTCGTCCTGAAGTGCGGGGCGGTCAACGAAAAATGGTTTCCCGAGTTCAACAAGTACCGGGCCGTCGCAAAAAAATTGGCCAAAGCCCATCATGCTGTTTTCGTACCCTTCCAAGCGATGTTCGACGAGGCAGTCAAATACGCCCCCCCCAACCATTGGGCCGGAGACGGCGTACACCCGAGCCCGCACGGTTCCTCCCTAATGGCTCACTTTCTGCTCAATTCCATACAAGTTTCCTAAGAAGGGAAACGCGCCCTCCTGCCACACCTCATGAAAGCCCTCCAATTGGCTGCGCCCAAATCCTTCAGATTCCTGGACGCCCCCGAACCTCCCAAACCCGCTCCCGGAGAAGCTCTCATCCGCACGTCAAGGATGGGCATATGCGGGACCGACGTCAGCTGCTACCTCGGGAAATTTCCCTTCTTCGACTACCCTCGCATTCCCGGTCACGAACTGGGTGTGGAAGTGCTCGAGGTCGGGGAAGGCGTATCCAACGTCCGCCCCGGGGATCGCTGCTCGGTCGAGCCATACCTGAATTGCGGGCAATGCCATGCCTGCGCCAAGGGCCAGGAAAACTGCTGCGAAAACCTCAAGGTCTTCGGAGTCATGATGGATGGCGGACTGTGCGAACGCTCGATCATCCGGGCGGAAAAACTTCACCCATCGAGCAAGCTTGACTTCGAACAACTCGCTTTGGTCGAGACGCTCGCCATCGGTTGCCATGCATCGGACCGTGGAAACCCGAAAACGGGAGAACACGCCCTCGTCATCGGAGCCGGCCCGATCGGTTTGGCCACGCTCGAGTTCAACCGCCTGACCGGGGCAAACATTACCGTCATGGACATGGCCGAGGATAGGCTCGAGTTTTGCCGACAAACTTATGGCATCGAGAATCTCGTTCAATTCAAGGGCGACGGTTCGGAACTTGAAAAATGCAGGGAAATCACCAACGGCAACCTCTTTGACGTCGTTACCGACGCTACCGGTAACCCAGGTTCGATGTCCGGCGCTCTCGAATACGTCGGACATACCGGAACCCTCGTCTACGTCGGCATTACGACCGAGGAAGTCTCCTTTGTCCATCCCGCCCTTCACCGCAAGGAAATGAACCTCCTTGCCTCGCGCAACGCCCTGCCCCGCGATTTCCCAAGAATCATCAACTTGATCGAAGACGGGACCATCGACACCGATCCCTGGATCACTCATCGCTTGGGATTCGACGAAGTGGGCGATCGTTTCGAGAGCTTGATCCAACCGGACTCCGGGGTACTGAAGGCAATCATCGAGGTAACCGACTGAAAACCCGGGCTTTTCAACTCGCAAGCTAGCCCTATGCGGATATTCTGTGGTTCCCAGATGGAACGAACGATCACGACTTTCTACCAATTTACCGATCTTCCGGATTTTCAAGAATGGAAGATTCGCCTGGAAGAGCTTGGGGAGAAGGAAAAAGTGCTGGGTACCATCATCTTGGGGAAAGAGGGGATCAACGCGACCATATGCGGACCGAAAGATGGGGTTCGTGATTTCCTAGCATTCATCCGGGCAGACGAACGATTTGCGGAGATGCCCAGTCGCTCTACCTTCACCTCCAGGGAAACCTTCTACCGTTTGCGCGTCGCAATACGGGACGAAATCGTCACCCTCGGGGTTCCCGGGATCGACCCGACCGAACTTGTCGGGCAGTACGTCGAACCCGAGGATTGGAACGCATTGCTTTCGGACCCGGATGTCCTTCTCGTGGATACCCGAAATGACTATGAAGTCGAACTGGGCACGTTCAAGGGCGCCCTTGACCCGAACACCCAAAACTTTTCCGAATGGCCGGAATTCGTAAAGGATTCCCTGAAAAATTCACCCAAGCGGAAAATTGCGATGTTTTGCACGGGGGGCATCAGGTGCGAGAAAGCATCTTCCCATCTTTTGCAAAACGGATTCGACGAAGTATATCATCTCCGGGGAGGCATCCTCCATTACCTCGAAAAAGTCACTCCCGAGGAAAGCCAGTGGGAAGGCGAATGCTTTGTCTTTCATCACCAGGTCTCGGTCACTCACGGTCTCAAGGACGGAAAGGCTGTTCTTTGCTTCGGCTGCCGATGGCCCCTGACGAACGAGGACCTGTCCTCCCCTGATTACGAGGAGGGCGTTTCATGCCCAAAATGCAACGAGGGCTTGAGCGACGACAAGCGCGAAGGTTTGCGCGAACGCCAGCGTCAGGTCGAACTCGCCCGCAAGCGCGAGGAAACCCACATCGGGCGAAAGATGCCAACGCCTCCCCCTTCCTGAAAACACCGCCAATCGCTTGATAATCGGCCAAAGCTCGCTTATTGTTGGGAGGAAAAACTGATGATAAAGACCAAGACAAGCAAACCTGTTCTCCACCCGAGCGAAACTGACCATCTCCTCCCCTCGGCATGGAAAAGCGGTTCCCTCAAATACGACGAGCTCAAGCCCCTTGCGGAGGGCGGAACCGGTAAAATTCACACGACCGTCGATCAAAACCTCCACCGGACGGTTGCCTACAAAACCTTGCATGCCGACCTGCGCGATTCGGAGATCGAAACCAAGCGCTTCCTGCGCGAAGCCCGGGTCACCGCCAACATTCAACATCCCGGCACGCTTCCGGTTTACGAGCTTGGAAGGGATCGCGAGGGCCAGCTTTTTTTCACCATGAAGAAAGTCGAAGGACGGGATCTTCGGCAGATTCTGCTCGACCTGCGACACGAAGTACCCGACGTCATGGATGAATTCCCCCTCCCCCGCCTTCTCGACATCCTCATTCAAGTTTGTCAGACCATTGCCTATGCGCATGACATCGGAGTCATTCATCGCGACCTCAAGCCGGCAAACGTCATCATCGGAAAATTCGGAGAAGTTTACGTTCTCGACTGGGGTTTGGCTAAAGTAATGGGATCCCCGAGGCTTTCCTCACCCGAATTGTTGGAAGAGGAAGACCAGCAAGACGTGAGTCTCACACCGACGGGAAGACACTATGGAACCCCAATGTACATGTCTCCCGAAATCGCCCGCGGTGATTCGGAACTCGATCACCGGACGGACGTTTTCTCCCTTGGCATCATGCTCTTCGAGATCCTGACCCATCAATTCCTGATCGATGGTGAAGACTTTATCGAGATCAAGAAAAAGCTACTCGAACAACCCTTCCCTCTTCCACGCGAAATCGCCCCCGAAAAATCCATCCCCAAGGATTTGCAGGCAATTTGCATGAACGCATTGAAAAGGGACAAGGAGAAACGCTATCCAGCAGTAACCGAACTCCTTACGGATCTTCAGCGTTTCAGGCACGACGAGGAAGTCTCCGTATACTGGTATTCCGGTTGGGAGAAGCTCACCCGATGGAACCACCGGCATGCCTATTCAATCATCTCCATTCTGTCCGCCCTTGCCGGGGCAGGCATTTATGCATTGTTTCAAAAATAGAGAGTCCCGTTAACGCTCGGTTGCCCCTTTTTTTGAAAAACGAGGGGGTGGAGGGAGGCTCAGAGGTCGGGAAAGAGGCTTCCGCCCTTGCCGATCTTTTTTGTCCGGCAATCCCTGCATACGCAATTCGCCCCGTGATCGCTCAAATCGGGTTCTTTTTTTGCTCCAGCGGGAATTTCAGCCGGCATCTGGTCGAGAATATTTTCCGGTTTTTGCGAGCCTTTCGGTCGCCCCTTCGCAATTCTTGGAGTTCCGATATCTCCCGATCCGGCTGGGGAAGTAGGCTCGGAAACTTCGACCGGTTCGGTGGAAAGTTGGGAAGAAAGACGAACCACCGGCTTTGGATTCGGGCGGGGAGCCAAGGGATTCGCCGTTTGGGTCCCCACCGAGCCCGCCCCCTTGGCGTACTTCTGGTACAAAGGTTTCACGGCTTCCACAAAATTGGAATTCGCTATGTGCATGGATGCATAAAATTTATTTCCTACCGGTTGATACACAATCAGGCCATCAGGCGATTTTGGATGAAATTGGGTAGCCCGCAACGCCCCTCCCACCGCAACCGGGATCTTCGCAAGTTTGTTCGCATCCTGCAAGGTGACCGTTCGGCTGGTAACCTTTACCGCGCAAGGAAAGATGAGCGTGGTATTCTTTTTGGCCCAAGCGAGAATCTCTTCCGATTCCGTCTTGCTCGTCTGGACCGGGGCACTCGGTCTGATGGTCGGCTGAGCCGGTGTAGCCCGTTGGGCCCGGACGAGATCATCCTTGGCTTCCGACAAATCGCGCTTCGTTTCCGCCAACTGATCGCGCAACTCATCTATTTCGCTCATCGATCGGGATTCCGAAGACGCAAATTCCTCGGTTAACGCTTTGTTCTTCGAGCTTAGCTCCTTGCTCACTTTGGTCAGCCTGTCGCGCTCATCCTCAATCTCCTTTTTCTCGGCAAGAAAGAATTTTTCGTAATCCTCGAGCTCCTTTACCTTCTCGGTCAAGGAAGCGACTTCGCCAGCAGAAGAATCATCGCCCGCAATGAACATACCCACCAACCCGAGAGTGCTCAAAAAGGCAACCGTACAGGCAGCCACGGCCACCCAGTTGCTTTTTGACTTCTGGACCGCGCTCCCCTTGAACGCATTCTGCATATTGGCAACCTTGCCCTGCATTTGCTTGAGAGCTTGATCCTTTTGGGTACCGGCGGACGCGACCTGTTGCAATTGAGCCAGGGACGTTTGCAATTCCTTGCCCATATCCACGACCTTCTTGTTCCCCTCGACCAGACGACCCGAAAGTATGCTCGCCACGTTCAGGCAAAGCTGCCCGCCCGCCGTACCGTTGCTCCCGATAAACTCAAGCATGCGCTGATGGTCGATCCGCCAAAGAATGCTTTCGCCCAAAGCCTGTACGTCAGCCGAAGCTACGCCTCCTCCGAGAAAAGCCATTTCACCAAAGGCCGCGCCCGCACCGAGGCTTGCAATCTGCTGGCTATTCCCCGCTGCATTCTTCTTGGAAACGGCGGCATCTCCGGCAACCAGAGCATATAGGTATTTTTGCTCATGACCGTCAGCAACGAGAATCTCGTTCTCGGCCAGAACCCACTCGCCACCGAACTTCAATTCTTCCATCTCCGCCTCGGCAATGTTTGCGAAAAGACCCGTATTGGGCAGATCGTAACCGGCTTCAATGACGTCTTCGCGATGTAGAAGTTTCATGCTCTTTCAAGTCTAGCCATCAACCAAGACAAAGGGCAAGGCAAGAAAAGATCAACTCTCCTCATTAGGGAAAAATCAATGGCAACACTTACCGTGCTTCTTCAGCCGCCAGTAGTTGTAGGGCCAGGCCGCAAGAAAACCGGCTCCCAAGGTCACGGGCAGAATGGAGAGGGTGATCCTGGGCTCACCCATCATTCCATAGTCCGCGAGGTTCATCGCTGCCTCCATGAGAATCATCGAGATCATGCTCATTCCGACCGCAGTGCGGAACGCTTCCTTGGGCCCCATTTGCTTCCAGAGGATGAAGGTTTCCAATATCACGCTGGTCACGATTCCCGAGACCATGGCCGTGATCCAAACGATCGTCCAAAGTTCACGGGGGATTCCTTCCGGCGAATGATATTCCTGAAAAAGATAAATCGCGCCCAAATCTCCGATGGCGCATCCGAGGAGACAAAAGAAGGTGTTCTTGGCCGAGCGCAGAAAAGGCATCCCTTGCCAAAGGCTTAGGCCGCCCGACGGGATTGCCCGTCGAGGACCCGGTCGATCGAGGAAACTATTTTGCTGACCACCGGCACCGCTACCGAGTTTCCGAATTGCTTGTAGCAGACGTTGCGGCGCGGGTGAAGACGGAAGCCCCCGGGAAAGCCCATCAACCTGCGGCACTCCTCGGGGTGAAGACGCCTGACCCGCCCGTCGACCAGGTACATCCCGGTCTTCGCCCCAATACCGCCCCCGAAGGCGGAAAGCGTAATGGCGTGGCCCTTGGGACTGTAAATGCGTTCTCCCTGCCCTCCCTTGCCCACCGTGCCGATGCGCAAGGGGCGGTTTTCACGCTCGACGGGAAACTCGGAGGAAAGAAACAGGTCGTCCCGTTCGATAACCAATTCATCCAGCCCCGGATCGTCCGAAGGAAGAAGGACGTCCTCGACCGCGACGTCCCGGTCCGTGGGCTCGGGAAAACGAAATCCTGATATGCTCAAGTCCTTGCGGAAACAGACAAAGTATATGCGCTCGCGCTTCTGAGCGACCCCGTAGCGCGAGGCATTGAGCACGGAGTAATGAACTTCGTAACCCAACTTCTCAAGCAAATCGACGGTGGTCTCCAAGGTTCGTCCTTCGGCATGGCCGCGAAAATTCTTAACGTTCTCGAGAAAAAGAACAGGCGGACGGTGATGCCGGGCGATGCGCAGGATTTCGTAAAGGAGCGTGCCCCGGGCATCCTCGAATCCACCTTGGTTTCCCGAAATGCTGAAGGGTTGACAAGGAAATCCCCCGCAGAGCAGATCGTGGGCAGGCATATCTCGCTCGGGAATTTCCGTAAGGTCACCCGCCGGCTCCTCCCCGAAATTCTCGGCGTAGGTCAACCGGGCGTCAGGATCAAGGTCGGAGGAAAAAACGCAAGTATGTCCGTTCTCGCCAAGAGCTTGGCGAAACCCGCCGATACCGCAAAAGAGATCTATGAAGCGCAATTTTCCCATTCCCACTTACACCAAACCAACCCCTAAGGACTGATCGGAAAAAGGGCAACCGAGAAAGAT
>MDTE01145662.1_pt1 | contig 10353 bp, 5 predicted proteins | sample 811231 | NCBI WGS metagenome assembly MDTE01 (sample SAMN05326651, study PRJNA326480) | marine metagenome | isolation source: seawater | place: Indian Ocean: Red Sea | collected 2010 | reverse complement strand
GGCCCCGGCAATACGGAAGTCATGTGCCAACCGCGGTCAACAAACGACGGCGTGTGGCGTTTGACTGGTCGATCAAGGTTTAGTGATTCTCGCTGGGGGATGTGTTGTCCCATCTCAATCTTGTGATAGGTGATCGGCATATACCAACGGCATCCTTGATCCCGAAGGAATTCAAAAGCGGCGAACAGTGATCCTTGATTCCCCTGCCCGATGATTGGGATATCGCCAGCACCATATCCGATATAGATGGTGTCTTGCGGCCACTTGTCGGGATTGTGTTTTTCGAGGTTGCTTGCTGTCCGTCCGAGGATGATTGATCGCGAGTTTTGTTGATTGGACTCACTTGCAATCGGAATAATGTCTCCCGTCATTAATTCGATATTTAGGCGGAGTTGATTAGCAGCATGTTGCTCAGCTGCCGTTGGTTGGTCTGGGATGACTATCTGCGAAAGTCGGCTTGTTTTTGCTGAGTCAGGTTCGTTGGCAGCGATATACGAATGGAATATGCCTTCCATCAGTAGTGAAGAAGTTACCAATATGGAAATGAGTAGTTTCATGATGCTTTATTGGTAGGCAACTGGCGGGCGAATGACTGTTCCGAAAGGCGAGGCGAAGTCGAGAGTCTAATTTTGAGTTAGTTTGTGGAGTTAGTTAGTTCAGCCGGTGGATCTAATGGAATTGGCATCAGAGGGCGCATTGGTAATGGTTCTACGATTAATGATGGCTTAATGAGACGACTGCATCATGGATCAAATGTTGTCGGGGTTTACAAGTCCCATGCTATGAGGCAACTGGCAGTCAATGCAAATCGTTTATTGAATTTATCGTGGATTGGTTGGTCTCATAGATGAAATTCGGATAAGCACAGAAAACATCGCCATTGTTGGAATGAATTTGCATCTGTTAATTAATAGAGGAATGAAAATAAGGGAAGACGCACTATCTATGGAGTCACTTGCATGATCCTCAACGATAAGAGAGCAACTTGGATGTTCGTGGCCATCATTGCTGCAATTACATGTGGATGTACCGACGCCTCTCCGTCTGCAACAAGCGAATACCAATTTCGCGGGTTTAATGAGCTCATCGGCGTACCACTTAATAAGGCAGAGCAGAAATTCGCCGGTCGCTACAGAGACCTCGATGTGGACGATGAAGGAAAGATTTCTTCAGAAGCGATTTACCGTAAGGATCACACCTATACGTACGTGCTGAGATATAGAGACGATGACGAAGATGGAAACCCACGCGGAGAAATCGTTGCAGAGGTCTATCATGGCGTGTGGGCCGTGACAGGTGATTACCTGGTGTGTCTTACCGCATACGCTGAGGATCCGAATATTGACGATGAGTATTTCGACCAGCTCATTCCTATCCCTTACAAGGTGGATTCATGGGAAAAGAAAGGGTACCGAATTACACAAGTCGAAGACGATTATTCTTTACAGGGAACGGCAGTTGAGTCCTTTGAATTTGAGCAAATGCAACAGTACAACCCAGCATCCGCTATTCAAAACGCTGGTGAAGTTGTGCATCAAAAGATGCGAGAGAAGATTCCGACACTGCTTGGGCCGAAAGGAAATACGACTACCAACCAAGAGTTCGCAAATGCAGTGATCGAGGGGTTGCCAGCCACCACCCCTGAGAAATTGGTTGAGTCGGTTCTTGGATTACTCGCCAATGATGAGATGGCTAAGTTCCCGTATCTCACAATTCCGCCTTTAGAGGACATATTGATTATCAATTGGCAAGCTCGTCCGGAAAAGTTGATCGGTGAGTCGATAGAATCGGTCAAGCGCGAACTTAATGAAAGTATAAGGGGGGCTCACAGTCATGCGGAATCAGTTTGGAAGTCCCTCCATGAAAGTCTGGATATTGACTGGAGTGGTGTAACGGTTGACGAGATTAAATACGATATTTCGATAGACGACTCTTTTGGTATAGACATGAAGGTCGCGGACGTTGAGGTATTGATATCCGCTCAGGGAGAAAAACTGCCTTTGGAATTCGAAGGATGCCGGCAGGTAAATGGTCGTTGGTATGTGACGCGGGGAATAAGTGTCCAAGATCGTGTCAGTATGAATTAGGGAATCACCTAGCCTAGAAACCCCCTTCAAACCATGCCTCATGCTGGTTCAAATTCGTGATCAAGAATGCCATGTCTGATTACCCGCATGTAGTCGACGCAATCAGGGTCTTGGAGATCATCTATTCGTCATGGCTGTTCGACGTGGCCGATGATGACCGGTTTCCAAATGCCAGCGGCAAAACGATTCTTGATGACCTGAATGACCAAGTCATGCTCGGATCGCAGATCCAAATCCTCTGGTAAGTCAATTGCGAATGCTTTGTTCCACATGATGGCCGGGTCAGCTTGCTGCTCCGCGATCAGTTTGCCATCGATGAATATCCTCGCCCGGCCGTCTACTGAACCAAAGAACATACGCAGTTTTCCAGCCTGATTGGATTCTGTCGCTGCTGAGAAGGACGTATCGGGTACTTTAAACTTCACTCGATACCAACCAACGCCTCGATAGTCTTTCCATGGATCCTGACGGGTCCAGAAGTTATCGGTGCGGATCGGTGACCAGTCTGTTGGTGCTGATTCGCGATCATGCCACCTGGCTTCTAATCCGGAATCCTCTGGATCCGTCTTGAATTCCCAGTTTGTTGGTAATGTAAGGAATGGCTTTTCCAAAACAGGTTCCGGGCGCCAATTAAGCAGCATCGCTCTGGTTGGGTCGATTACATAATTGCCATTGGTACCCCAAAGCTCCATTACTTTGGAGTGGGCTGCACTAGCGATGCGCATCGACTCGACTGTAATTGGCTCACGGTCCGGCCCACGTCGTGTCGCGATGTATTGAGTGAAGATGGCATGCCCAAATTCCGCGATGCTTATTCTGCCTAATAGCAGCGGATCGCCTTTTGCCTTTTGGCGTGCAGCATCTAGGTGCTGTGTGCCAGCATGCGTCTCGGCTACGTTGTATTCCACCGCATCGCCAACAAATGGTGTAGGCGCACCTTCGGGTAATTCCCACTTGAGCATTTGGACGTGCATGTGGTTGTAGTACTCCAGCATCTCATCGGCGGCGACCCCGTAGTAATGTTTGCAGACATCAGCTAACACGTGCTCATATCTCGCGTCCCGATCCCATAATGAAGCCGCGCGTATGTTAAACAAAATCATTGATGGCCCAATGGTGTTATCTGTTTCGCCGAGATAGTGCCTCATTCCCCATCGTTCATTGAGTGCCTTCAGATGGTTGTTGACAAGAAAGAACCAAAAGGCCGGGCAGTCAATGTTGTTAAAGCTTCCATAGTCATAAAGACCAAAATTCTTAACCCCCATGGCCTGCCATTTGTTCATCGAGTCGGTAATCCCAACGGTGGAGGGATGCCGTTCAAACAACGAGCGAGCCGGGCTCACCTGAAAATAGGTAATTTTGAGAAGTACATTGGGATGGATGCGTTCTCGCACTGGCGGTGTGCCGGTAGATGCGTAGGCGTACATTTCGATGAGTTTGTCCGGGTGCACTTTACTAACGCGTGCAGCGACTTCATTTACAAAGTTCAAAGCACGATCCGTCATAGGTAATTTGGGATGCCCGCTATCTTGCAGTTCCCACGGGCCTTTACCCTCATCACCGTCCTGTGATCGGCACGTCTCACATTGGCACCATCCTGCCGGTTCGTCGTCAGCGCTACATGCAGCCACCTGCGCATCCGGATTCTCATCGAAGTATTTGATGATTTGGCTGACCACGCGGTCTCGGTAGTCTTGATTGCTTGTGCAGACCATATTGGGTCGTCCAGCGGGATGCCAAAACTCTCGCTTGCCATTAATCAGTGGCGCCCATTCCTCCGGTGGATCCTTCGGCAAGTATGAATACCAGGCATGATTGAGTCGCTGAAGGTGACTGTGACCTCGATGAGCACCGAGGTCATGGGTTTCCCCAGATCCATGCCACACTGCGTTGATGCGATTGCGTACTGCCCAATCGAAGTAATCATTTCCCAGTACGTTGATGACTTCGCCGCGTTGTCCATAAAGCGTCGGATGCAAAAGGAATCCACGAACATTCCAGTCTGGAGATTCCGTACGTGCGCCCACGGGTATTTGCAATGCATCACGGTTAGGGATCACCTCACCGCGCGATCCGGGTAATACCCAGCGGCACCCCTGAGTTTTAAGGAAATCGTAAACGGCATAGAGCGTACCTCGAGGGCTATTGCCGACGAGGTGAAGTTTGTTTTCGCCAGCTGCGACGGTATATGACTCCGACTCGAGTCCCTCTAGTTGCTGGTTCACGTCTGCCAATCCAGCACGTCCGATTACTATGGTCTGACCGGGAGAGACAGCGTCTCGTCCTTGCAGTCCGGGTGTACTGCCGGTCATCCGCCAAAGGAAGTACTGCAATTCCCATGCGGCGAACGATTCTGCAGGGTGTGGATCCGGCGGAAGTATGATTTGGCCGATGGATAGGGCGTTGGTGACAGGTACCTTGCTTGTTTTCAAGCGAATAATATCAACGCGTGGTGCGCGGATTCTACATGAGCCTCGGACAGCTTGGATTCTCAATGTGCAAGGGCTTACTCCTTCATGCTCAAATTCAGTTTTGATTCGCACCCATTGCTTGTTCGAATTCGGCGTAGGCCCCTGCTCTTTCGAATATTCGTCGTTGCCGCAAATGAGCTTGATAAGGCCGTCATCAAGTGCATCGACTTGTACTTCAACACTGAATTCGTATTGGCCAGGCACCAAGGGAACATCTTGTGACATCCAAAGGCTGCCGTACATCTGAATGGCAGTTTTGACTTTAGGGTCGCGATGGGCATCCGGTTCCGCGAGTACCTTTAATCCGTCGCTTGAATTCCAGTCTTGCCTATGCGGTGAAAGCCAAAAACCGGAGACCCACTTGAAGTTGCTGTTTCGCAGTGGAAAAGAATCATCTGCCTTGAGCGGTGCAAGTACCACAAGCATGCAAAACAGAACCGAAATGGCCAAGTGATTGGATGAAATTCTTGAGGCCATGGATTGCTATCGCTTGCGGGAGCAAGTATTTGTTTGCTACTGCGTGATGACTATCGAGTCATCGGTTACTTCTATGTTTACGACTACGACTGGATTACCTTCTCTAATAGTAATCATCGGCGTGGAGGAACCGTTTAGCAATTGTGGAGATTCGGTTTGGAGATTCGTATCCTCCTCTAAGTTTGCATTGTATGTATTGCTAAACTCATCAGAGTCAGCAGAAATGCTATTGATGGTCTCGAGGGATGCAATAGTGTTTTTGGCAGTGAGGGAAACGCGATAGTCACCGGGTGGAAGGCCTTCGAAGATGATTGGAGTCGGATTGGTATCGGTCGCAAATATGGAGTGTACGGAAAAGCTGCCATCGGAGTTTACGTTGCAACGCGCATCGACGAAGTTGTTGGGTGCGAACTGTGGTGTAAAAGTGATGGAAAAATCATCTTCAGCTAAGTCAAATTCAGCATGATTGTTCGTCAATTGACCTGTCACGGTCACAGTGGTTACTTCTATTGACTGCTCGGTTTCATCATTGTTGCCGCCAAACAACGACTGTAGGTCATTGTCTGGTGCACTTGAGCCCTCGCTAGCCACGGAGTCACCAGAGTCGGTGATATCAGCTGAGTCATCTCCACCTAGGACGAAAAATAAAACTAGAGCAATCAATACAATGGCGCTACTGCCGCCGATAATCCACCATTTTGCTTTACCACTCTTTTGGGAGACATGGGTCACTGCCACTGTTGGTGGTTCAGGAACGAAGTTGCCTGCTACTGGGATTGCTGGCATAGGCATCGGCGGGGGTGTGTTGGTGACGGTGACGATTTTTTGGCAGCCGGGGCATTTTCCTTGCTGCCCAACAAGTGATGCTGGGAGTACAGCCGAGTGTCCACAATGTGGACAAATGAAATTGATTTGAGACATGTCGCGCTTATGTTAATCTGAGAGCGAGAATCATCGGGGTTCGCTATAATCTGAAACGGCCCGCTTACTGCCAAATTATATCAAATCACCTTAAGAATTACGCAACTTGGCATTGAGTGCCTGATCTCCATGAGAGCTAAAGCTAAATGAAAAAACACACATATTCGCAGTCAACTGGGTTTGCGTTGAGTGAACTCATAGCCATCCTTGCACTGGGGTGGCTCATAGTGGGGATGGCTCTACCAGCTGTAACTGCAAGTCGCGAAGCTGCACGCAAACTTAGCTGCATTAATAACCTCAAACAACTCGGGTTAGCACTTCGCACCTACGAAAATACCTATAAGAGCTTTCCTCACACCGGTGCATATTTTTGGAATAGACAATCCAGGAATCCGTATACATGGCATGAGTCGAGTCACGGAGGTTCATTTGTAAAGCTCCTACCATTTATAGAGCAGGATCCACTTTATAGGGCTTTTTTTGCAAGTCCTCGCTACGTTGGTGTCAGAACTGAACAGCCATTTAAAGGTTGGTCGCGACTTGAAACGGCGGAAGTTGGATCAGGAAGCTTTGCAAGGTCCAAAGTAATCGATACTTTGATTTGCCCCTCTGCTCAAGTTAAGCCTCATTTGCACCACACGGACATAAAACGAGCTCCGGCCATTGCAACATATGGGTTTAACATTGGATCTCAAAGCATGCCCTCCAATAAAGGCATGTGTCTGGAATACTCCGGCGACGTGTTTAAGACGGGCCCTGCGGATCATGGAAATGATGCCAGAGGCTACAGAATATCGGGCGTGTTTGCACGGGGCGCTTGGGCGGTTCGACTTCGCGATGTCTCAGATGGCGAAAGTCAGGTTATTGCGATTGGAGAAGTATTACCGCACAAATCGGACTTTATGGCGAAGGGGTGGGCGCACATGGATAGCATGTGGGCGGCTACAGTAGGACCGATCAATTATCCGATTGTTGGTATTGGGGATCCTGGATTTGCGTGGGACAAGGCATCGAAAAAGAACCCGCACAACTGTACTCACTTCTCAAATTGGTCCACATCACAGGCCTTTAAGTCGCGTCATAAAGGTGGAGCAGAGTTTGTGTTCGTTGACGGTTCTGTGCATTTTCTTTCGACGTCGATTGACTACATCCTGTATCAGCGTTTGGGTGACCGGCGAGATGGAGGTCCAATTAGCTACGATGCGTTTGGCCGATAAGCTAGTTGAAATCTTGAGCTGATTTCATAACGCTTCATAAGCAATGAAATCACTTGGTCAGAAAGACATCACTGGTTACTACCAACTTGACCAAGTCTCGCAGGTGGTTGCCTGTTTTGGCGAGTTGAGCCACGATTTCCTCAACCTCGCCCCGATCATAGGGCTCGAGCACACGCCCGCTGGAGTATGCAAGCAACTTCCTTGTTAGGCCTCGCACGATTCTTGATTCGTCTTCGACTAACATCGCCTTAAGCGCAACGATATCGGTTAGTTCTTTACCGTTGGCAAGCGTTGTGGACGGATCTATCTCTCCTCCCACCCGGTATCGATCCCTCCATCGCCCAATCGGATCAAAATTCTCAAATGCAAAACCCAGTGGATCAATTTTGCGGTGACAACTGTTGCAGGTTGCTTGTACCCGGTGCAGTTCAAGTTGGTCGCGTATCGTTTTTGCATCGCTAAGATCCGGTGAAAGCGGTTCGACGTCTGGTGGTGGTGGCGAAGGCGGTGTGCCTAGAATATTTTCCAGCACCCATACTCCACGGACCACTGGTGAGGTATCGACTCCGTTGGCCGTGGATGTCATCACACTCGGCATGGTCAATACTCCACCTCGACGTGGGTCATTTGTGCTGACGCGGCGCAAGTAATCGCCCTTAACGTCCTGACGATCATAAAAGACCAGCGCAATTTGCTCATTCATATACGTGTAATCCGATTCGATCAACAATCGAATAGACCCATTGCTTTGCAGTAGGTCTCCGAAGTACCTGTTGGTTTGTGCGATCACCTGCGGTTCCATTCGTCGATCCCAATAAATGCGAAATGGCCCGTTCAATTCCGGTGGACTTTCGGAGATCTTGTCGAGCCGCAGCCATCGTTCAGTGAAGTGATGAATAAATGCTGTTGAACGCGGATCCTCTAACATTCGATCCACCTGAGCCTGAAGTATCCGCGGGTTGCGCAGTTTGCCACTTGATGCCAGTTGCATCAGTTCGTTGTCCGGCATAGAAGACCAAAGGAAATAGCTCAACCGATTGGCAATTTCGTAACTACTGAGCTTCTCTTTGTCTTCCCTTAGATAAAGAAAGTCCGGAGAACAAAGCATTGCCGTGTATCCCAATTGCAGCGCCTTTATGCCGGCTAATGTCTTTTCATCGGCCGTTTCAATTGGTGTGTTGGTATTGCCGACGGCGAGAGGCATATCGCTAAAGCCGGGGCCGCTCCAGAATGCACGCAGGCTGTTCGGTTGACCATACGCAAAGTACTCAATGCGAATTGGACGCTGGCCCTCCTTAAGCATTACTTTACCGGTCTTAGTTGACGCACCGTGTAAGCCGTCATGATCAATGACGCGGTTTCCATCGATGATGATTCGGGCACCATCGTCCGAGGCTAACTTGAACTCGTATTCTGCATCCGCCTTGACGTCCAACCAGCCCTCAAAGACTACGCCGAAATGCTCCTTCTTCTCCGTGACACGAAGGTCGACGAGACCCTGCACGAGTGGGCCACTCTTGATGGGTTTAAGATCCTTGAAAACAGGTAGCTTTGTCCACTTGCCTTCATAGAGGCTATATTTGAGTTCGCGAATGCCCCGCTCTGGGATATCCGGTACGGCATTGAGCTTTGAGGTAACTAGGTCGTAATATGGCTGAATCTCACTGAATTCTACCGGTCGCCGGAATGCACGCTGTGCAAAGCGAAGCAGCAATTCCCGTATCTCCGCATCCATGAAGGACTCCGAACCGTATAGTTCTGTATGGCTTTTAGGTGGCCAGTCGTCCGTAAGCGGCTCAAGCGTGATCGAGTGGATCTTCACCATAGGTCCCATATAGTTTTTAAGGACAGCGGTGTGCATGTCGAGCAGCCATGACTTTTGAGCCTGATCGAATTCTTGCTTATCAGTAATGACTTTTCTATCTGGTGGTTCGCGATACAAGTCCGGTAAGAAAGTCTTGGCAATAAGGTCGGCTCTGGCTTCGCGATCGGTCGGTCCGTTTTCCCAAATGACCTGTGGCATCCAGTCTTTGTCGATCCAGGATTCCACGGTTATCGTCTTGGGAGAACCGTCGCCAGGTAGTTCGATGAATTCCAGTGGAATGTTCTCATTGCGTGTGCCGCGTTTGAATAATCGCAGATTCACAGTCAGTGGTTGAGTTTGATCGGTAGGCAGTAAGTCCCCCCACGGGTGGAGTCGATTGTGCCCCGATAATTCGACGGTCAATCGATAGCGTGCAGATGACCCAACGCCACCTCGTAATTCGTCAGGAGTGACGGCTTCGCGAAAGAACATCGTGTCCACCTCTGGCGTGAGCTCATTTGCCAGACGTGGCAGATCCTTGCGATGCGTTCTCAATATCAAGCCATTGTATTCACGGGTCGGGATATCCGGCTTATCGTTGTTAAAGGTTGCTAAGGCCAGGCTTTCCTCTGCGGCGTCAAGCATGAGCTTCAGAAGGAAATCGGACATGACCAGACGGTTGCCAATGTTGTCGAAGCCCTCTTCGGTCTCATCAGCAGGGAATGACCTGAACGGATCTGTGCTCGTGTTTTCAACTCGACCGTTTCCGTTGTTGTCGATTAACCGTGGTCGATTGCCAATTCGAAGTTCCGGGTCGTCAATGTACAACAAATCACGGATGGTATTTCGTAGCTCAAACCGGTTAAGACGACGTGTAACCGTCTGTCCACCCGTGCTGCGCAACTCAGCATACGCGTCCTGCAGTCGAGGGGAAATGACACGAATAACTTTGGCAACATCATTATTTGTTGGCTGAGGAGCATCCTTTGGTGGCATGTCCCCAAGATTGAGTTGGTCAACAATCCCTTGCCAGAGTTGTAACGTTTCTAACTTGGCCAGACTGGTGTCGAGATTGTCGAATCGCTTGTTGTTCTCCTGCAGTTCCGCCCCGTGACATTCCAAGCAATACTTGTTCAAGAACGGTTTTACCTCATCAAGTGGAGAAGCCGCAATTGCCACACTGGGAACCGCGAGAAAACAAAACACAGTAATAAGTAGATGTGCTCGGTAGGCGCGAATGAGGCACATTGCGATTATCCCCATTCAAAATCTGTCAGAGTACCGGTGCTGGTTCCGAATCGTTCAACTTCCAATCCATGGTTTTGAAGAATTGACAACAACAGGTTGGCTGCCGGAATGCGGTGAGCAGAGTCGGG
>MDTE01123678.1_pt1 | contig 10353 bp, 7 predicted proteins | sample 811231 | NCBI WGS metagenome assembly MDTE01 (sample SAMN05326651, study PRJNA326480) | marine metagenome | isolation source: seawater | place: Indian Ocean: Red Sea | collected 2010 | reverse complement strand
TAGGCGAGGAAGAAGACGAGGATAATGACGGTGTACCAGATGAATTCGATGATTGTGATGGTACTGAAGAAGACCACGAGGTTGATGAAATAGGATGCTCTGAATATCAAAAAGATGATGATTTAGATTCAGTATCAAATGCATTAGATTCTTGTCCTAATACGCCAATCTCCGAATTAGCAGATAGTATTGGTTGTTCAGAATCACAACGAGAAATCGATTCTGATAATGATGGAATCTTCGACCCATATGACGTTTGTCCAGGAACAGAAGAAGGATTGATTATTGATTTAGATGGGTGCGCTCCAAATCAATTAGATTCTGATAATGACGGTGTAACTGACAACCTCGATGCTTGTCCGGACACAGAAGAGAATTTGCCAGTTCTAACAAATGGTTGCATCGATGAAAGCGCACTACAACAGGATATTGACGGCGATGGCTACATGGGTCCATATTTCTACAACCCTGACGATGGAACACATACAGGTGATGCATTCCCACTGGACTCAACTCAATGGAATGATATGGATGGAGACGGATATGGAGACTCGCAATTAGGTACAAACCCTGATTTTTGTCCTGATGAGGCTGGTAATTCAACAATGAAAGGTAAATTGGGATGTATAGACACAGATGGAGATGGATACAGGGATATTGGAGATGACAAATTCCCTACTGATTCTACACAATGGGCTGACAATGATTTGGATAACTGGGGAGATAATCCTGATGGAAATAATCCTGACCAGTGTTTGGGTACTCAAACCGCAGGCGATTACACTGCACAGGCAAGAGCAAATTACGGATGTGCTGACTATCAAGCAGATACGGATGGAGATGGCGTCACGGATGACATAGATGCATGTATGAATACAGAACCGGGCGCAGAGGTTTATCCAAATAACGGCTGTAAAGTAGTGGTAGAGTCAGATAGTGAGGAGACAACGGACTCAATTATGGGTATGGATCCTATGGTTTTCTATATCGCAGCTGGTGGTGGAAGCCTATTCTTGATTATTCTAGTTGTAATTGTAATCTCTAGATTAAGAGGTGATTCGGATGATGATGATTGGTTTGACGATGACGATGATGATTATGAAGATGAAGAAGACGACTTCATGTCAAATATCTTAGGAAATACAAGAGGTCCAACACAAGGTCCACCTGGTGGAAGAGGTCCTACACAAGGCCCACCTGGCGGAAGAGGTCCTTCACAAGGTCCACCCGGCGCAAGGGGTCCTACACAAGGTCCACCTGGTGCAAGAGGGCCAACACGAGATCCACCTGGAGCAAGAGGGCCAACACGAGGTCCACCTGGGGCATCACCTCCTTCTGGAAGGCCACCTGCTGGGCCAGCTATGCCTGACCCAAGAGGTCCTGCAAGAGGTAAGAAAGTCTCCAAGAGAAGACCAATCAACAAAAACGAGGTTAAGATAGACCCTGACTTATTCAGTTCGAGTGAAATTGGAGACAGAGATGCTGCAATTGACTGGACAAAAGGTGCTCTAATGGATGGAGAATCTGAGAGAAATATTTTGATGCAACTACAAACTACAGGATGGTCTGCACCTCAATCTAGAGCTATAATCGACTTATCCAAAAGGTAAATCCATTCGAACACCACACTCAAGAACTGTAAGAAATTGGCGTTGAAAGGGGAGAGGAAAAATGTCGGATGATGCTGCAGATGTTTCTATGCCTGAAGGCATAGAGGTTGACGAAGCAGCAGCGTATTTCGGAGTGTTTGAATCCTCTGACGCCCTTCATCAGATGATGGAGATGCCTAGAGAAAAGGCATTTGAAAAATTCTTTAATTTACTTTCCGATTTAGTTCTAAAACCAGGAGATTTTGATTTCGAAGAAGCAAGCCAGCGTCTGAATTGCGAAGGTGGAGAAATTTACTTCTTAGTCGCAGGACACTTAGGGGTTATGTCCCTTCCTGAGCAATTGATAATAGAAATTGAAGAAGGAAAATTCAATGCAGATGAATCGAACGCGTTAAAGGAAATTTCAGATCCAATGAAGTTGATGAAATTATTTGCAGTAGCATCTCAAACGGGTGGTGATGGTGAGACCACAAAATACCTAAATCAAGTAGAATCATTGCTTTCTAACCCTTCTTCAAATAAAGAGAAATTAATGAATCTAGCCAAAGAATTCCAAGGTGCATTCGATGTTGCAGGTCACGTAACTCCAATTACTAGTTTAGCAAGCCCTCATGCTGAAGCAAAAGCAATAGAGGCCTCAATTGTTGTACCTTCCTCGGAGCCTACTGAAACTGTATTGCCTAAGCAATCTATTCCAAATGAACCAGTAGTAGTTGAAGAAGTTCCGAAACCTAGTCCACCTCAAAAACCAGTTGAGGTTGCACCTATTCCAAAAGCACCAACAGTTGAGGAAGCATTCATTCCTCTACCAGAGGTTGAGCAGGTAGTTGTAGAACAAGATACAAGAAAAGAATCTGAAAAGACAGAGGATGCATTTTCTGGAGCATTCTCTGTCATGGCTCCAGAACCTGAACCAGTACCTGAACCTGAACCAGAACCTGAACCTGAACCAGAACCTGAGGTCGAGGAAACTCCTGAAGAGTCATTAGAGGCTGCATTTGATGCTGCAGATACGGACAGCAGTGGAGGTCTTTCAGTACAAGAAGTTGCAGATGCGACAGGACTTGAAATCGAAGAAGCAGCAAAACTTCATGCAGAAGCTGATGTAGATGGAGACGGGCAAGTTACACTTGAAGAACTAAAATCGAAACCTGAGGTTGCTGAAAAAATGGCTTTGCCAAAACCAGTCAAACCAGTTCGTGCAGGGATTCAACAACCTAAACCGGCTCAACAGCAACAACAGCAGCAGCAATGGCAACAGCAACAGCAGCAGCAGCAATGGCAACAGCAACAAATGCAACAGCAGCAACAACAATGGCAGTATCAACAACAGCAAGGCTGGAACAACCAAATGCAACCTGTACAACCAACAATTCGTTCTGGATACCATTGTAGAGCTTGTAGAATTGGCCTAGATCTAAATTGGAGATTTTGTCCCGTGTGCGGTACACAAAATAGATGATCATTGGATAAACTTGCCATCATCCAATAATTGAGAGTCGTCCAGCCAAACAGATGGTTTCGTTATCACTCCTGGAATGTGTATGCCAACTGCAGCCGTCCCGCCTAAACTCGTATTGTCTCCGATTGAGAAGTAACATGTTCCTTGTCGTTTTTCATCTTCCAATACGTGACCAGTCAATCTTGCATTTGGATTCATTCCAAATCCAAATTCTGCAACAGTCCAAACAGCCTCTCTATCTCTTGACCTCAACCTGGAGGCTGCTTCTCCAAATTGCTGTCTGATGTGAGCAGCTGTTGAATCTCCTTTTATGTCAATAACAATTCCATTTTCGATTGTTAATTCTAGAGGCTCTTCAAGTAGGGTTGATTCCCAAGTGCCATCTATTACAATAGTCCCATTCATCGTGCCTTCCTTTGGCATAACAAATGCTTTTCCAGCAGGTAAATTTGTAATCATTCTTGGTCTATTACAAATACCATTGTCATCTAGTTTCCATTCTTTCCATGAGATTTCAAACTCGACATCTGTTCCATTAGAATCCTTGACGTGAATTAATTTCTTCCTTCGCAATACACTTGATAGATTGGATAGGTTTTTCTTGATATCGTCAAAATCTGCAGTCATACCACCCCTGATAAACATCTCATTGGTTAGTCCAGGCATTGTAGCAACTCTCGCACCTTCTTTTAATGCCGAACGAATTGCTCTCGTGTGGGTTAATGAGTATCTAGTTGGCGCAATTACTATCTGTTGTTGACGCATTAGGTTTGCCACAGGCGTAGGTGGTTCTTCTCCGTGATGTCTTCCTTTTGGCATAACGATAAGCAAAACCCTCTCCGACCTTTGTGTCGCAGTCTGATGTAGAGCTTGTCCTATTTCTCCTGTTGTGGGGTCACACACAATAAGGACATTTTCACCTCTTCTGATGTCCATACAGGTGTGAGTTACTTGTTTTGCAGATTCTAATAGATCCTCAATTTGGATTTCTCTATCATCGAGACCATTTTCCAAACTATCTTCCGGTTGCTCTTCATCAACAACTTCAATGATTTCTTTGTCATCTTCAACACCTTCTTTCGCTTTTTTCCGGCGAAAAGGGGAGGCCATGCAAAACCGAGTGAATACCTTGACTTCAATTTGTGCTTTTTTGAACAAACTTTGAAGAGTGATTAACAGTCCGAAAAAATATGGAAGCCAAAGCAGAATTTATGACGCAGGTCAATGATTTGTACAAATTTCAAGCAATTCAAGGACATCTAGGGTGGGACCAGGAGACAATAATGCCAGCAAAAGGGGCTGAGGCAAGAGGAGAAATCCTTGCTTGGTTGGCAAGTCAAAGACATGAGAAATTGATTGATCCGAACTTTGGTAAAGTAATTGCTGAATTGGAAAACCAAGAAACTGATGAGTTTTTATCAGCTAATGTTAAAGAAATGAGAAGAAAATATGACGAGGCTGTAAAGATTCCAACAGAATTTGTTGCTAAATTTACTAAAGCAAGAAGTGAAGCACTAATCGCTTGGCAACAAGCAAGAAAGGAAAGCGACTTTTCCCTGTTTTCTCCACATCTTGAAAAGTTAATTTTAATGACACGAGAAAAAATTGATTATTTAGGATGCGAAGATACTCCATACGATGTTTTACTTGATGAATATGAAGTTGGAATGAAAGTTAGTGATTATGATCCACTTTTCGCAGAATTAAAAGAGCGATTAGTACCTCTTTTGAGTAAAATTATGCAATCAGGTGTAGAAATCCCAAGACTTCCAGAAAGTTTAGTTTTCACAGAAAAGAAACAAGAAAAATTCTGTAATGAAGTTTCAAAAGCAATGGGTTTTGATTTTGAGGCAGGTAGAATGGATATCTCAACGCATCCATTTTGTGCAGGCCTATGGCCTGGCGATACAAGATTTACTACCAGGTTTGACGAAAAAGATCCATTCTCTTGTTTGTATGCTGTGATGCACGAATCAGGTCATGGATTATATGAGCAAGGTTTGCCGTCCGAGCAGTCATTTTCGCCAGCGGGTGGTGCGATTTCTCTAGGAGTTCATGAATCACAAAGCAGGTTTTGGGAAAATCAGATTGGCAGGACGGCTTCATTCTGGAAAGTAGTCATGCCTTGGTTCAAAAGAGAATTCCCAGATTGTCCAGATTGGGATAGTGAGACTCTAGACCTAATTGCAAATGAAGTCAAACCTGATTTTATTAGAGTGGAGGCTGATGAAATAACATACAATCTACATATTATGATAAGGTATGAAATTGAAAAGAAGATTTTCAATGAAGATATACCTGTCGACCAAATACCAACACTCTGGAATAATATGATGAAAGATTGGTTTGGAATTGAAGTTCCTAATGATTCGTTAGGTTGTCTTCAAGACATACATTGGTCAATGGGAGCATTCGGTTACTTCCCTACCTACACGCTTGGTAATCTATACGCTGCTCAATTACTTTCAGCGATGGAAAAAGAATTAGGAAATATTGACGAAATCATAGCATCTGGAGATTGGAGTTCAATGCTTACTTGGCTAAGAGAAAAGATTCACTCAAAAGGCTCAGTTCTAGAACCATCTGACTTAATTGAATCAGCTACCGGCTCACCACCAAGCCCTGAACCATTCCTAGAATATGTAGAGAAGAAATACTCGAAATTGTACAATCTTTAGATTTCACTCTTCGCTATCAGAATGTTGGGCTTGAAGATTTGAGACCATTTCTTTTAATTCATCAATTGAATCTTTTAGGCCACTAGAATCGACGTTGAATGCTAGACAACCTAGCAGGATTATTATTGCTCCAGATAGCATAACAACCGCAGACATGAACAGGTCTTTCAGTGAAGAATCGGCTTCGTTAGAAATTAATACTCCCCATATCGCTCCAGCAGAAAAAATCAACAAACCTAATACAATTTGTTGATGCCCAGGTCCAAGTTTTTGTTCGAGGCTACTCATGTTTATCCCTTGATTTCTATTTCGGTTACAGTAAAAAACATAGCGCAGATTGATTGGCAAAAGTATTCATTTCATTCCCAAGGCATCATAACCAATGGTTTTCCAACTTCACCCGGTTCAACTAAACATTTGCCTTTAGGACCAGTTTCATCATTTCTTTCAAACACTGGAATTCCATCTACAACAGTTAGTACAGGCCATCCAACCAATTCCTTTCCGATAAATGGGCTCCATCCTACAGTTGTCCATGTGTTTTCATCTTCTACCGTCAAGGATTTGTTCATATCAACTAATACGATATCTCCGTCAAATCCTTCTTCGAGTTTTCCCTTTCCTACCATTTGGTAGCAATCTGCGACATTACTTGACATCCATTCAACAACTTGCTCAATTGTGCACTTTCCTTCAGAAGCATGAGTCAACATAACTGGAAGTGAGGTTTCTACTCCTGGCATTCCGCTTGGCGCTTTAGGAAATCCTTTCTCTTTGGTTTCCATTGTATGTGGGGCATGATCTGTCGCTATACAATTCACAGTTCCATCATGCAATCTTTTCCACAATGTCTCCTTGTCCTTTTGGTATCTTACCGGAGGATTCATTTTTAGTCTGGTTCCTAATACTTCTACATCTCTTTCGTCAAAAGTCAGATGTTGTGGTAATGCTTCAGTAGTGATGTGAGCTTTACCCTCTTCTCCATACAGAGAAGTGATTCCATTTAACCAATCGGCTTCAATTCCAGAGGTAAGGTGCAAAATGTGCAATCTATGACCGCTTGCTTGGGCGTAGTTTACAGCCCTTTTTGTCGCAATCAATGCGGTTTCATCATCTCTCCATTCTGCGTGCGCAGCCATGTCGGTTCTGCCTTGGATCATTTTTTCCCTTTCAATCATCCTTGTTTCATCTTCAGCATGAACTGCAATAAGACCTGCTGTGTTGTCGAAGATTGTTTTGAGAGCACTTGATTCATTTACCAACAGATCACCTGTTGATGAGCCCATGAAAATTTTGATTCCACAAATTCCTGGGATCGCTATCGGTGAACCAGGTGTTCCTACGGCTTTTTGCAACTCCTCCACATTTGATTCTGTGGCACCTATGAAAAACCCATAATTAGTCACACATCGATTTGAAGCGGTCTCTAGTTTGTTGTACATAGATTCGAGAGTGGTTTGACTAGGAACATTGTTCGGCATGTCTAAGAAAGATGTGACGCCACCACTTGCTGCAGCACGGGAACCAGTGTGCAAGTCTTCTTTCTCGGGTTGTCCTGGGTCTCTAAAATGCACCTGTGGATCGATTATCCCTGGAAGCAGATGTAATCCATTGGCATCATAGATGTATTCATCATCTTTGGATTCTAGGTTTCCATCGGTGGAAATCTCAGAAATAATTCCATCGCTAATTCTTAGATCTCCGGTTTGAATTCCATTTGGAAGAACCATTTTTGCTCCCGTAATTAGTATATTTCCTTTCATGTTATCTCCTCCGAGCGCTTTTTGGTCTAAAGGCATTACATACATCGTCATTCATATCAATATATGGTCCCTCGATTAAATCAACACAATAAGGTACAGCTTTCCATATTTCATCCAGGGTTTCTCTAATCGCCTTTGGCCTTCCTGGTAGGTTGAATATCAATGAATTACCTCTTATTCCACCGACTTGCCTGGAGAGTATCGCAGTTGGAGTGAATTCAAGAGAAATATCACGCATTCTCTCACCGAAGCCAGGTATTATTCTTTCACAAACAGCTTCAGTTGCTTCAGGAGTAATATCCCTTTTTGCAGGTCCAGTCCCGCCTGTGGTTACAACAACATTACAGCCAAGAACATCGACTAATTCTGTCAAGGCAGCCTCTATCTTCTCTTTAACATCAGGAACTACTCTGTAATGGTGTGACCATTTGGAAGCGATTGCTTCTTGAAAAAATCCTAGAATAGCAGGGCCTCCCTCATCTTCATATTCTCCTGTCGAGGCTCTATCCGAGACAGTGAGGATACCAAATACAGCAGGGTCTCCAACCATTATTTACAACTCACTGATTTCCATACTTTTCTTTGATATCTGCATGGAAGGAATCCAGTAATGTATCTTCGAATAGTTCAGCCTGTCTTCTGATTTTTGTAGAACGCATGTGCAAGAATGCCATTCCAATAAATGCGATAATAGCAATCGGTATTGCAGCTTCGAGTTTGTATTTGTGCATCACGGTTACAATACCTTCTGCTGTGTAAGCCCATGTAAGCGATGCTGCGGCTCCTCCAACAAACGTTGCCCATAATACTCTCATGAATTTCATTCTTGATAAGAGGCCTAACATTGCCCCTACTAGTACTCCTGATGCCATAAATGGAATCCAAACGAATACTATCAATCCCCAGAATCCCCACTTGTTAATCATCTCTCTCTTTTCATTAGCAGTATATTCTACAGTAGACAGAATATCACCAAACAATTTAGTTTGTAATACCCTGCCCCCAAGTCCATCTTGTTTAGCAACCGCTGCAACACGGATATCTTCTGATGAAGAGCCAGAATGTTTCTCTACTCTACCTGCTCCTGATCTATCTGCTAATGTAGAAACTAAATTTCTACCTTTTACTATTAATTCTTGAACACCGACTAAGTCCGGATTCTCTCTTGAAATAAACTTTCTAAGATTCTTTTCAATGTCAATATTTGAGTCTTTGAATCTAAAGAAAGCAAATCTCTGATTAGGTTTGTAGGCTACTCTAACGAATATAATCGAATCTTCACTTGTGACAGTAGCCATTTGGAGTATTAATTCTGGATTTGCTCTGAAATATCCTTTTACAGATTCTCTTACATCATCTTCGACCTTAGATAGTAAATGTAAATCTCTAAAGAAGGCAGTATAATCTTGTTCTTCAGATTCTTCTTCATTAACCATGCCACTGCCAACACCAACACCTGTTTCGAAATCAATTGCTTGGTTTTCTCCAATTGATCTCACAGTTAGTTGTACAGGTTTGTAAACTCTGAATAAAGCGAATTCATCCAATATATCCTTTAGAATTTCAGACCTTACATCATTGATGTCTGAAAACGTTCCATCAGTGTTGGAATAAGGAACCATAATATCGATAGATAAATCACGAACTTCTATCTTATACAAGTCCCAATCAATGTTTATCTTCAATCGATTTTCGTTATTTCTGAGGACGTCTACAACCACTTTCTTGATATGTGTTCTAGAGAGCATGTCGTCAGTTTCTTGGTGGTAAAGTTTGTACATAACTGGATATGCCAAGAATAAGGAAATTACAGACAAAGATAGTGATACAAAAGCCATCCACCAAGCAGGAATTCCAGCAGCACCGCCGGTTAGCATTGCAGTCTCTCTACCTCCGCCTAATTCAGCCCCCATTAGGACAAATCCCCAATTTCCTAGATCGGTAACACTCCAACAAGACCTAGGCCCTTGGTCTAGAAGTTGTCCTTCTCTTTTGACATCAGACTCTACAAACGGTAAGAATGCAAGAGCATTATCAGAAGTAGTGATTTCAAAATCAAATGTCTTAGAAATTGTGTTCGTTCCGTTGATTAGCAGAGTATCATTTCTTTCTTCTAAGTCAGTTTCCAGCTCATAAATTTGAACTAAAATCTTAATTTCATATTCACCAGTTGACCATTTTTCAAAGTCCACTCTTGCTTTATTGTTATCAAGAACCTCATCTTGTTCGATGAATTCAGTTGAACCCTTTTCAGTTATTGTCCAATTTACAACAACCATTCCTTCGTCCAAATTCTTTCCTGCTATTTTCAGTTTCTCGATATCATTATCTGGATAAACGTGAATCCAAGGAGTATCTTTCAATTCCTCACATTGGTCTCCACTATCAAGGAAAGTGCCACTCGCCCAGTGGTCGAGACTTGTAGATTCTCCAAATACTCCAGCTGACATGCCGAAAATGAGTAATGCATAGATTGCACCATAGCCAATACCTGCTAGTAGTGTCCAATCTTCGATGGCTGAAGGGAATCTTGTTTTTGAGTCAGTATTCCTTCTTTTCCTGATATTTGCAAGTTCTTTACTTACTTTGTCTACAGGCTTCGCTTCAACTGGTTCATCTGGCGTTGGTTCCAAAATTGAATCATCAACTTCAGACGCCATGAAACCCCTAGTGACAACTAGCAAATGAATGATGTGCTAAAAATACTAATTTAACTTGTAAAATAGGTCAACTAGACCTAATTCATGTAAGAGCAAATGGTGGGTCAGGCCGGACTTGAACCAGCGACCTCCGCATCTTCAGTGCGGCGCTCTCCCAGCTAAGCTACTGACCCGGGAGTA
>MDTE01022081.1_pt1 | contig 10353 bp, 10 predicted proteins | sample 811231 | NCBI WGS metagenome assembly MDTE01 (sample SAMN05326651, study PRJNA326480) | marine metagenome | isolation source: seawater | place: Indian Ocean: Red Sea | collected 2010 | reverse complement strand
GGAATTGGAGGGTTAGAACGTGTTAGGTCGTTGCTACACCAGAACGATTAGGTCGTTGCTATTCCAATCCAAACATTCGTTTGGGATTAGCAAGACCCTAACGGAGAGATGATGCGTGATCAAATTATTTTTTCACAGGGGTTTCACTTTGCCTTTGGTAAATCCGGTTGACCATAATGCAGCTTTTTTATTTGCTCTTGGCTAGGTTACAGCCTTCATTTCACACACGCTCAAAATCTACTAAACTCATTTCTATGAGAAAACAGCTCACAACACTCTACGTGACGCTTGCAGTGCTTCTTGGAAGTACGGGGGCGACTTTGGGAACAGAGAAATCAAACTTTAACTGTTCAAATAAGGACCGGGAATACGCAAAATTCTGGGGTAACTATTACGATCCAGAGGATGCTTACGAATTTGGAAGGAAAATAAAAAAAGTTGTAAAAGAAAAAAATCTGGAAGGTTTATTTACCCTTGTTGACGGCGAATTAACCTCGGGCCCACGAAAACGAGTTATCAAAGGCAAAAAGTTCTCTGATATTTTTTCTAACCACTGGAGAAATGACTTACTTGCTAGTGATGCTCCCTGCTCACCGGCAGGGTGGCGTGGATTCATGCTGGCAAGCGGATTGGTATGGTTTAATCGAAAGAATGGTGAGTGGCGCGTTTTTTCTATTAATGGGGCGCGGGAAGAAAATATAAGAGAGGCAAACATACCAATGGGTTGGATAATATCTGAAGGATTAATCCCACCTCAATGTTTTGTTAAAGAATGGGTTTCAAGTGACAATTTCGAGGAATTTGAAGATAAGTACAATATCCCGAAAGAAGATTGTCGAAGTATAAAACTAGGATCTAGAAAACGGACTTTTTGTCAGTCAACTCATTTTCGAAAAAACCCAGGCATTTATTTAGGTAAAGAGATAACCAGTCTAGATGGGATCGCCCCCAGTTGGGACGATAAAGATAGAATTACTTTAGCGGCACCAGTCGACCTTTGTTTCAAGGGGTCCGTTATCGATGGCAGAATAGGCGATCCTATAAAATTGAGTGTCAAGTCTGACAAAAAATCCAAAATGATTGAGAGCAAGATTTGTTCGTCAGAAACTTCATGCACAGAATACGCATATAGTATCTTAACCAATGTGCCGCTTAACAAATGTCAGGAACTTGCTCCCAACCTCACTGGGCAATGCCGACAATCATTTCTAATTGCGGTTGGTGATTATTCTGGTGGCTCTATGGGATGGGATTATGGATACAATATTTATGGATTATTTTCCTTTAACGATAAGAAAAGATTTATTGTTCCTCTTAAGAATTTCCGGAAAAAAAATGACGCTATTAATTATATAGAACAGTCAGTTAAATGAATTTCATCTAAATTAAGTTAGGAAAACTTGCCCGTGATTGTGTCCGAAAGAAATACAAAGGGTGTTGAGTGGAACTCTACTACTTCTCTTACTCACATACCCAAAACCTACTAAACACATTTTGTGAGAAACTAATTTCAACAGTCCGCCTGACGATTATGAATGCTCCTCACAACGGTAAGGCCATATTCTTTTTGTGTGTTTGGAGGTAAGGGTGCCATTGCCTCGAATATGTGGAATGAATATTTCTTTTTGACTACTAGGGAGCGATTTCAGAGCTTCCGAATCGTATGGTGGTTGTTCGCGGTAGAAAGCGATCGGGTCCATCCAATAGCCATCGCGCGGTATGACTGCCCTATTAGTATTTGTCCAGTCGGGAACTTCGCTATACAAAATGGCAAAATGGAGGGCATCGCGTCTCTCCCTCCGTCCCATTTTCCCAGTATTGCTGGTCTCACCAATTACATCTCCCATTTTAACAGTGTGACCAATTGGTAATTTAGGCAAATCAAACAAATGGGTGTATTGAGAATAGGTCCAAAAAGGCAAACCTGTTTGCTCTGGTAAGTGGCGAAGCATCACCTCAATACCTTTTCTATTGCCTTCATTCACAAATTTCCCAACAACTGTGCCATCTGCGATGGCCAATACGGCAGTGCCCTCTGGTTGAGGTATGTCGACCCCTTTGTGCAATGCCAGCCAAGGCCGTTTGTAAGAATAATCCTTAGCCCAGGTTTCACTGTCGATTTCTGGACAGTTTTTGCTTTGCCCAAAGTCTGTTTCCAAGCCAGTTTCAGTAACACCACGGCGTTCTTGTATCTCTACCGCTTCTGATATGAGACTCCTGCAAGAAGCTTCTCCAAATATTACTGATGAACATTTAAAGCCAACCTTACCCACCATTAGTCTTATTTCGCGTGATATTTTATCCGGAGATACAAATCCATCTAATGACTTGCAAGGCTCACAAATATCATCGGCAAAAGTCTTTTTGGTTAATGAACCCAGACATATGACAATAGCTAAAAATATTGTTAACCATGAATTAAGGGGATTATTCATAACCATAGGTTAGTTGGGAGACTAAGGGCACGTAAATAATAAATTTTTCTATCTCACCTGGATCTGAGAGCTTATCCGAATACTTCCGTGATTGATCATTGCTGTCAGTCTTAGTTGGGTGTACCTGACGGTTTCGATGACGATAATGTGTTTAAGACTTGGCGGGAGATTGAGATATCGGCGATGTCGCTGGGGGCTAAGTTTTTGCTCCCATTCATTAGGAGGGCTCAAATGATTAAGAAAACATGTGTAGCAGTCGGGGTAACGGTTCTGCTTGTGTCGTCGTCAGCAGTTGGCGTTGAGTTAGATAAAAAAGCCAGGGCTGAGTTTTGCAAAGAACAAGCGGCCCCTATTGATCAAGAATTAAGAGCTTTTGCAGCAGCTCGACGAAATTTTAGAAAAGCACAACGCGATTTTAATCTTGCTGTTAAATCAAAAGACCAAAAACTCACCGCAAGTGCTTATAAGGAAAAAAATCGTTGGCGAGATACTCAGGAAACGAGCTTAAAACGTATTGATAGATTCGCGGCAAGATGGACCGCCTTCTGTAGATGATTTTCCCATGGGAGGCGGTGTAATGAGAATACATTTCATATGGATGGCTTTTATATCCTTATTAGCAATCATGCTGGCAATCGGTGCGGCAGTCTACGATGCTAATTATAGGACGAAATATATGCCTACCGAGAAGTCATTTCAGGTCCAAATGATCCAAGGTAATAAGGCTCGCCTATGTGCTTTGGTTAGTAGCGGGCCGAGGAAAAAATATGGTTATAGGCGGTGGGATAAAAATGATTATGCAAGCTGTACTGATTGGCTTGAGCTAAAAACGCGCGTCAAATAATTATTCTGCCGTCAGGAAGGGTGTGAAGGTCCAATAAGGTGATGGATAAATTCTATTCAGTCCTAATCCCCCTCCATTAACTACACACTCAAAACCCTCTAAGCTCATTTCGATAAGAAATTTAACTGCGACACGGGGACTGGAAAAATTCCTAGCGCCCTGTATGCACAAGATTATACGCTGCCTCTGATATCTTAGGATAAAGTGGGAGCGGATCACTTCGTCGCGGTTGAGGTCGCGTGATTACAAAAGTTTGACTAGTCGGTATTGCCAAGTCGACTTCCGATCCCGTAGGTTTCCTATTGTTGAAACGCAGAATTATCATTCCAGCGGTATAGTTATGGCCATCACCCTCAGACCCTTAACTCCGGCATTTGGCGCCAAAATTACGGGTGTCGACTTGCGTGACTTAGATGAGGTTGGCTTCAGGACTATCCAGGAAGCATTCGAGGAATATTCACTACTTCTATTCCCTGCGCAAGAACTCGACGACCCGGCACAGATTGATTTTACTAGCCGTTTCGGGCCGCTGGAAAAGACATATCCCAATATCGGTAATAATTTTAGGACAGGATACGTAGCCTGTATGACCAATCTGGATGAACACGGAAAGTTGTTGGCTGAGGAAGATCCAAGGGTTCAAGTCCGGATAGGGCAGCGTTTCTGGCATACTGACAGCTCTTTCAAAAGAGTACCGGCAACCGCATCACTTTTGCATGCGCGGGTCTTACCGCCAGAAGGTGGCGAGACCGAGTTCGCTTCCATGCGGGTAGCCTATGAGAGCCTGTCCGAAGACCAACGAAAAGCACTAGACGGTTTGAAAGCCGTTCATCATTACGCCTATTCCCGTCGTCACATGGACGTCGATCTCACTGACCAGAAAACCGATGATGCCTTGCCACCGGTGCCGCAAGCTCTAATCAGACAAAACCCGACTAATGGGCGCAAAAATATATATGTGAGTGGCCATGCCTCTCATATTCAAAATATGGATGAGGCCGAGGGTCGGCTGCTGCTCGATGAGCTGATGGCATTGTGCACGCGGCCTGAATTTACCTATAGCCATTCCTGGTCGCTGAACGATTTAATTATGTACGACAATCGAACGCTACTGCATCGGGCACGATCCTATGATATTACCCGGTATCCCCGAATTCTGCATCGCACTACGCTGGCCGGCAGCGGCCCTGCCGTTTAAGCGTGGAGGTTTGTCTGTATGAAAAAAACACTGCACGAACTGAGCATTGCCGAGTGCGCGCGTGAAATAGCATCGGGTGCCGTCTCACCGGTGGAATTGACCGAAGCATGTCTGAGTGTAATTGAGACCCACAATCCAGATGTAAATGCCTTCCTTGATGTGACTGTCGACCTTGCACGCACGCAGGCGCGCGCCGCTGAGGAAGAGATCCACCGGATCGGTTCGCGAAGTCCTATGCACGGCGTGCCATTTGCGCTCAAAGACATTTATGACACTCGGGGAATAGCAACCACGGGTCACTCTGCACTGTATAGGCAGCGCATTCCTGCTGAAGACTCAGCTTGTACTGAGCGTCTTTATAGCGCCGGTGCAGTTTTGCTGGGTAAGCTTGCTACACATGAGTTTGCTACGGGGGGGCCGGCTTACGATCTACCGTGGCCACCCGCGTCAAATCCTTGGCTACTTGATCGTTTCCCGGGAGGCTCCAGCAGTGGTTCAGGCGTAGCCGTTGCAGCGGGTATGGTTCCCGGTGCGCTGGGCAGTGATACGGCCGGTTCCATTCGCCTACCGGCAGCATTTTGTGGTGTGGTCGGGTTGAAGCCGACTTATGGGCGGGTCAGTAAGCGTGGTGTACTTCCGTTATCTTGGACCCTTGATACTTGTGGCCCGCTTACGTGGACGGTTGAGGATGCAGCGATCATGCTGCAAATTATCGCGGGTCACGACCCGCTAGACCCATGCACGGTGCAGCGATCCGTACCTGATTACACTGCTGCGTTGCGCGAAGATTTGAAAGGTATGCGCATCGGGATCGTGCGCCACTTCTATGAGGAAGAATCCCCAGCAGATGCAGTTACCGTGGCGGCCATGGAAGATGCCGTCAAGATTCTGGAGGGCCTTGGTGCCACGCTCGTTGATGTAGTCCTGCCGCCTCTGGCCGATTACCAGGCAGCGACACGCATTATTATCGTCAGCGAGGCATTCGCCATTCATCGCGAGAACCTACTTTTGAAGCCAGAACTCTACAGCGCGGTGACACGTTACCGTATTATGCCCGGTGCGTTGGTGGCGGCCGCGGACTACTCAAACGCACTCAGATTCCAACGGGTGCTTGCAGATAAAACCCTGTGCGCGATGAAATCGGTTGATGCGTTACTCACCGCCACTACCCACGGACCGGCTCCGGTGCAGTCGCAGATGCGCGCGGAAGCCAATTTTGCGCGGCCACCGCTTACTGGCCCGTTCAACGCGGCACAGCTCCCGGCTTTGAGTATATGCAACGGCTATGCGCCGGAAGGGTTGCCGCTTGCGATGCAAATTGTTGGACGACCATTTGATGAAGCAACGGTGCTGCACATAGGACACGCTTATGAGCGTGCAACTAATTGGCGCGACCGGCGTCCGGCTTTCAAGCATCCCAATAACTATTTAGAAGCGATTTCACCCGGCGCAAATATAGAAGAAGTTGATTCGAAAGCGTTCGAAGACTATCAGGCGCGGATTGAATCGCAGGGCATGCAGCTCGACGAGCTCCAACTCGCTGATCTAACCGAGGCGATGCCCCATCTGGAAGCTATGATTGCGCGTATTCCACAAGGCCTGGAGTTTACAGACTTACCAAGCTCAATCTTCGCCTGGTAGGTGCCGATGCTGCGTCCATAAATGGCATGGATTAGAAACCTAGGAGCAGGAAATAATAGGGGGCTATCAAGGCGGGTTTATAGTCGGTTTGGGTAATGTAGAATGCTTAAATGGACTTTTTAAGGAGCAATTAACATGCGGCAATATGCTAAAAAACGCCTTAATACAGTGCCAGTAAAAAAAGCAATGAGCAATAAAGATTGCTCGAGAACATCTTCACCCGAAGAACCACAATAAGGACTTAAACGTAGTAGTACGAGATAAGAATTTGCTCTCAAAAGTGCTTTTTAATCTTTTTAGCTAAGGTTAATGCGGAGATCATTATGTTCAGGCAAGAAAAAACAGATATCCCCAAAGTCTATATCATTCATGAGAATGGAGAGTGGACAGCGCCGCTAATTTCTGCACTTGAAGATCGCCATATCCCCTATTCGGATTGGGATATGTCATCTGCCATCTTTGACCTATCTCTTCCTGCACCTGATGGGATTTTCTATAGCCGGATGAGTGCGTCCTCTCATACACGTGGAAACCGTTATGCACCTGAAACCACTGTTGGTGTTCTTGCTTGGCTAGAAGCCCAAGGTAGCCAGATACTCAATGGCCGTTCCGCCCTAAATTTGGAAATTTCTAAACTAGTTCAATATGCTGCTCTTGAACAAGTTGGTCTCACAACGCCACAAACCATCGTTGTTTCATCTCGCGAGGATATCATAAAGGCGTATAAAGCACTGCCGTTTGATAGTGTTATCACCAAACATAATCGTGCTGGCAAAGGCTTGGGCGTTCGGCTTCTGAAGTCAGATACCGCTGTCATTGAGTATCTTAATAGTTCGTCGTTTGAGGAATCTGTCGATGGCCTTACCCTTGTTCAACAATATATTCAGTCACCGGACAGTAGTATTACGCGGGTTGAATTTATCGGGAGAGAGTTTTTTTATGCTTTAAAAGTGGATACTTCTAACGGATTTGAGCTTTGTCCCGCCGATGTTTGTTCTTTAGATGGCGGTTTGTGTCCTACGGATGAAGGTAAGAGGTTCCCATTTGATATCATTAATGATTTTGAAAATTCAGATGCGGGGCTTGCTCTTTTACCGAAAATGAAAGCCGTTATGGAGAATGAAGGCCTGCATGTGGCTGGATTTGAATATGTAACTGATGATGCTGGCAATCACTATTGCTATGATATCAATACCAACACGAATTATAACAGCGAGGCTGAAGCCCGTTATGGCAAGTTTGCAATGCTGCGGCTTGCGGACTATCTGGGTGCTGAACTGTCCGCTAATTATAACAAGCCACTAAGAGTAGCCGAATAAACTAACTGCACCATCGGTATTAATTAGATTTTTTGCAATCAACTCATCTGGTGGTTCGTTCAAGGTTTTAAAATACTTTAAAAATTTATGTGGTGCCATTAGCGGGGGTGAATAGTGGCAGATGATATCCTAAAAAGTATATCAGAGTTTTCTAACAGTCTTTGCTTTGATAACTTACCTGAAAAGGCAGTGATTGCGGCAAAAGAGAGAATTATTGATTCTCTTGCTTGTACGCTAGGTAGTTTTAGTTGCAGGGCTGGCGTGATTGCGCGCAAGCATGCTGGGCCAGCGGCGTCGCAGCAATATGCCGGTTGTATCGTTGGTCAAAAAGAAACTGTCTCGGCCGATGCTGCCGCATTCGCTAATACCTGTATGTTACGTAACCTCGACTTCAATGACACCTATCCTGGTAGCCATCCGACGGATGCTTACGGGGGGCTTTTTGCTTTAGCGCCTACCGCGGGTAACGGAGTGTCAGGCGAGGCCCTAATTACAGCCGCGGTGATTTCCCACGAAACTATTATCCGGCATGTGCGCGCTGGTAATCCGAGCGATCGAGGCTTCGATCAAGGTACTGCTATTGCCATGGGAGTGGCGGCCGGTGCGGCTAACCTGCGTGGCCTCACGTATGAACAGACTGAACATGCTGTTTCTATAGCCACTGTTGGTAATGTGCATCTGCGCGCGACCCGTTCTGGCGAGCTCTCGATGTGGAAAGGTTGTGCGACGGCGCTTGCAGTCCGTAATGCCGTACAAGCAATTTTGCTTGCTTCTGATGGTATGAGTGGCCCCCCGGAGCCTTTCTGTGGGCGTCATGGTCTAGCGGACCACTATCCATCTTTTAAATGGATACCTTACGGACTGAAGGCAGACGATTTTTATATCGATAAGGCCAACTTGAAATATTGGCCTGTAGCTAATCAGATGCAGGCGGCCGCATGGTGTGGTATTGAGCTTGGCAAACAGATCGGCGTGACTCAGATTGATAGCATACTTGTGGAAGCCAATGAGTTTGCCCACTTTGAGAGTGGCAGCGAACCGGCAAAGTGGGACCCTCAAACTAAAGAAACTGCGGACCATAGTCTGCCATATATTCTTGCTTGGGGTTTGATGCATGGAACAATTGGTGCCGATGCTTTTGACTCTGAGGCGTATCTCAGTCCTGAAATACGGCCGTTTCTCAACAAAATTAATGTAACGATCAATGAGCAGTTCACGACCGAATATCCAGATGAAATGCATATGCGTGCAACAGCGAAGACAAAAGATGGCAAGGAACATGTCGCTGATATCCTCAATCCGATTGGTCACCCGAAAAACCCCATGGACTGGAATGACATCGAAAATAAATTTATGCGTTTGTCAGAAGGTTTTCTTGGAAGGGAAGAGGCCTCGAAGATTTTTAGGTTGATGCACTCAATGGAAACAATCGAGAATATTGCTGAGGTTTTCAATTTAATATCCGCTGGAAATACTGAGGGTATCGAGTAGAGCTCCAAGTCCAATCCTCCGATCGACAGGGCGGATTCATACGGCAAAAATGAGGCGTCAAGCTCACTGTTTAGTATCGTTTAACGAGAGGTTCAGATGATTAAAAAGACATCCCTATTAATCGGCACTATTTTCGCGCTTATTTCGTTTCCTGCAGTTAGCGCTGGGATTGATAAAAAAGCCAAGACTGTTTATTGCAAAAATCTTCTTGGCGATATTTCTGTGCAAATGAACATTGCGAACAGCGAGCATAAGGAAAGGGCAAAGTTGTCAAAAGAAATGCGAAAATCCGTTGCTGCCAAAGATAAAAAACAGTTCAAAGATCTCGAAAAAGAGATGAGAAAGTTCGCTATGAGGGAGGAATTTACCCGGAACGAACTAAAAACAATGGCGGTAATGTGGAACGCATTCTGTAAATAAATATTCTACAGTCACCCAAGTTTGTTCCAGGTGACGTGTGATCAAACTTAGCAGCTTATTTTGACCTTTATACGACTTAGCAGCCTAGCGGTATACCAACTCCTATAGCGAATTCAAGATTAAGCTTTGATGTCGAAAGCGGAGCTGCGGTTGTTAATTTAGTTAAGGACGTGGGATGGCTGAGTTTTAACTTTGCTCTCTATCATAAGTATTTTTCGGAACTAGCAGCTCTTTCGCTGCTACTCCCGTCTGATTTGTGCATATCAGAGATGTACCTGACCCTATTTAAAAACCCTACGAAACAGTTCCAGCGTTTGTCGCCAAGAATCCTTGTCCGCTTTGGCATCATAGGCCAGAGGTAATTTCAGTTTTTTACCCTTCTCCGTCGCCGCAGGATTGGTGAAGCTATGAACCACACCCGGATAATAGATATGCTTGTAGTCGGCGCCTGATACCTTCATGACCGCATCAAATGCAGCGACTTTAGGCTTCTTGAGGAAAGGATCGTCTGCTCCATTGAATACGCGGATCTTGGTTTTAAGGCCTTTCGGGGTGTCCTTAATCCAGCGGGTTAGCGTGCTGTGAAAAGCTACGGCAGCATCCAAGTCGACACCAGCAAGCGCCATATTTACCGCCACATTGCCACCAAAACAATAACCGATAGCTGCTGTTTTAGATCGATCGACGGTGGCGTGCTCTTTTAATAGTTCGTAGGCAGCAAGAAACCGGGCTTTCATGATGTCGGCGGATTTGGTTGCCGCCATCATAAAACTCATGGCATCCTTGGGATGCTTGGCCAGTTTCCCGGTACCGTACATATCGAGCGCGAGGGCAGTATATCCTTGCTTTGCAAGCATATCTGCGCGCTTGCGAGCATAGGCATCATGCCCCCACCATTCATGCACGACAATAATGCCCGGTCGTTTACCGGATTGCGCATTATCATAGGCTAGATAGCCGGTGAAAATCTTATTTCCGACTTCGTAGTTGATAGTTTGTGACTTT
>MDTE01176238.1_pt1 | contig 10354 bp, 6 predicted proteins | sample 811231 | NCBI WGS metagenome assembly MDTE01 (sample SAMN05326651, study PRJNA326480) | marine metagenome | isolation source: seawater | place: Indian Ocean: Red Sea | collected 2010 | reverse complement strand
GCTGTGGAAGTTCCTCCAGCAATGGTGTAGCCAGGCGGAAGTTGGTAAAGCCCAGGGATCGCACGACCCTCAATGAACCCTAGGGCTGTGCTCACATAATTGGATGGAGATATGACATCGGGTTTGAGTGCCCCGTTACCCATAGGACCGTAACCACCGGTTATGAGAAGATTGTCATCATGCTCAACACGGACTCCGTGGTTGATAAAGAAATTCTCTTTACTCTCATGTCCGTTGATACCGATCAAGCCCCTAGCCATTACGAAATCATCAATTCCCCCTAGGATCGGATAGTTGTGGGTAGGGGATAGTATGACGGGATCATATCTGTCGATGAGCCGTTCGTAGATCACTGTCGGTACTAGACGGCCATCCCTAAGAAGGTAATTCCTCGTGATATTGGAGCTCTGCTCAAAATAGACTACCTCCGCTCCGTGATCTCTAATCGAAACGAGCGGTGACTCAATCTGTCCATAGGCAGACCCCCCCTCAGCGATGCTGATGAGCTGAGCGCCCGGAGCTACACCATCAAATCTCCCTTCACTACCCCGGTTCGCTAATGCGGCACCAACCACGAGTGTCGCATGACTGGCCGAACCAAGATTTAGGGCTATCAGTTTCTTTTCATGTGCGATCTGGACACCAAACGCTACTGATTCTCGAATTGGGGTATCCGGATCATCTGTCCCAAATACCCCAAACTCTGGTCGATCGTTGTAGTCGGTGAGGGCAGTTTGATCAGCGAAGCTCAGGTCTTGGTTGGTATCAACCCAAACATTATTTGTCTCCTCATCCCAGAGTACTCCAAAAAGCCTGCTTGAGCCCTCCGGGTTGCCGTCCCGATTTACATCGTTTTCCAGAGAGCCTCCGAATGTAGCGAGAGAATCCCGAGCTTCATCAAAGAGAGCCATACGAAATGTTCCATCCGTCGGTGCCACATAGGTGTTATCCCCGTACACAAACTGACCGTCGGCAGCCGTAACCACATCTTTCATGCGGATCCACCGACCGTCATCCTCCTCCTCAAGATCGAGAGCAGTTCCGTAGACACCTATCTTTTTGATCGGCTGTCCATCCAGGGAGGTAGCTACCTGTAGCTCAGGCAGAAGTGGGTCGGGGTTCATATCAATCATCGCAATCTTGACTCCGCGACCGTCATACGTCGGGTTCGAATCCAAGAAATCTGATGCTCGTATGTCAAAGAGCGGACTATAACGGTTCCTTATCGGATAGTCCGATAAGACAGGTGGCCAAATGATCGTATCCGGATTTACGGCTTCAGGGAGAACTCCGGATTTTGAAATAACTTCGGTACCCGGTAAGACAGGTGTGTCAGCCGCCATCCCAAAAGCTCTGGAACCCGTAATAGAGATATCAACACTGTGTACCGCCGAGTGGCTAACTAATTGCTCGACTGCCTCAACCGGAACGCGTGCACGGATATAATCGACTTCATCAGCCTGAAATTGAACGGTGCCACCAATTCCAGCGATTGCCTGTGCCACTTGCTCATTCTGATCCGGCATCGATGCGATTACCAATAGGACATCTGTTTCCCCCTTGGCCCTAGCTTGTGCCAATTCGCCACGGGCATCCTTGAACAAGAATGACCTTCGCGGGACCTGAGCAGTGATGCTCGATACCGTCAGGATCAAGAGGATTCCAAGTGATAGTAGAACGTGTCGCATACTTTAACCTCTCAGTGCAGGTAGTTCGTGAAGCCACTCATCTAGTTCTTCTAACCTGATACTAAGCTAGAATGAACTTGGACATTCATGATCATAGGTGCAAAATAAATACATAATCGAGCTATCAACTGACCTTGGATTCGGATCGTATCGTGAAGTTCAGGTTATATTTGGTTATGAAATTTATCGAGGAGTTTTTCGGAGTCATGGTGCTCAACGTAAGCCATCACAGCAAAACACTAATCATTGGCCTTATAGTCTTGTCGTTGGGAGCATGTGAGTTCCTGACCGGAGTACACATTCCGAATCAGGTCAGCGTTGAAATCGGAAGTTCGGACGTGTCCAATGTGACCGTAATCCAATCGTATCATTTCCTCATGATTTCCGATCCTGAGTGCCCTGACGATCCCAGTTGTCCATCTATCGTGTACCTTGTGAAGTCGGATACTTCTTCTGTGGCCCTTCCGTTCGAGAGGACATACCCATTCACGGAACGACACCAATTCTTCCTTGAGACATACCCTCCCGAGGGTGAAGAAGCCACACTGACTATGCGGATTATGATCGATGAAGAGGAATGGTATAACGACTTCCGTAAACTCCTCCCCGTAGGTGAAGATGGTGATCAGGAAACGTTTCAATTTGTATATCAGTTCGGCGAAACCGTAAACAACTAGATTCACTCACGTGATAAGAAGTTCTGCTGGTTTACTAATCCTCCTGTGCTCTGCACTTATCGGATGCGGGATTGCAGACGAAACAGAGGTTGAGGGTCCTGCAGGGACACCACTCCCGGGTGTGACTACCTATGAATCAGAACAGTTTTTCCTAGGGCAGGCTCTTTTCAACCGAGCTTTCACACCGGAAGAAGGACTTGGACCACTATTCAACCAAGTAAGCTGCAGCTCTTGCCACGATCTTCCAACCAGTGGAGGTCATGGGGCAGAGCCTGTGACCAAGGTCAGCGACTTTGATGAACGCTCCGGGTGCAACTTGCTCAAGGAAGACGGCGGTGATCTACTCCAGGCATCTGTCGTACCCGCGCTCCGAACTGCAGGGATTTTACCGGAACGGATTCCTGCATCCGCCACAGCCGTAACGGAGCTTCGCGCACCTGCACTCTACGGAATAGGTCTTGTAGAGGCGATCGAAGATGGCGATATCCTGGCCCAAGCCGATCCGGACGATCAGGATGGTGACGGGATTTCTGGGCGGCCAGGGCTTGGGGCACAAGGCTTACCTGGGCGTTTTGGGAACAAGGCACAGCACGCTACTCTAAGTGAATTCATAGAAAACGCGATCCGTGGTGAAATGGGCCTTACTACACCTGAGCATCCCACTGAAGAGATGCCGAATGGACTCCCGCTCCCTGAAGGAAGTGATCCGGCTCGAGATCCAGAGTTACAGACATCGGATCTTGAGCTACTGAGAGCTTACCTTGGTTTTCTGGCCCAGCCGCCACGTCGTACACTAGATAACCCTGAAGACCAAGCAGCAAGCGAAGAGGGTGGAGGGATTTTTGAAAGCATAGGTTGTGCGAATTGCCATACTCCTACGTTCGTAACTGGAAACAATCAATCTATGGCTCTGAATCAAAAAAGCTTCCGTATCTATTCAGACCTACTCCTACATGATATGGGGCCTGAGTTAGCCGATATCTGTGCACCAGGTGCTTCTCCATCTGAATGGAGAACAGCAAGGCTGGTAGGATTGTATCTCCGTTCAGAGTTCCTTCATGATGGAAGAGCACGAAGCATAAGGGACGCAATCCTGATGCATGGAGGAGAAGCAGAATCTGCACGCTATAGGTTCCAGGATCTAACTCCCGAGTTACAACAGAGTGTTTTGCTTTTCCTGAGAACGCTTTAGCGCCTTCTGACCTGTATCCTGGTCCATATGGCTATGGTACCACATGGGTCGCTGAAGCCTCCAGGCGCTCCACCGCCTGCGTAAACTTCCAGACCTTCCACCTCTACGGGATCTATAAAATCATAGCTTCTCATCGTGGACCGAACCCCGTCCAGCATGAGACTTGGCTCACAACCGAGGCCACCATCCGAAAAAGTGATGTTTTGGTTGACGAATACCTTTGGCCCAAAGAGTCCACCATAAACAACCCTCAGCCCTGACATCGTACGAAATAGATCTGTCAAAACATTTGGGTTCCGGTCCTCGATAGTCTCTCTATCGATGAATACCCCGCCATATCCGGTGCGTTGACGCTCATAGAAACCTCTCTGTTCCAGAAGTCGGGATCTGACTTCAACCACCAATTCTTCAAGCTCGACAGGATCCGTGGATAAGCGGACTGTCACATCGATCAAAGCACCCTCAGGCACTGAAAGAGAGTCCGTCCTTTCTTGATATCCTAGACGGCGTGATCTCAGTACGAGAGATCCAGATAGAATTTCTTCGAAGCGGAATTCTCCCTGATCGTTCGTGATCGAAAGTGCGGAAGTCCCGTCCACACTCATCTCGACACCTATCACGGGATCATCCGTTTCTTGGTCGAGCACGAGCCCGGAGATTGAGGCTGTACCAACTCGATCCCTTTGTGCCTCAGCCAGCGAAGGACTTAAGAGAATAAGCAGGGCAACACTCCAAAAGAATTGGAAGCTCCTGTATTGCAGACACAAAACAGAAACTTCTTTAATCCCCATCGCTGGTTGTTGGTTTTTCAGGGTTCTCACTATAGGCATCAAAAAGAAATTGGCGCGGCACGCCAACCTGGCGACCGCGCCAATTCTGTCTTATTCCTCCCTATACCTTCCCTTCACTAAGAAGTCAGGTCTTAGGCAGACACCTCTGGGTAAGATCATTATTAATGTTCGGGTTATACGTTGGCTCAGAATCAGTCATGGAGAACTTAGTCGGTCGCCCAGTTGCCGGACGTTCCGAATCCCCTGCACCGCCATTCAGCGCTGCGAATACTGATTTCATAAGACCGAACCGATGTAGATCGTTTCTGCGACGACCTTCCATGAAATGTTCAGCAAAACGCTCATTCAAGAGATACTCTTGAGCAGTAGCATCGTCGGTTGGCGTAGTAAACGCAGTCAGCCCAACCGCTGCTCTGAGCGTATTTAGTATGGTGGTCATGCCCGCATAGTCACCGGTTCTGTATTTCGCCTCAGCCTCGATGAGCCGCATGCCATCAGAGTGAAGCATCGGGATGTCTGCGTTCTCAAGCGCGTACTTATACTGACTATAGTGAGGCGTCTCATTGTCGGTAGCTACCTCACCATCGAAGTAAACCGGCATTCTTGGGTCAGGCTCATCTGTCAGCGGATCACGCATATAAGATGACTGTGTGGTGGTCTTGTCGATCTTTGGCCACCACTTGTACATGAGGCCTGCAGCTTCATTGAAGCCTTTGGTCGTAACCAAGACCACCCAGTTTCTGTCCTCCTCGTTAAATACTGCATCATAGGAGAACCCAGCCGGGATCTTCGCCGCTTCTGCAGCTGCTTGAGCATAGTTACCAAGCAGCAAATGTGCCTCAGCTAAGCCCGCTATTGAAGCATACTCATACTCTGAGTTGTTTGCAGCTTTTGCAGCGGCTATAGCCTCAGTCAAGTTCGTTACCGCCTGCTCAAGATTCTGTGTATCCGTGGCTGTCGGACCCGACGCGACCAAGGGGGATTCACAGAACGTCATCCCGATCATCAGATCCGTCAGCCCCTCGGTCATCTTCACCTGAGCCATCTTGGGATCTGTAGCTGCTGCACCCTCCATCACACGCGTAATACGATCGGCGGCATCATTTGCGAACCAACGACCTCTGAGCCATGAATTGTGGGTACCATCCATCGCACTCGTCCCATACTGGAACCGGCCATGGTCCGTCTCATCGTAGCCCGACCACGTGCCTGTATGTTGATAGACATCACCCAACAGTGATTGATAGACCACGAAGTTATCCATGACTTCATGCAATGTGCCCTCTACACCATTCGCGATCGCTGGGAGTGCAAAATCTAGGTCCGATGATGTGTACGCTTGTGGATCCTGAACTGTGAGGATGTCATCACATGCGCCCACTGATAAAGCAATCAGGATCGAACCAAGTATCCCGCTTTTTCTATTCATTTTCATAATCAATTTGCTCCTATCAGTCCGAGATAATTCCTGGTTGCTCATTAGAATCTAGTTCGTACTGCTAAGAGGAATCTTCTGGGTTGAGGAACTCCCAGGAAGGGAGATGTGCTAAAGTCGTGACCACCCCTGTATTGCTGGTTCGGATCAGGGCAGTTGCAGTCGTCCCACCAGTGCAGGTTGTAACCTGAAAGTGAGATCGACGTTCTCGACAGCCCAAGACCGCCCATGAGCGCGTCCGGGACCTGCCAAGTTAACGTGACCTCTTGGAGTCGGATGTTATCCCGTGAATCGACCGGATATCCGAGGCGGTGATAATTCAGCGTTGAATCACTCTGTGCCGTAGTAGCACCACCTGGTGCGAGATGCTGGAGATACTCGTCATATGCCAACTGGCGCACACCGTAACCACGGTCAGAGTTCACCATGCTTGCACCCCACTCACCACGGACCTGTACACCAAGCCTCAGTGAGCTACCAAGCGCGATATCATTGAAGAACGAAGCCATGTGGCCCGGATAGGACTGACCCCAGAACGGGTTATAGGTTGTCCTGACATGTCCGGAAGTCGTTGGATCCCAACCGATGACGCCACGTCTGAAGATAGCGCCGATCGGATAACCTTCACGGTAGCCTCCCAAACGATTGACATGGATCCAGCTAGCAACCACATCGCAGGTCGCTACGGAGTTACAGGCTCCGTTCTCCATGTTCGCAGCGTAGACAGGAATTGAGTCCGCATAAGCAGTCTCGCCAAGATCAAGGATCTTGTTCTCATTCCATTCGTAGTTGAACCCAGTCTGCCAGCGAAGGAAGCCTACATCAAGCGCTGTTGCATTGAACTGGAATTCAAAGCCCTGGTTCTGGATTTCACCCACATTACGCTGCTGTGACGACGAGAAGCCCTCACTCGGAGGAAGCGCAATACCTAACAGAGCATTCTGCGTCTTCGCATTGTAGTAGGTCGAAACGATACCAACCCGGTCATTGAACAACCCTAGGTCGAGACCAATCTCCTGTTCGACTTTGTTCTCAGGCTCCAGCATGTCGTTACCCGGGTTCGAAGGCCTAACACCAGCTAAATCTTCGAGCACCGTGTTCGGTGAGTATGTCTGGAAGCTAGCGAACGCTCCCGGTGCCTTACCGGCCATGCCGATGGCCGCACGAAGCTTCGCACTACTCACCACGGGTACTGAACTGACAGGCAGGTTGTACGCCACGTCAGCCTTCGGGTATATCTGGAAGCCGTAGTTCACACCAAAGGCACTATTACCATCTATTCTCACCGCACCCGTAACGAACAGATCATTCGTGAGGTCGAAGCGGTTCTGGACGAACGCGCCAAGGTTGATGTCCTCACTAAAGCTTTCCCCACCAAAGCTACGGGCAGCGCCACCAACTGTGGTCACACCCTCACCCGCAAAGTCCTTTCCTGTAGCCATCGAGTAGGATTGCACATTCCAATACCCCTGCCCACCGAATGCTAGGCTACCACCGATGTCACCGAAAAAGCTCAGGACATCACCGAGGCTGTAATCCAGAGTGGCTAGATAGTCACCCGTGAATACTCTGGTGTTGCGGTAACCGATGTTCCGCTCACCGTTCTTCCCGATGTATGTATAGTGTCGCCCGAAAGGCAGTGTGCGACTCTTCTGGTCGTTAAGCGCGTCCAAACCGACCGTTGCCTTATGTGTGAAATTCGGGAGCGGAGTCCAGTTCAAGTTGACCGAACCAGTCCACCGGTCTGTATCTGAATATGTGGAGATGGCCTGACCGTCTGCCACAGTCACGTCCAACCCACCACCATAAGGCTCATCTTTCGTAGCGTTCAGCGGGTTGGTTAACAACGCATTGGTGTAGATGCCGAGCCAGTTGTTACCTGACTGAAGCGACCAAATGCGGTTGCGTACATAACCTGACGTCACACCGATCGTCATGTTCTCGGATGCCGTCCAGTTCAGATTCACACGTAAGTTTCCGCGCTTCTGATCATTCGGCTTGATTGATCCCTCTTCATAGCTGAATCCACCAGAAACAAAGTATGTGACCTCCTCACCACCACCATCTACCGTGAGGTCATAGGTGTTGATTAGGCCATTCTCGATCAGCGTTTCATTCGGATCCCAGGCTACTGTACCATCTGGGCCACTGAACTCGCTGCGCAGCGTCGTCGGGAAGTTGGCTCTGTGCCTGTTGTACCCAACTGAGCTGCTCAGTGTGAAGTTGGCCGGGCTGTTGCTGCGGCCACGCTTCGTAAAGATCTGGATCACACCACCTGAAGCTTCGGAGCCATATAGCGTCGAAGCAGCTGGTCCCTTGAGTACCTCAACCCGATCGATTTCCTCAGGGTTCAAGTCGGAGAGCCTGTCCTCACCTGCCCCACCCGAGAATGCACAGCAGGTCGTCGATCCACCTGCCGAGTAAACCCACTCGCTACCCTGGGTATCGACTCGAACACCGTCGATGTAAATCATTGGGCGCTGGCCAAGTGAGAAGCTATCTGTGCCGCGAACTTTCAAGACCCTCGTAGTTCCTACTCCACCGACGGTTCCTACGGAACGCACGCCAGGGATGCGACCTTCGAGGATCTGACTGAAGCTCTCAATCGGCACAGCTTCAGCGATGCTACTTACGTCGAGTGACGCTACAGCGGTACCAATTTTCCGACGCTCAACAGCACCTGCGGTACCCGTAACGACGATTTCGTCGAGGTTTACTGCGGCCACCGTCATACTGAAATCAGCAGTTGCAGTCCCGCCTGACGTGATCGATGTCTCTGTTGTCTCAGTTCGGTAACCCACGCTTAGTGCCTGGATCGTATAGGTACCAGCAGGAACACCAACAACCACATAACGACCAGCGGTATTTGTCAGTGATCCGTAGTTGGTGCCTTCTACGGTAACCTGCACACCATTAACGGGTTGACCTGTGGATGCAGAGGTGATGGTTCCTGTTAAGGTCCCAGTCTGAGCATCCAGAGGTGATGGTCCAAGAGCGAGTGCAAAAGCAGCCATAACAGCCACTGCTCCTGTCATCTCTCTTGATCGATTTAACCAACGAGTACGCATACCCAGCTCCTAAATGAAAGATCTCAAGGAAGTGGTGTTCGGGAAGTTGAAGTTATCTCCCCGATTGATCAGCACACAAAATGTCACCGAAAGGCGTAAGAGAAAAGGCCTTTTTTCGAATGTGCGGTAATACTCAAAAAATCTCTGTCAAGTCCAGTGCTACCATTTCCACAAGTGATTTGACCGCTTCGGCAAGAATTTTTGTTTGTTCGCTAAGAATGTAGTAATGCTCACCAGAAGCATCTGACCCAGTATAAAGTTCTAGAAAACCGACCTCTTCATCGTCTTCATCGAAATATTCAATGCGCATCAATTCGATCATCGAGTCCACTGATACTTCCTTACCGAAGCCTTCGATCGAGACTTGACCAACCCGTTCCATGAAATTTGCAAAGGTCAGATCAGATTGCCCGGGCGAACCTAACGGATACCAGGTTGCCGGATCCCCGATTTCCGCTGGTTTCCTCAGCATTACACGCTCTTGGCCATCAACCTCTATCCGGACTCGGGCGATATCAGATGCAAGAAAATAGTGAACCTGTCGTTCACGTAGAGCTGGCGATCCTAGCATTAATGGTCTGATTACATCTTCAGGAATGACGTACAAACTGCCTTCAGGAGAATCCCACGCGTAGCGGTCCTCAGATCCGACGGGTGCTTTCCCGAGAAACAAGTCCTCAACACCATCACTGAACTCGATAGTCACAGTCGCTTCAGGCTCATCGAGTCCAAATTCATCTGCTCGATCTCTCGCTATGCCACCTAGGTCACGTAGGACCCTGAATTCTGCGAAGTCCTCAATCAGCTTGCTACCTGGTAGTCCTAGCGGAAAAACCAGTGTATCTGGGTTGGAATCCCCAACTCCACCTTGGTAGCTAACCTCAGATCCAGCCCAAAAGGACTGATCATTCTCTGTGCGGGGGCTGAGTACTAGATCGATATCTGATGATCGATAAATAATGGAGAGCACGGCGCTCGTATCCCGCTCCCACACTAGAATTCTCTCAAGTTCAATTTCAGTGGGTGCTTCTCTATTCCATGTCAGGAGAGCTAAAAGCAGGGCGATCGCTAATAGACCTCCGTGGACCCTGGCTCCGATCACGACACCAGACTCCTGATTCTCTGTCTTCTGCGAGAACCCACGGTCACCAGTCCAGCCAGGAGAACCAGTGCGGGCATTCCGATGATCAAAGCGTAGAACCAAACAACGTCTTCCGACCTTGTGTGTATGATCGGTACATCCTCTTCCGAAATCATCTCACCTGAGAATGCCTCCTCACGGCCTAACCAACGAATTCCGTCTGCTGCCATCGTAGCGTTTGATACCAGACTGCCAAGAACTCCATCTGTAAACATTTGGGCATCAGAAAAAACCAACGCACGAAGGCTGTCAGGTTCTTCCCCTGCTATACCTTCAATGGCGACCGCAAGCTGGTGGCTACGCCTCGACTCTGTCGTTTCATCAAATTGAAAATCGCCGTTTAGATCAGCGAAAGTGGAGGG